>Ga0194129_10005295_pt1 | contig 16523 bp, 18 predicted proteins | sample TA2KigCa35mmetaG_FD_150862 | JGI IMG/M metagenome (GOLD analysis project Ga0194129, IMG submission 150862) | Freshwater microbial communities from Lake Tanganyika, Tanzania - TA2015038 Kigoma Deep Cast 35m | ecosystem: Environmental > Aquatic > Freshwater > Lake | place: Tanzania: Lake... | reverse complement strand
CATAACTTGTTTTTTGCCAGAAGGATCTTGCGATACAGCCAGTTCGTTATCGGTAAAAAAACGACATATTGTTTTGGAAAAAGAGGGAACAGCATCACGTGGGACAACCGCAGAGATTACCCCCCGTCTTCGGTTTTTTTTATGCACTAACGATGTAGTGTTTCGTTGGCGGCGTATCCCTTTTTTACGCAATAACTGGGATTTTCTCTGGCCGGCAGAGCGGCGTTTTTTTCGCACCAGCTGCGCATCAACAGTAGCACAAATGCTCATAACCATAATCAGTAAAAGTATAACAGTGCGCACGATCGTCCTTTTCCTTTTTCCTGCTACGACGTTCGCTTTCTACTTTCCTACGCAAAACTCTCCAAAAACCATATCCAACACTTGTTCAGTAACATTTTTACCGGTAAGTTCAGATACTTTCTCAAGCAACTCTTTCACGTGGTATGCAAGTAATTCATAGTGTACGCCATCGCCAAAGGTGTTTGCAATAGCTTCTAAATCAACCTGCATTTCAGTCAATAAAGTAAACTGACGTTGATTTAAAAGGTAAGGAGATTTTGCCTGAGCAAAAAGCTTTTGTACTCGTTCTTCAACAGCGCTCTGCAGTACTTGTAGACCATCAGCGTGCTTAGCCGAAATATAAAAAATAGCCTGTTCCTCTATTTTTTCTAAAAAAGCAAGGGCAGGCTGCAAGCTCACCGCATCCATTTTATTAAAAACGACCAATGCCTTTTCACCCGCAGCTGCCAGTAATTGTCGATATATTTCACCTTCTTGTGGGTTCATTACACGAGCAGCATCAATTATCACCAATACCACATCTGCTTCTTGTACTGCTGCCTGTGAACGCTCAATCCCTTTTTGCTCAACAATGTCAGCTGTTTGGCGCATACCCGCTGTATCAATAAACAGCCAAAAGGCCCCCTGCTTATAAACTGAAGCTTCAATACTATCACGGGTAGTCCCGGGAATATCAGTTACAATAGCTCGCTCGCTCCCAACCAAAGCGTTAAAAAGAGTCGACTTACCAGCATTCACACTACCGACTAAAGCAACCCGCACACCTTGTTTAACCTGTTTTTGTAGCGCAAAATGCTGCTTGAGCATACTGATTTCTTCTCCAATAGCATTGATTCGCTTAGCAATTGCAGCAGCGAAATCTAAATCTCGCTGCTCTTCATCTAAAAATTCAAAGGTTGCTTCAACATAGCCTAGGACTGCTACCAGCTGTAATTCTACGCCGGCAAGGGCCCGTGAAAGTGTTCCCTGTAGTTGAGCTTGCGACTGTTTAAGCGCCAATTCAGTCTGCGCATGAATCATATCGTTAAGCGCTTCAGCTTGAACTAAATCCATTTTACCGTGGATAAAGGCTCGTTTGGTAAACTCACCAGGACGGGCCGCCCGAGCACCACATTGTACCGCCAGATCAATAATACGTTGAATAATAAAAGGATTATTGTGAGACGTAATTTCAACCGTATCTTCGCCCGTAAACGTTCGAGGAGCTTTCATGACAAGGAATAGTACCTCATCGACTTGTTCCTGAGAACGCTGATCAATAACAAAACCATGATGAATGGTGTGCGTTTGCACCTCACTCAGCGGTCGAGCAGAAGACAAACGCGCTAACGATGAAGCCACCGTTAGCGCGTTGTTTCCAGAAATTCTTATGAGTGCTATGGCACCGCTCCCTCGTGGAGTACACAAGGCAACAATAGCCTGTTGATCACTATGAATCAGCGGGGGATTGTTGAGATGCATCATGCCGATTAGTTGTTACCGTGATATGAAAACCACGTAATTTTTTCTTGTGTTTTTTCTTAAGAAACTGAATGAGCAAATAAGACATACTCATAAATAGTTGACGCTCATCGTCCACCATTGGCAGAATCCCTGCATTAAAGGCAATATGTGCATTGCGCTTATCAGTCGTAACCGTATAGGGCACTGGAATCCCAATAGCATTTACTAGGCCTGCTACTTCGACTTGCAAATCGGTTATTAGGTCAGGCGTCCAAGCATGAAGATCTTCATGCTCTCGTGCCTCCCGATTTTGCTCACGTTGCTGATCACGCACCTGCTCACGCTGAGTATCTCGTGTGCGCGGCTCAGCTACCTGTTGCATACGCTGTGGCTTTGAAGACGACTCAGAACGTGCTTGCTGACGTACTGGGCGGTCTTTATCATTACTACGGTCATTACGCTCTGAACGGTCACGTTGTTCGCGTGGATCACGTCTTTTTTGCTCGTCTTTGCCATTGGCATTACGCGGCTTTTGTTGTTGCCGCTGGTCACGACGATCAGTAGATTCAGATCGGACTACAGGCACACTCTTTGGATCAAAGGTAATGGAAATGATAGCTGGAAGCTTGGAAAACCCGAAAAAGTTCTTTACGCCAGGCTCAAGAACATTAATCGTAAATTCACGAGGCTTGCCAGACTCTGCCCATGCTTTTTCGATCGCTTTGGCGACGCTTGACGCCTCATGAAGCATTGATTTCATCTGCTAAAACCTTTCAACAACGATGAAATTAAAGAGAATATTTGTATGGTGAGTGCGCGATTTTATTAGAAATTGCGTATACTTCAGGAATACCCTAACAGAAAATACCCCCAGTTGCAATCGTCCAGTTTTGATCGATTCATTTTGTTATTTATTGAGCGCATTCTACCATTTCTTAGGAACCAGAATGGCTGCCATTCGCAACTACTAGTGCAAAGCGCACAGAGCGTAGAATGGAGCGGGAAACGGGATTCGAACCCGCGACCCTTGCCTTGGCAAGGCAATGCTCTACCACTGAGCTATTCCCGCTCAACAAATACCAAAGAACAGGTATAAATGTACCGCTTTTGGTAGGAAAGTCAACAATCTCAAACGCATTTTTGCAAAAAAATAGCGATTTTTAAATTTCTACTGAAGAAACTACGCCATGGAGCTTATGTGCAGGCAGTTTGTAGAACTGTACAAATGAAGGGGATAGGCGCTTAATCAAGGAAAACACTTTCCATATCGGCTGCTTGGCAACAATCTCGCCTTGGCCATAAAACATAACACAGGCATCAATACCGGCATTATGTAAAATCTTTTCAATATCAAGCATCTCCATGTAGCCCATATGAATTTCGAAAATACGAAAGCCGGGCGCTAAATTTCCCTTGAAAAACCCAATCACTCCAAACGGATCATCGCGCGTAATTACGGCTACTAAAATATTATCTTCATACATAATGTTGTTTTCAAAGAGTGTTTGAACAACATATGGCTGGACAGAATTAATGCTGCGCACAAAGAAAATAGCAGAACCATCAAGCTTGCTTGCATCTTGATAGCGCTCTTCATATTTTTCTAAAAATAATTCCAGCGGCATTGGTTGCGATGCTTGCTGTAAGCGTCGTTGGCCGCGCGTATAAATCAAAATAATAGTCAACGGCAGCGATGCAATAAGCAAAGACCAATACCCTCCGTGAGGAATTTTAAGTGTATTGGAAAGAAAAAAAACAAGATCAATACAGGTAATAATCATTGCAATCGCCATCTTGCCATAGTGTTTGCGCAATGAAAAAATCCATGACATCAGAATACCGGTTAGCGTCATCGTCCCTGTTACTGCAAGGCCATAGGCAGAGGCTAAATTGTGTGAATATTGAAATTTTATTATAAAAATCAATACTGCAGCCATAAGAGCCCAGTTAATAGCACCGATATAGACTTGGGAACGGAGTTTGCTTGACGTATAATCAACTTTAAACATGGGCATAACATTCGTGGTAATTCCTTGGTACACTACCGAAAAAAGACCGCTAATCATTCCTTGTGAAGCAACCACTGTAGCCATAATACTCAGAATTAAAAAAGGCACATATAACGTTGAAGGAACCTGGCTCAAAATAAGTTGATACAACACTGATGTTGCATGAGGGTTATTAATCAAAAATACCCCTTGCCCCAAATACGCTAAAATTAAAACAAAAAATACAAACCACCAGGCTCGTATAATTGGCTTGCGACCTAAATGCCCCATATCAGCATATAATCCCTCCCCACCAGTAGCACACAAGGTCACACCAGACAGCACAATAAAAGCGGTAAATTTGTTAGCAAGGATAAATTTAAGCGCATACCAGGGGTTAATAGCATACAAGATACTTGGCATAGTCATAATAGATAAAATACCTGACGTTCCCAGTACACCAAACCACACAACCATTAAGGGCCCAAAGAGGATGGATACTTTTTCAGTTCCCCGCCGCTGCAATACAAATAATACAATTGCCACTAAACAGGCTAATAAGACAACATAGCCGTGATCTATGTCGGCACAGCCAGGCATATGAGCAATTCCTTCAGCCGCACTCAGAATACTGACTGCCGGCGTAATAACGCCATCGCCAAAAAAGAGCGCTATCCCTAAAAATGTCATAATGGTAATAACACCCACATGCTTAGGTGATTTTACCAGTGGCACCAATAGCTCGCGCAATACAATAGTGCCGCCCTCCCCTTTTTTACCAAGCCCCATGGCTAACCAGGAATACCCAACACCAACAAGGAGAAACAATGTCCATACAATTAACGAAAGAACCCCAAATACATTTTCCACTGTTGGTTGAATAGTGTGAAAAATAATGGTGAGGGCATAAATCGGACTGGTGCCAATATCCCCAAAAACTACCCCCAGCGATTTAATAGCGTCTTTCAATGCTTTTACTAATCCCGTATCTTGCAGGCTAAACGACGAGCCATTCATACAAATCCTCGCTTCTAGAAAATGCTTTAAGCTTTTCGAGATTGTAGTATGCATATTTTATGCACATAAAGGCTACAACTGACAGTTTTTTACTTAAAACGTGCTATAATTCAACCGCAGATTCCAAAAAAAGACAAGAACATTGCTGATTGGCGATTTTTTCAGTTGACAAGAATCCACCATAACTGTACTCTTTTGTTCGTGTTTGCAAAATTGCACGAATTTGATTACTCAATCGCTGCAAAGCATACGTCTCATGCCGGGATAGCTCAGGTGGTAGAGCAGTAGACTGAAAATCTATGTGTCGTTGGTTCAACTCCAATTCCCGGCACCACCTTAAAAGCGGTACCTTTAAAAGCTGTAGCTGCGGGTGGCAGGCTCTTCTATAAAAATATCCTTGCATCACTAGGTGCTTTTAATGTTCGACTTCTTATCAAAAAAATTTTCCGGTGTTCTTCAATGGCTTAGTAATTCACATAAGCTTACTGACGAAAACATTGCCCCAAGCTACACCAAAGTACGTGAAGGCTTACTCGAAGCAGACGTTCCACTTGCCGTTGTCGATGTTTTTTTAGAACAAATCAAAAAAGCTGTTGCTGGGCAAAAAGTACATCAGTCACTTAAGCCTGGCGAACAATTTATCAAAATAGTTCATGATAATTTATTGCTTTTCCTTGGGGGAAAAAATGCCGTCACAGGGGTAACTTTTCAAATCCCATCCATTGTTATGGTTATGGGACTCCAAGGATCAGGCAAAACTACCACCATTGCTAAGCTCTGTCACTACATAAAAGAACAAGCAAAGCAACGGGGTAAGCAGCGGCATATATTAGTTGCCTCGGTTGATTTTTATAGACCAGCAGCGATCGATCAGCTTGAAATTTTAGCTAGACAAGTAGGCGTTGATTTTTATCGAGCTAAAGCAACTACACCTCTTGCTGCTGCTCAAGAATTACATAATGTTTTTAAACAAAAAAGTTATGAACATTTACTCCTAGATACTGCTGGCCGCTTGCACATTGATGAAAGCATGATGGAAGAGCTGGTACAAATTAATAAACTACTTGCTCCAAAACATAAATTGTTGGTACTTGATGCCATGACTGGTCAAGAGTCCCTTAACGTTGCTCAGTCATTTGAGCGTGCCATTGGTTTTGATGCTGCTATTTTGACTAAAATGGATAGCGATACACGTGGCGGGGCTGCGTTTGCTTTTCGTTTCCAGCTGGGCAAGCCTATTGCTTGGGTCGGCTCAGGGGAAAAAATTGAAGATTTAGAGCATTTTGTACCCGAACGCATGACCACCAGAATTTTGGGAATGGGAGACTTACAAACCCTCCTGGAAAAAGCTACTGAAAACATTAGTCCTCAAAATCAAGAAAGCATTGCTCAGAAGTTTATGGATGGCTCCTTCAATCTAAATGACTTCCAAGAACAGCTTCAGATGCTTGATAAAATGGGCTCTATGCAAAAAATATTACGCTATTTGCCAGGCAGTCATCAAATTACTCCTGAGATGATGGAAAAAGGACAGGTAGAAACAAAGCGCTTCAAGGCTATTATGTCTTCAATGACTAAAAAGGAGCGCCTAGTGCCTGCTTTGCTTGATGGTTCACGCAAAAAACGCATAGCTGCCGGAGCTGGAGTAAGTGCACAAGATGTGAATCAATTGTTACAAAGATTTGAAGAATGCAAACAATTTGCTAAAATGATGAAGAAGATGGGCAAACTAAAACGGTTTTCCTGATTGTTTTCCTGCCTCTCGCTTTGATGCTCAATTTCAATGATTATAGTTGCCTGAAAGGAATTTTTTAATGGCTGTCACTATTCGCTTTAGCTTCATTGGTCAAACAAACCGTCACTTCTGGCGTATTGTTGCGGTAGACTCTCGCAAGAAACGTGATGGCGCCTGTCTTGAGACATTGGGAACTTACGACCCTGTTCAACACAAAGCTATTCAATTGCACACTGACCGCATCCAAGCATGGATTGCAAACGGAGCAACTTGCTCTGCAGCTGTTGCAAAAATTTTAAAGCGTGCCGCTTAAATTATTTGCGCAGTTTTTGTTTTAGATTACACATCATCTTGCAATGGTGTCACCTTACTATTGCAAGTGGCCTTACATGCATAAGGGAGAGAGCATGTTAAAAGAGTTAGTCGAGTTCATTGTTAAAAAGCTCGTCGATAAGCCTGAGCATGTAAACGTTTCTGAAGTGACTGGCGAACAATCAACCATTATCGAGCTGCGCGTAGCACCTGAAGATCTTGGTAAAGTAATCGGCAAAGAAGGCCGTACCGCTCGTTCAATTAGAACACTTGTACATGCTGCTGCGTCAAAAGAACAGAAGCGCGCGGTGCTTGAAATTCTTGAGTAGTTTAATTAAAGAGACTACAAAAGTTGTCGTGGCTGGCTTTATGCCAGCCATTTTTTTTGGGTATTTTTTGCGTAAGAAATCATGATAACCATAAGCATTATCACCGTTTTTCCCGAGTTACACGAATCATTTATTTCACTTAGTCTGCTTGGCAAAGCTCAAGAAAAAGGATTACTCAAAATAAACCTCATCCGTTTTTCTGATTTTGTAGCACCTAAAGAGCGTATCGATCAGCAGCTGTGCGGCCCAGGGGCCGGTATGATGCTCAAACCAGAAGTCGTCGAAAAAGCAATCAATCATTGCATTGATACACACGGTGATGGTTTTAAAATCTTCTTCTCGCCACAAGGGACCGTGATGACGCAACCGGTGGTTAAGCTCCTTGCTGAAGAACTATTTGATTCACCATCCACCGACACCCAACAACCTGCTTTACTTAACCATGCACATATCATCCTTGTCTGTCCGCGTTATGAAGGAATGGATGCACGCGTTGAGCAAGAATACGCTGATACTGTTATATCTATCGGTGATTATGTGCTCATGGGTGGTGATTTGCCAGCACAGGTATTATTAGAAGCACTCTTGCGGTACGCCCCCGGTATAGTTGGCAATGCTGAATCGGTCGAAGCAGATTCATTTACAGGCCCTCTGCTCGATCATCCGGCTTACACCCTTCCAGTAACATGGCATGAGCAAGAAATTCCTCCTATCATCCGCTCAGGTAATCATGAAGCAATCGCACAGTGGAGGCGAGAGCAAGCATGCAAAAAAACTATTTTACAGCGTTTTGACTGGTTTCGTGCTGCTCAGCCAAGCAAGGAATTGTGCAATGAAGCAAAAAAAACTATTCCGCCTCATTACGTGGTTCTAATGCATGATCAAGTGAAATTGGCAGATGGTAGTATTGGCACTTCGTCCGTCACATCTATTGATATTCACGACACAGCACGTTCATGCGCCACCTATGGCATTCAAAATTTTTTCTTAGTAACCCCACTTGTTGACCAACTCAGCATTGTAGAAACCTTCTTGAATTTTTGGCATTCAGAGCGTGGTAAAAAGTATAATCCAAGCCGCTTTAAAGCCGTAAGCCGCGTGCGAACGGAAATAAGCCTTGCACGCGTCCTGACAAGCATTGAAGCTGAAACGGGCAAAAAACCCTTAGTAATTACCACTAGCGCAAAGATTATGAGCCATGCAACTACGATTGATTACCACAGCCAGGGTACCGTATGGGCGCATAATCGGCCAATAGTCTTTATCTTTGGCACTGCGCAAGGGCTGGCTGATGAAGTAGTTAATCAAAGTGATTATTTGCTGCTTCCTATTACTGGAATGACAGACTATAATCATCTCTCCGTACGCTCAGCAATGGCTATTATTTTAGATCGCTGGCTAGGATTGCAGCCAAAGCTTCCAAAAAAATTACCTCACTAAAATTGCTTCTCGAAAGTTATCATAATGATACGTACCAGATTCGCCCCTAGTCCTACTGGTTTTTTACATGTCGGTGGCTTACGCACCGCTTTGTATGCTTACCTGTTTGCAAAAAAACAACAGGGGAAATTCTTGCTTCGCATCGAGGATACTGACAAAACGCGTGAAGTTGTTGGCGGCACTCAAAATATTATTAACACCCTGCACTGGGCCGATATCTTTTTTGATGAAGGACCCGGGGTCGAAGGCCCGTATGGACCGTATACTCAATCACAACGGCTTGACCTTTATCAAAAGCACGCCCAAGAGCTGATTGCTGCTGGTCATGCCTACTACTGCTTTTGCAGTGCCGAGCGCCTTGACTCCGTACGCCAAGCACAAATTGCCGCAAAGCAACCACCTGCATACGATCGTCTCTGCCGTAAGCTAACTGCTGAAGAGGTACAGGCTAAATTAGCAACGAGTGAAAAGCAAGTGATCCGTATGAAAGTACCACTCACTGGCAGCATTACTTTTAACGACATTATCCGGAATGATGTAAGCATTAGCTATAACGTTGTAGACGACCAAGTCATTATTAAATCAGATGGCTTTCCTACGTACCACCTAGCTGTCGTTGTTGATGACCATTACATGCACATTTCACACGTTATACGGGGCGAAGAATGGCTTCCAAGTACCCCTAAACATTTATTGCTTTATCAATACTTCGGCTGGAAGGCACCCCAATTTGCTCATCTCCCACTACTTCTTAACCCTGATCGCAGCAAATTAAGCAAACGCCAAGGCGATGTTGCAGTAGAAGATTACCGTGCTAAAGGATATTTGAAAGAAGCTCTCATTAACTTTGTCGCCTTCCTTGGCTGGAACCCTGGTGATACCCGTGAAATTTTTTCACTGCAAGAGCTTGCTCAAGAATTTTCGCTTGAACGAGTTGGAAGCGCTGGTGCCGTATTTAACGTTGAAAAGCTTAATTGGCTGAATCACCAGCACATTATGCGCAAATCTGATGAAGAGATCTTGGCTATGGTTAAGCCTTTAATGGAACAAGCTGGCTGGCACATACCTGATGATGCCTATTGCCTGCGTGTTATGAAAGTACTCAAAGAGCGCTTAGTTGTTTTACCAGATTTTATTACCCATGGTGACTATTTTTTCAAGGCCCCTCATGTTTTTGATGAAGCTGCGGTAACTAAGCACTGGCACCACTATACGCCAGAACACATTGCGCTTTTTATAAAACGAATAAAAGAACTTACGTCATGGGATATTGCTTCGCTAGAAACAGCATTGAAAGCTACACTTGAACAAACTGGCATTAAAATGAGCGCGCTCATGGCCCCCCTGCGTATCACATTGACAGGTTTTGCTCAAGGAGTGAGCGTATATGAATTAATGGAAATTTTAGGAAAAGAAGAGAGCCTAAAACGCATCGCATATGGGGTAGAAACGCTAAGCAAGTAAGCGAAATAGCCAATTTGTCAATTTATACAAACGTTTTGTACTCATAAACCACGATCTTAGTATTGCCAAAAGGTAGAAAAAAATTTATAATCAGCAACTCAGAAACTTGCTATTTTACAAGAGGATTTCATGAAAGCCCGTGGACTAACTAAAGAAACTATCCTACATATCGGTATGACCGAACGCAACTTTCCTGCTTTCAAAGTGGGTGATACCATTGAAGTTTCACAAACTGTTAAAGACGGCGACAAAGAACGTACACAGCTCTTTACTGGTGACGTTATCGCTATGCACAATAACGGTATTGCTTCAACGGTAACTGTTCGCCGTATTGGTGCCAATGGTATTGGCGTTGAAAAAATTTTCCCATACTATACACCAAGCGTTACTGCAATGCGTGTGGTAAAATATGGTGTAGCTCGTCGTGCTAAGTTGTTCTACCTTAGAGATCGCGTAGGAAATGCTGCTCGTATCGAAGAACGTGTAATGACTAAAGCTCAAAAGACTGTACTTAAGGAAGCTAATGCCGCTTCAGAAGCTGCATAATTATCCTACAAAAGCTATTTTTGAAGCGTCATATCGCGGTGCTTGTTTCGCACTCGGCATGACGCTTTTTTTTTCTGGCTGTAGCAAAACCCAACCTACGCTGATTTCCCCTACTACTGCTCTGCATTTAGCAAATGCTAAGCATTTCGATATTCCACAACCCCTTGGCTTTACCAGCACTACCCGTCAGTCTGCGGTTGATAACGATTATTTACTGTATAGTGGCACACAACCACGAGCTAAAGTCATAGATTTTTATCTAAGAACTATGGAAAGTAATGGCTGGGAGTTACAAAATTTTTCTAATGCTTTCGAAGGACTGCTTGTCTGCCATAAGCCACATAAAATGTGTACCCTTTCTATTCGTAGAGAAAAAGATACCACCGTTATCCATGTGTTTATTAAACAACGGCTACAACCGTAAGGAGCACTATGATCACTGCTGATGTACTCTTTTTATTACAAGCAAGTTTTCTCATAGCTCTTTCCTTACTAATTTCATGTGCAGTATTTTTCATCTGCTTGCGTTATGGCGGCAAGTGGGCAGGGTTAGATGCTGCCGATAGCGTATTCAGTAGCTTTTTTAAATAACTTATTTTCCCCACTGTGCATGCCACCAACGGCGCAACAAAATCCGCATGGCTCGCACGCGCGCCTTACCAAATATTAATCCAAGCCCCAGAAATATCAACGGGACCCCGGGAATAATAGGCAAAATCCATCCAGTAGTACCCAGCAAAAAAAGAATGCCGCCGCACCCCATACGCGCTAGCGACCTTAGATCATAGTTCATTAAAGTTCCCCAATCGTGATAGCAGCCAGCTGCCTTTTTATCCCTATGCAATTTCTTGCTTATCATGATACACTCAGCAGCCTGAAACAAGCTTGTTCTTTCTTAGAGTAAAAACAATCATGACAAGAGCCCCCCTTACTACTTATTTTAAGCTTTGTACTGAATTTTATGATCTCGAACATCATCGGGGAAAGGCAGAAGCCTCATTTTACATGAACTATGCCCTAGAAGCACAAGGTCCTATTTTAGAGCCTATGTGTGGCACGGGCCGCTTTTTAGTGCCTATGCTTGCTGCAGGTTGTGACATTGAAGGATTTGATGCATCACCTCATATGCTTGATGCGCTTAGAAAAAAATATGTCCCTAACAAAGCCCCTGTCTGGCAGCAATTCCTGCAAGACTTCTCCAGCAGTAAACGATATAACTTAATTTTTATCCCATACGGCTCATTCGGCCTTATTCTTAATCCCAATGATGTGCAAAAGAGTCTAACAACGCTTTATCATCACCTAGCACCAGGCGGTAAACTTGTTTTGGATATCGAAACAATTAATTCTGTTCCCCATCCCTGTGGCATCTGGCGGCGTGGCATCAATACCCGAGCGGATGGTTCAGTCATTGCCATCAATACGCTGACATCCTATGATGAGGAGACACAACTTTTCACCTCCTTGTGCCGCTATGAATCAATAGAAAACGGCACTATTGTTGCTCTTGAGGAAGAAGATTTTCGCCAATATTTGTACCGCTTTGATGAAATGGATACATTGCTTAAGCAATTTAATTTTACCAGTGTTATCAAATATCTGGATTATGCAAAAAATCTCGCCACCAATGAGCAAGCACCCCTACTCATTTACGAGTGCGTAAAGTAACAACATAGTTAGAAAAATAGCCCCCGTATCGTTTCAAATACCGCCTTGCATACGCCAATAATTGCCACGAGCAAATCGGTAACCGCTTGTACAATAGTCTTTTGCTCCATTGCACCGGTTTGTTTTTCAAGCACCACTATCTTTTTTTCTTGGCACACGTCGGGAGCCTCAAGTACTTTAACAGCGGCCGAATCATGCGGTTTAGGAGCTTTATTTTTTTTAGCTGTTTTGTGAGGCTGTGGCCCTACTAAATGCTCAATATGCTTTGCTACGGCTATATCACGATGCTGTCCACCGGGAGCATCGTGATATAGCCGTAGCAATTGATCAATTTTCCCTAAAAACCATGCTTCTTGATCTTTTGATTGTTTATTAATTCCACATACCACTAATTTTGCAGGAACTAGCAATCCATTTGTCACCGTACCGTCAATATTTGTTTTTTCTACTAAGCAGAACTCTTTGGTTGGGTAGCGCTTACTTTTATATTCTTGCTCTACTACTTTGATTTTTTGTGTATACGCCAAGTGAATTGACGTTACAGAATCATTGTCTTCGCGACAAACGCCACTGATGGCTGTACTACCCCAAAAAGAAACTTTTTCTAATTCAGTGGTGGTACTTTCATCTTTCACGGCAAAGGAAAGAGACTCTTCCCCCACTTCAAGCGGTACAAATTTAGGTGCCGTTAAATTTAGTTGTGGCCCCTGATCACCTAAAGCAAAACAACTGCTCACGCTCAGACAAAGCATCAGATGTATCACTATTTGTTTATTAACGCTATTCATCCCAACTCCTCTTCTGTGTACCCAAAATTTTATTGGTTTTATGGTACCAGATGCCCAAGCCACAACTCAAGGCTTCTCCTTCCTTAGCTCTGCATGCAACGAAAAGTGTGTCTTTTTTCCAGATAACGCCCCAGATCGACAATTAATTGCATTTTGAAATTATTAATATATGATTAATAAAAAAATAGAAATATAGCAACGAGCAAGCTAATTTAACAAAAATGAGGTATTAACCATGATATTAAGGTATTTTTTAGCTATCAGCATAGCCTTGGGCACTTACTCAGTACAAGCTTCAGCCCCAAGCAGCCTGCCTGGAGATGAAGCAGTCAGTACATTCAATACAGCTCTAAAAGCCCCCGTCTCTTCCAACGCTTGTATTAAAGATCCCAGATTTCACGCACAATTAGCGCATTTTAGGGGGGAGCTAACTCACGAAGAGGCAGCTGCCGCTGGAGTGTTTAACCTCCCATTTCAAATTACGCCTATGGATTTTACTCAAAAACCAGGTTCTGCTCTAGTAGCCACCTATACAAATCCTGCTATAGACCATATTTGCAGTATCATTGATCCTCTGTACTATACGAGCCAATGGGTCCAAACGGCTGAATATGAATGGATCAGCTCCTCAGACATTGCAAAAAAAGTATTAAGTAAAAGCGCTACATGTTATACACTAGCAGAGCTTTCAAAATCAGTCATAATCGTACAGCCCATTATTAATGCCGTGCTCACGTCTTTTGGAGCTCTTCCTCCTGAATCAAGAGATGCAGCTGAGTTTAGTATGATTTGCACGGTCACAAACCAACTGCTCCACATATGGGAACTGCTAATCGCAGCAGACCCCACAGGAAGCTCTTGCAAGGCATTCTTCTCAAGCATACACCCAGCCTGGACCAATCTGTTGGATAGCACACATGGAGCTATCTATGCCCACACATTAATAAATCATTTTGCAAGCGACTTAGACCTCATTCAATATATAGTAGACTATAAACCAGAAATCGCTTCATCAAATAAAATTGGTGGTTTAAAGCTTTTTTGGCACCGTATTTCACCAGAATACGACCAAGCACACACTGTCAATTTATTTAAAATACTCTGCAGCTATGGGCTCAATCTAAATGACAGAGTAGAAAATATGAAAATGCTATTATGGATATTACTCGAAGCTGAAACCCCACAAATAGCCTGCATAGAATTATTACTTTACATCGCACATGAATGTGGCCAAAAATTAACTATACCAAAAGCCCGGATAGAACATATCATAAATCCGGATCAAACCATCCATAATACTTATAGCACACTGCAATCAAACGCCCTCTGGAAGAACGTGATAAAAATATGGGAGCACGACGAAAAGGCATAAAAACAACATGAGAAAACCCTTCTATTGTTTCCTAAAAATAAGCCTATCAAAGCACAATTAGCTTGCAGTTTGCATTAATTGTGCTTTTGACATTTTTATGCTATGTTAAAAGCCGTGAGAAAAATACAGCACATGTAAACTATTAGGACAATTTAAATGATGTATTTATTACTCAGTATAGCTCTATGTGTTTCCTGCAATCTGTTTGCAGCCGAATCTAATATTGATACTATTCCATTAAGAAACATTGAAGAAACAGTGCCAAGCAATTCATTACCCCAGATTGATCCTGCACTAGAGACAGAGAATGCTGTTGCACGCGCATTCGTTCCCATAGAAGCTGAACTTTCGGTACAAAAGCTTGCTATGATTTACAAAAAATTATTGCATGACAGCGATGCGCTAGAAGACGAAGAATTCGAAGATGAAAACTTACGCGTAGAAGTGGAGAAAGTAATTCAAGATCGTATCCACACTGTTAAAAAGATTTTAGACCGAGAAGCGCCAGAACTTGCCCTTAAAGTCGAAGAAGAATATGCCGCTCCACGCAAACGACTTATCATCCTAGGCACAGTTGCTGTTTTTGTAGTAGGCGCTAGTGTTTTGGCCCTTTTTTCCTATGACCCAATAACTGGGACCTGGGGAAAGCCGCGCGCTGCCAATGCTAAGGCTACCCTGGCTAGAGTGATTAATAAATTTTCTCATGCGTTTGATCAAGCACCTGCAGCCCCTGCCGCTCCTGCTACTCCAGCCGCACAGCAAGCTTAAGCATCATGAATAGCTGTACAACGCACGATATCATTGATTTAATTGCCCAGCATTGGGGATTAGATGATGTTGGATTGTACTACTCCTTTCAGCAGCGTCGCATTTTTACGGCAATTAGGGCTACCGATCAGTTACCGGTCATGGTAAAAGTAAATACCGATACACCAACCCTGCTACATGAAATGATTGCCTTGCAGACTTTTCAAGGAAACGGCTGTGTTCAACTACTGGATACAGCGCCGTCTTTTGGGGCGCTATTACTTGAGCGGCTCCTGCCTGGCAACTCTCTTGAAACCTTCTTCCCTGAGTATGATGTAAAAGCGATTGCACACGCTGCAACCGTTATGCACGAACTGCATCAAGCAACGGTGCCACCAAATCTCAACCTGCCAACATTAGCAGATTGGCTCGATCGCCTCATTTACTCACCATCCCCCGAATTACCAACCTCTCTTGTTACTAAAGCGCAGCAGCTCGCTGTACACTTACTGACAACTATGGCCCCTAGCGTAGTGCTTCATGGCGATTTACATCACAATAATATTTTAGCTGCCGGCAATACCTGGGTTGCTATTGATCCACACGGCGTGATTGGTGAGCCACTCTATGAAGTAGGCGCTTTTGTCCGCAATCCGGTTAAACCACTCTTACAACAATCCAATCTACAAGCTATTATCCGCAAACGTCTCACTATTTTTTCAGCACTCATGAACGCCTCACGGCAGCGGGTCGCCGCCTGGAGCTTTGTACAAGCCTTGTTAGCAGCTCAATGGGCGACAGAAGAAAATGCTGATCCTACACAGTGGCTTACAGTTGCTGCTATTTTAGAAGCAGAGATAAGCGATCTACTTGTCACGCTTGCTGAAGACTAGGGATTATCGCTTAATGCAGATCCTGGTGGTGCGGCAGTGGCCGTAAACTATTTCTATTTGAAGCCGAAGCAGAAGGAGTAAAATCGTATATTAATGCTGGTGGCGGCGGTGGTAGCGGCACCATATGAAACTGCCCTGCGTTTGAGCCACGATCGTGCAACTGTTGCACTATTTTATTATGGGCTTCAGCATTAGCACCAAGATCTCCCTGAGCATCCAATTCCGCTAGCTGCTGACGCAAGCTATCTGTTTGCTCCACGCGATCTCGAGCCTGTTTTTCAAGAGCCAAGCGCACTGACGATTGCTTTCCAGCAAGCTTCTTCCCTACTCTGCGGCTTTCAAGACGGTGATAAGCGTCATGCACACCCTGTGAAGCACTTCTCACAGCATTAGCTGCACCTCTAAGCATACGTCGACCAAGGCTACTCTTAGTCTCAAGCCCACGTAATCTATTCTGTTCATCTAGCAGTGCCTGTTG
>Ga0194129_10005294_pt1 | contig 16523 bp, 16 predicted proteins | sample TA2KigCa35mmetaG_FD_150862 | JGI IMG/M metagenome (GOLD analysis project Ga0194129, IMG submission 150862) | Freshwater microbial communities from Lake Tanganyika, Tanzania - TA2015038 Kigoma Deep Cast 35m | ecosystem: Environmental > Aquatic > Freshwater > Lake | place: Tanzania: Lake... | reverse complement strand
AGCCGTCGGATAAAGGATAATATAATCTAAAGATTCTAGAAAAAATTGATATTTAAATATATAATTATATTAACTATTATTATATCATTATTAATAATAAAAATGACTATGTGTATTAAATCTAACAATCTTGATTTAAAAAAACTTGATCTTGACAAACGCCGCAAATTTGAAAAAAATACACCTGTTATATGGCACCATTTAAATTATAAATATGATACTCATATTACAAAACGTCTATATATTTTAACTGATTGGGTAAATATTAAAGATTATAAATATCAATATGGTAAAAATAATATAATATTTAATATTGATAATAATGACCTTATAAAATCATTTAAAAAAATTCATCAAAATATTAAATTTCCCAAAAATAATATTCAAAATAATAATAAAGATATAGAAATAACTGATGATTCAGATGATGAACCAGTAATTATTAAAAAAACTATATCGAAAACACAAATATATATTTCAGAATCTGAATCAGATGATGAACCATATGAACCAAAGAAAAAAATAAATATACAATCTACACAAAATAATCATAATAATGATATAGATTTTAATACTTTAATAACATTTAAAAAAAATGAAAATAAAAATATAGATAACATTAATGAGGATATAGATTTAGAAGAGGATGATTATAAAAGTTATCCATTAATATTTAAAGATAAATCACAGATAAAATTAATACCATCAAAAAAATCAGGAAAACAAGAATATATATTAGATAAAATAGAAAATCGTTCAGAAATAGAAATATATTTCCCAACAATAAATAAAAATAATAATAATTTTAAAGTTGTTGGAAAATTCCTTCTCTATATAACCGTATCGTGTTATGGTGATTATTTTGGAGGAAATTCATTTAAGATATATATTGATAGTGGAGAATTAAAATATGAAAAAACGCATGTACAAGATGATATCCTAAAATCAAAAGGTATATATAATGATATGATAAAACTTGAAATATAACTTAGTAAAAAATTGATTTATAATAAAGTTAATTAAATTAATATTACTTATCATATAATATATATAATGACTACACAGACTATTACAACAACTACAAAAAGACAGCTATTAGATCCGATTGGTTCTATATGTCATATAGTATCATTAACATTTAAACCATTGAATACAAAAATTGGAATAAATAATCATGCAATTATTATTCAAGAAACACATATGTTTCAATGGTTAGATAGATATTGGAATGGTGACAATCGTGAAAATATTAGTCTATTATATAATATTGTTATTCGAGTTATTGAATGGTATATCTTACCATTAAGCAACAAATATAAAAATAGTAAAAATACTGATATGAGTGATGATGAACGAAAAAAATTTTGGGAATGTCTGGAAAAAATGTGTAAATTTCTATGTATCGCTTTTGATAAATTACAACATACATATTATACTGGACCAATTCCTACAAATGTTGTAACTACTATACAATATTATATAAACTTACTAAATGATAGTCTAAATGGTACATATACTCAAGACAGACTACCAAAATGCCTTAATGAAGCCGAAAATAAAAATTTTCTTGATTATGATAAAATTAAAATTCTTTGGAATGGTGATAAATTAAAACAAATATGTGATTTATATGAAAAATGTTTTGAAAAATTAAATTCTAGTGATAGAACAAAAGAAGACCAAATTGCCGGTTATATGCAAGCAGTTGATAAATTATTATCGATTCACGATAATCAATTTAGAGAACTAATTTGTCTTAGTAATGAAGGATAAATTATTTTTTAGTTTATTTAATTATTTTTTAGTTTATTTAATTATTTTTTAGTTTATTTAATTATTTTTTAGTTTATTTAATTATTTTTTAGTTTATTTAATTATTTTTTAGTTTATTTAATTATTTCTTATTTTTTGGATGATTTTTTAGAATCTTTTTTTGATGATTTTTTATATTCTTTTATTGATTCTTCTTTTTCTTCATCACGTTTTTGATATTCTTTAAATTTCTCAATTAATTTTTTAAGTTCTTCTTTTTTTTGTTGTACTTTTTTCTCCATCTTTTTGACATCATTCACATAAAATTTTTTATAATCAGGATCTTCTTTAAACTCATCAATCTCATCTTTTAGAGACATAATTTCTGCTCTTATACTTGTAATCATTCTAATCATTTTTGACATACGTTTTTCGGATTCTACAGCAATACCTTTAAATTCATCGATATATTTTTTATCTATTTTTTTTAATCCATAATATCTTACTTGTTTTGATTCAGCACATTCACGCGGAGTACCTAATCTCTGATTACTTTTTAATTCATCTACTCCACAATATATAATCTTTGATTTTTTAGACATATATTATAATATAATATAATTTACTAAAATATTATATAATTTACTAAAATATTATATAATTTACTAAAATATTATATAATTTACTAAAATATATAATTTAGTATTATTATATATATGTCTAACGAAAAATTACCAATTGATTTATCCGATAAAAATTTATATACAGAAGTACAACGTTCTGATGTACCATTGAATTTAAATAATAAATATGATAATCAACATAATTATAATCAAAATAATCAAATTAATACAAATATAATTTTAATTAAAAATAAAAAAAATAATATGATACGAAATTTTATAATTGTATTAATTGTATTATTAATAATATACTTCGTATTATACAAATATATGTGTAATTGTAAATCATAATTTGTTAACTAAATCATAATTCAATATTAAATAAATCAATATCACTATTATAATTTCTTAGAACTGCAACTTTATTCATAAAGTATTTATAATCACAATTTTTTAATCCAATAATATTTCCTTTATTTAAAAATTTAGCATTATATGTATCAAATAAAGTTTTATCACCATTTAATATTTTATTAATAATATCATTAATATCAATAAATATATTATCATCATTTATTATATTTTTATAATTTTCAGGTATATTCATTTTTTTAATATTTGGTGTAATAAATAAGTATTGCTCGAAACTATTCATAAAATCAATTGCTTTTACATATGTATCATTGTTAATATCACTAATTGTATGAAATAATTTATTAAATTCATTGTTTTTATTATAAATACTATTTATATATAACTTTAATTCATTAAAATATGGTGCATGATCGTATTTATAATGCCATATTGAAATATTATTTATATTTATATTTCTATTATTTTTATTAAAATAATAATCAATCACCCAAAAAAACCCTTTAATATAATCTTTACAAATATAATTAATTGCTTCTGGCGTATAACAGTTCATTAATTTTTCATAATAAAATTTCTTTTTGTCATCAATATATTTATCGGTATAAATTTTATATTCTGAATTTTTATATTTTAATTCTGTAATTCCTATTTTATTTTCAGTATCCATACCTAAATCTTTATAACTATCCATACGTTTCTCTAACTTATATATTTCAATATCATATTGTGTAATATCCATCTTTTCATGAGCTAGATTATCCTTCATACATTTTTGATGAAACTTATCACTGATTATATCAGAATATTTTACTAATTTTAAACCACATTTATATAAATTTGTATCTTTTAATTTCTCTATAATTTTATCAATTAGTGATTTAACATATGTTACTTTATCAACTAAATTATCATATGAACCTTCTATTTTTATAAATTGATTAATGAAATTTTCTTTATCCGAAAATATATTTATAACATTATTAAAAATTTCGTCAGAATTACTATTCGGATTTAATCTAATATAACGAATAATTTTATTGAAACCATGGCAATATCTATTTAATCTATCAATAAAAAATGGTGTAACTGTATTTGGTTCAAATATTTCTGATAAATAATTAAAATTTTTATATTCTAATGATAAATATTTATCAAATATTAATTTATCTTCATAATCACTAATTTTATTTATTATATTTATAAATACATCATAATTTATCTTTGTAGTATTATTTTCTTCAAATAATAAATATATATTATTTCCTCTACACCAATTTAAATGTTTAACATATATGTCTAATATAATATTAATACCATTCTTTATATTAAGAGATTCTATTTTTGGTAAGAAATCATTTCCAAAGAATGTGAATAATCCAACAATATCATCAATAATATTATCAACATTATGGTTATATTTTCTAAAATTATTCATTTTATTAATTACGTTATTTAGAATATTTTCTCTTAAATTACATATTGATATATTTTCTATTTCATCATATATTTGGTTGTGCCGTATCAAATTAAATGTATTATTTATATTTTGTTTTTTTAATTTATTTTGTAATAATAAACTTATTAATACTACATCAGCGTCAGGACTAAATATAACATATGAACCTTCTTTTTTATAATTTAAAATATGTTCCATAATCTTTTTTTCTCCTTCTCCAAATTCATATGATGAAGATACTTCTATATTATTAAAATTTATATATTTTTCTTTTAAATTTAATTTATATTCAGGTGATATTAAATTATTATATATCTCTTGAATACATAATGTCCATTTATTATATGACCCGTTGATTGATAAATAATATTCATTTAAAATTTGTCTAGGTTCATCTATTGTATTTTTAAGTCTATTAAATATATTATCTTTTAAAGTGTTTACAAGATATTTAATATATCTTCTCTTTTTCTTTTCAATTATCTTTGCTAATGTTGGTGTTCCATCAAAAGCCATATATATATCTTTTAGCTCTTCATTTACAAATAAATTTTTTATTAAATTATTAATATATGTATATATATTCATTTTAAATATATCTAATATTTTATCTGGATTCATATAATTACAATATTCTTCATATGATTCATAATTAAAATTATATTTTTGTTCAATTGATATACATTTATCATCTTTTTTATTTATTATTAGGCAATATAGATAATAATTAAAATCTGACTCTAATATATCCGAAACTAAATAAATTAATGAATTAAAATCAATATATAAATAATTACAACTTATCTTATCATCTATATTTATATTATTATTTAAAATATTATTTGCTAATTTATTTTTTTTTATTGTACTGAATAAATTTTCGATTCCCATACTTTTTAAATTTATATACTATTAATATATAAATTTATATTTAAATTATTTTATTACAAAAACTTTATTACAAAAAAAAATTAATTTATTTTATTACAAAAAAATTTTATTAGATTTATTTGTTCGTCGTAATTTATATTGTCTGATGGTGTTTCTAAAACTAATGGTATATTTCTTTTAACAAAAAAATTTATAAATTTCATAAATGATGTCAGATTTTTTTTTGAAATTTGTCCATCAGATATATCAGCATGTCTGTCTTTTTTTGAACATAAATCGTCTTTTGAATCATTAATATGAGCAACAATAATATTTTCCCACCCTAATGTATTTTCGATATAATTTTCTAATGTATCTACAAAATCATCATCCGCTAAATCATAACCTGAACTATATATATGACAGGTGTCAATACAAAATTTAATTCTTTTTTTATCTGTAACTTTATTTCTAATTTCACCCAATATATTTAATCTCGATCCCACTTCTGAACCACAATTTGCACCTGTCTCTAAAATTATTATACTTTTTTCAGTTTGATCTAATATATGATTAAGATTTGAAACATAATTTTGTAAGGCTTTTTCTTCACCTAGTTTTTCAGTATCTTTTCCCATATGTATTATAACACCAATTGCTCCAATTTTATTTGCAATATCTAAATCTCGTTTTAACAAAAATATACTGTTTTTTGCAATCTTATCATTTTGCGATCTACACAGATTAATACAAAAACTACCATGTATAACAATACCGATATTATTTTTTGTAATTATTTTTTTCATATCTGAATCTAATTTAAAATTATTATTATATGTAAATTCACATGGATTATGTGTAAATATTTGCATAAAATTACCTTTACAATCTATTAATCCAAATATTTTATCATAATCTAATAAACCACTTATGTTATATCCTATAAGCATAATATATTATAATTATTAATATTTTAAGTTTTATTTATTTTGTTTTGTTTTTTCAATATTTTTAATTTGTAAACTATATTATAATTTGTAAACTATATTATAATTTGTAAACTATATTATAATTTATATGTTATTAAAATAGATACAACTAATGTTATTCCAAAAATAATTGCTTTTGTATCTGTTCCTAGTTCTGGCCAATTATATAATAAAGCATTAATAAATATCAATGCTGAACCAAAAATTAATGCATATTTGATTATTCTATTATATACTTTTTTATTACCAAAAACTTTATATGCTAGTATAAACCCAACAATTGCTGCAACAAAATTTATTGCAATTGATCTTTTTATTTTATCGGCATATTCTAAATCATTAGTTACAATTTGATTTAATTTGTTTATAAATAAAACATATAATATACCAATTGGTATAGCAATTAATATATCTCTAACAAGTTTTTTATTACTCATTATATTATAATTTACTATAATATAATAATTTACTATAATATAATAATTTTATTTTATTTGCTAAAACTAGAATACATAGATTTCATATCAACAGTACAATTATCTAGACATTTATCTATTTTTGTTTCTAATTCATCAATAACCTCTTTCATTGTATGTGTATATATATCCATTTTAAATGATTCTTCATAAAATTTACTTTTAGTTTCCATAAAAAAAGCAAAACTTTCTTGAATACCAATATTAACAATAATATTCTTTGTTTCTTTTACATCTTTATTTATATCATTAATAATATTGTCAAAATCTATACATATCTTATATAATGACCCAAATAATTCTCCAATATTTTCTATTTGTTTTAATGTTTTTTTATCTGAATCACCACCACCAATAATCCAACTTATTAAAAATAACATTTTTCCAAGTTTACCATATGTTTTTTTAACATATAAAATAATATCATCTTTATTATAATGATTCATTGATGATATTTTTTTGTATATTGGTTCAGTAATTGTTTTTAAATTTAATAAATCACTCTTTTGCATTTTTGAAACAGGTCCAACTTTTTCATAGGTTATTATATCATAAATATTTTGATTAAAATATTCATATGTTTTTATAATAATATTATTTAATTCCTCTTGTTTTGGTGTATTTATAATACTAATATTATCATTTATTAATTTATATAATCCAATAGTTAAATTGAGATTTTGATTATTTAGTCTATTATTTGATTCTAATATTATCATCATAATATCAACTGCTATTGCAAGAAAATATCCATGACCTTTAAAATTAGATTTTTTAGAATTATGATTAAATAAAGTCGATACAATAATACCTCCTAAATGATCTGAATCAGTAAGTTTATTATAAATTGTTTCTTTAAATTCATCTGAAAAATATGATTCAATATTTTTATTTTTTATAAATTTGCTTAAACTTTCTTGATATCGAGAGATTCTGCTCATATTATTATATTATATATTGTTTTACACAATTTAAACACATTATTTTTTTTTATATATAATTTTATTAAGTCAACTAAACTAAACTATATCAATATATAAAGCTTATCAATTGTTCTACTCATTGCAGTATACATACATCTTTTCATTTCATCTTCATTACGATTTTTACTAATATCTGCAAAATCAACAAAAACATTTTTATAATTAGACCCTTGGGCTTTATGACATGTAATTGCATAACCATATGACACTGAAGCAAATGGATCTATATATTTTGCATAAAACTCTTTCCATAAGGGTTGAATCAATAGGTTATCTATAGATGATAACTGGGTAGTTTCGATAATAGTTTGTCTAAATTTTTTAATTTCCTCTATTATATTTGTAATAATATTTTTATGTTTTTCTTTTTCATCATCAACAATAACATTTATATCATAATATGTATTATCATCTATTTTTAATACTTTTAATTTATAACATTTTATTATCAACTGAAGATTATTTATTGATTCGATAAAGTTTTTATATTTAGTTTCGATTGGTCTATAATTTTTTAAAACACGAACACTTTTATTTACTTTATCACACAATTTTTCGATTTGATAATCTATAATTTCTATCTTATCAACGATAATTTTTTCACTAGTATTCATTTTAAATGAATTAATATTATAAAATTCATTCAAAATTAAAATATCTCCTATTACATATTTATTAAGAACTGATTTATTAAATAGTAATTTTCTACAATATTCATTATATTTATTTGTCTCATCATTTGTCCATGTTATAATAATCGTATCCGATTCTATCTTTATGATTGATTCGAATATTTTATACCATTCAGTATTTGTTTTTATTATTTTATCAAAAGGAAATATTTTAAAATTATCATCACAATATTTATCAATATTATAAAAATCATTTGAATTAAAAATCCAATCTCTCACTAAATTACATGCATTTATTATAGAATTATTTTTTGTTCTGATTACTTCTTTTAAGACAAATATATTCATATTTATTATTGTATTACAAAATATCTCATAATTTTCTTTATTTGTATTTATAACATATCTTTTTACATTATCAATTGACAAAATATTTTTTTTATTCATAAAAACTGAACTAAAACGTTCATTTACTGGAGGTAATTGTGCAGGATCACCGAGAAATATTATTTTTGTTTTAAATTTATTAATTTCTGCTATTATATCAAAAATTAAATTTATAGATACCATTGAACACTCATCTATTATTACAATATCATAATTATCTAATAGATTTTCTTTTTCTCTAACAAATATCATTTCTCCATCAATATTAAATTCAGTCTTATATTTCATTAATCTATGAATTGTTGCAAATTCTATATTAATTTTATATTTTCTTAACTTTTCTAAATTTATTTCAAAAGAATTCTTCTCATCAAATTCTATATCTAAAAAATTAAATATTTCCTTTATTGCAGAAGCAAATTTATTTTTAATAACATTGAGAGCTTTATTTGTTGGAGCAGTAAATATAACAGATTTAATATATTTTTGAGTTAATAAATTCTTAATTAATTCAACTATAATTGTAGTTTTTCCGGTACCAGCATATCCAAATAACCCATATATTTTATCATCACTTTTTGATAAAAAGTGCAATAAATCGGTAATAGCTTCTTTTTGATTTTGAGTAAACTCTATAGATGATTTCGATATTAATCTATCAAATATAATTTTATTTTTAAATATAATCTTATTGTCTTTATATTTTAATAAAGTCTTATATGTATTGTATATTATCTTCTTAACATTTTCATCTAATTTATTTATTATATCAATATGTTTAGTTATATTTAATAGATCTAAATCTATTAGATTTATATATTCATTCATTGAGATCTTATTATCGCGCACATATGTTGTCAAATATTTATTTAATTCTGTCATATATCGTTAATAATATAATTAAAACTTAATTATATTATGTTATAAAAAAACAATTTTTTTATTAGATTCTTAAAGGAACTAATAAAAAAAGTAATAGTAATCTAAATGAAATCAATTTTTTTATTAGATTCTTAAAGGAACTAATAAAAAAAGTAATAGTAATCTAAATGAAATCAATTTTTTTGTTACTATTTATTTAATCAGAAGATTTCTTTTTTGATTTATCTTTAGATTTCTTTTTCTCTGGTTCTGGTGCCAGTTCAGGCTCTGCTTCTTCTTCAGCATCTGATTCTACTTTCTTTGATTTAGATTTTTCTTTAGATTTCTTTTTCTCTGGTTCAGGTGCTGGTTCAGGCTCTGCTTCTTCTTCGGCGTCAGATTCTACTTTTTTAGATTTAGATTTATCTTTAGATTTCTTTTTCTCTGGTTCAGGTGCTGGTTCAGGCTCTGTTTCTTCTTCGGCGTCAGATTCTACTTTTTTAGATTTAGATTTATCTTTAGATTTCTTTTTCTCTGGTTCAGGTGCCGGTTCAGGCTCTGTTTCTTCTTCGGCGTCAGATTCTACTTTTTTAGATTTAGATTTTTCTTTAGATTTCTTTTTCTCTGGTTCAGGTGCCGGTTCAGGCTCTGTTTCTTCTTCGGCGTCAGATTCTACTTTTTTAGATTTAGATTTTTTAGTTGGTTTTTCTTCTACTGGTTTTTGTTTTTCATCTTCACTTTCATTATTTTCTCCGACTAGATCATCTTCAGTATTATCTGGTTTAACATCAACATTTGCATTAGCTTTAGAACGATGAAGTGCTAGACGACGCATCACTTCGCCTACATCGCGAAGATATACGCCAGCTGATTCACGAATACGTGATAGCTCAATATATACATCTTTTGCAGATTCAAATAGTTTATTAATCTCAGAATTTTCATTAGGAAGTTCTTCTGGAACTGAAGAAACAAATGTTGTTTTTACAGTGTTCATCATTTGTTCAGTCAGTACAAATAGAGTAGTAGCGTCAACTTTAGTGGTTTCAGTAGTAGATTTAGTAGATTTTTGAGTTGATTTAGGCATAATTTATATATAGTAATTATATTCTTAAGTAATTATTTTCAGAATATTAAAAAATCAATTTTTTATGTGTTAATTATATTATTTTTTTATATTTAGTAAAAATATAAATGTTTTCAAAAGAGAATTTTATAATATTATCTGTAAATACACTAATATCTGTAATTGTTATTTTTATTCTATTTAAATTACAAGATAATAAAATAAGATACTATTTTAAAAGATTAGATAAAAAATTAAATTATAATAATACAAAAAATATCAATGAATTTAATAATTCATCAAATATTTTACCACATAACTTATCTAATGATTCGAATATACCTAACTTATCAAATGAATCAAATTTAAATAATGATATAGATAGTTATATTGATCCATTAGAAAATGATTAATATGAGTTTTTAGTTAAAATATTTTTTATTAATAAAGAATATATAAATGAATGATACAGCATTTAAAATTTTAATATTAGTAATTTTATTAGGAGTTGTATATTGGTATTATACAAATCATTATAAAAACGATGATTTATATATTAAAAAGAAATCTAAAAAATCTAAAAAATCTAAAAAATCTAAAAAACAAAAGAAAAATAAAGACGATGTTACAAATATTTCAACTATATCAAGTGTAATATCCTCATTTTCGTCATTTGCAAATACGAATGATAATACGAATGATAATAAATCTAGTAATTCTGATATATCATCGTTTGATATGTCTAATGATATGTCTAATGATATGTCTAATGATATGTCTAATATTTCATCAATTGATATGTCTGAATCAAAATCTGGTTATAGTAATATATCAGCCGATATGTCATCAGATATGTCATCGGATATGTCATCGGATATGTCATCGGATATGTCATCGGATATATCATCGGATATATCATCGGATGATTCAGATTAAATAGTAAAAAATTGACGCAAACTTAATCTCGCTTTGAAGCGAGATTAATTTGCCTGAGAAAAAAGGCTTAAGCCTTTTTTTCTGACGCAACCCTAAAAATATAAAAGTTATACTTTATATTTTTAGCCGTCTGATAAAGAATACTTTATATTTTTTTGCCTCTATTTTTTATTGCTGTCTTTAGTCATCAATAAAAAATTGACGCAACCCTAAAAATATAAAAGTTATACTTTATATTTTTTTGCCTCTATTTTTTATTGCTGTCTTTAGTCATCAATAAAAAATTGAAAAACTAATAGAATATGTTATAAAGAGATATTAATTATATTATATTATAATGACCTCACTTAAAAATACTAATGAGCCTACAAATGACTCTATTGATGAACAAACTACAAAAATAAAAAAAGTATCGAAAACTGTTAATGTTGGCCTTGAATTTAAAGAAAAACCATTTCGTAAATGGTTAAAAGAATATTATATTCGTCAAGATAAAAACTTTAATTTTAAAAATTCTCATTATGTTTTTGCAACAGTAAATCAAATACTTACTTTTAATCTACTTAATGGTATGAGTGAATATTTTAAAAAAACAAATCATGGATTCTATGATGTAAAATTAGATGATATGATCACTTATATCAAACTTACACCATTTCTTAATCAAACTTATAATTTTATAATTTCACGTTATGATGATAATATAGATTACCAAAAACAATTATGTATAGATAAGAAAGTATTTGATGAATATATTACAAAAAATATATTTCATGATAATTTTAGAATTAATTTAAATAAACAAAGCATGAATTTTCTAACATATATTCTTGTACAAACAAACGTATTACTCGCAAATACTGCTAAGCAACTTGCTCTTTTTGGAAATAAAAAAAGCATTTCAGATAGTGCAGTAATTCATTCTCTTAATATTCATTTTAGTGGTAAAATACTTGATGATATTCTTAAGAAATATGATTCTGTATCTACACTTCTTAAAAATAAAGAAAAAGAAGATTCTGAAAAAGAAGAAAATAAAAGCACTAATAATGACCAAAAAAATAAAGAAGAATCAGATAAAGAAGAATCTGATAAAGAAGAATTAGATAAAGAAGAATCAGACCAAGAATCTGATAAAGAAGAATCAGACCAAGAATCTGATAAAGAAGAATCAGACCAAGAATCTGATAATGAACCAGAACCTGTTTCCAAAAATGTTTCCAAAAATATTTCCAAAAATGTTTCCAAAAATGTTTCCAAAAATGTTTCCAAAAATGTTTCCAAAAATGTTTCTAAAACTATGAGTAAAACTGCCTCAGAAAAACCCAAAAAAGTTGTAAAATAAAAATTGAAATTTAATTATTTTATTATATTATCAAAATAAATTAATAAGTATATATATTTATTAATTTTATGAGTTCTAAAAATATTGAAAGTTTAGCAAACCGTAGATTCTTATGCAGAAATTATATTGTTAAAAATAATAATTATGATTTAAATAATAATTATGATTTAAATATAAATGATACCAATCATAAAAATACCAATACAAATACAAATACTTATACCAATAAAAATATATATAATGCATATAGCTTTTTATCATTATATATACTTATATATATTTATATGATTTTTTCAATAAAAATTGAATAATATATTATTTATTTATCATAGCTATATTGCATAAAATATTATAAATACCAATTATGAAACTTAATATTATCAATTATAATCCTGAAGTTGATGATAATATAAAAAATATTGACCAATTAATTGAACTTTTAAATGATTTTAAAATAAATATAAAGTCCAAAAATTACAAACCATATCAAAATTTTCTTGAACGCCTAAATAAATATATAACATTTTCATCTACAACATTTCAAAAAGATTTAGAAGAAGATAAGAAAGAAAATACTGATTCAGATAATGAAATTGATAAAGCAGAAGATATATCAATTACATCAATTTCAGATTATGAAGATTATGAATATATCAAAGAAGAATCAGCACAAATAGATTTATTTGAAGATATTTGTAAAAAGAAATATAAAAATAGTATTAACAATATTTTTGATGTTGATATTACTAAAAATATATCATTTGAAGTGCTCTAAAATGAATTGAAATGAAAATAAAATTGATTTTTTTATGTTTTAAATCTCATGTATAAACTTAGCTATATAATAAATTAACTATATAATAAATTAACTATATTATATAAATGCGTATTACAAAAGCTCTATTAAAAGAAATTAATGCTGATCCAGCATCATATGCAACATATACCGATATTGAAAAACTTGTTGAAGTTTTAGAAAAATTTAGCGAAGCATATCATTCATCCGATAAACCATTAGTATCAGATCAAGTATATGATATATTATATGATAAATTAAAAGAAAGAGACCCTGAAAATAAATTTTTAAAAAAAATTGGTGCTAAAGTAAAAATTACTAAAGAAGAAGTTAAAATTCCATTTCCTATGGGCAGTCTCTCAAAAATAAAACCCGATTCAGGATTTCTTGAACCATGGCTAAAAAAATATAAAGGGCCATATGTGATAAGTGATAAACTTGATGGAGTATCAGCACAAATATATAATGATCCTAAATTAGGTCTTAAAATGTATACACGGGGGGAAATGACCGACGAAGGTAATATTGGACAAGATATTACAGACCTATTAAAATATATTGATTGTGGAGAAATAAAAAATATACCATCCGGTACAAGTGTTAGAGGAGAACTTATCATCAATAAAAAAGATTTTGAAAATGCAAAAACAACATATAAAAATATCCGCAACGCTGTAATTGGTGTAGTTGGCACTAAGAAAAATTTAGATATAACGTTCGCTAAATTAGTCAAATTTATGGCATATGCAATTATATTTCCTGAATATGATCAAGAAGAACAAATGAAATTACTTAAAAAATATAAACTTCATGTAGCAGAATATCAAGTTAAAAAAAAATTAACTGAAGACGAATTAAAAGAATATCTTATTAAGAGACGTAAAGAAAGTGATTTTATGATTGACGGGTTGGTGATTGTAGATTCATCTGTTGCTTATAAGGTACCAATCGGATATCCCGAATATGCTTTTGCTTTTAAAATGGTTCTAGATGACCAATTTACTATTGCAAAAGTTAAAAAGGTTATTTGGGAACCAACTATGGATTCTTTTCTAAAACCAGTAGTAGAAATATATCCGGTTGACCTAGTTGGAACAACCGTAACAAGAGCAACTGCACACAATGCAAAAACTGTGTTTGATAATAAAATTAATGTTGGAGCAGAGATAAAGATTATTCGAAGTGGTGATGTAATACCATATATCATGGAGGTTACAAAACCGGCAAAAGAACCATCTGTACCCATAATACCTTATAAATGGAATGAAAGTGAAGTTGATTATATTATTGATTATGACAAAAATATATCACAAGAAGTAAAAGATATAGTTCAGCAAAAAATAATATTATATTTTTTCCGAAGCATTGGGGTAAAATATCTTAGTGAAGGTATTATTGCCAAATTATATTCAAATGATTATAAAACAATTGCAGATATCATAGGAGCACCAGAAGAGGATTTATATGATATAGAAGGTCTTGGAGAAAAATCTATAACAAAAATTTATAAAGAAATCTATGACAGACTAGATAAATTACAGTTATATCAATTTATGGCAGCATCTCATATGGATAGAGGATTAGGTGAAAGAAAATTAAAAGAAATAACTCTGAAATATCCAAATATAATGAATGAAAAATGGGATAAAACTGAATTTATTGAAAAAATAAAACAAGTAGATGGATTTTCTGATAAACTTGCAGAGAGATTTGTTGATAATTTTAAATATTTTAAGAAATTCTTTAAAGAAATAAATGATGTTTATGATTTATCACATCTTTTAAAAGTTAAAAAGGTAGAAAAACTTGGTGATTTATTCAAAGATAAATCTATATGTATGACCGGTACTCGAGATAAACAAATTGCAGAATTTATTGAAAAAAATTCTGGTAAAATATCTTCTAGTGTATCGTCAAAAACTCATCTTCTGATTCATGCCGATGATGCTGATAAATCAAGTAATAAGTTTACCAATGCCACTAAATATAAAATTGATACAATAAGTGTATCAGAATTTAAAAAGAAATATAATTTAGTTTAATTTTTTTTTATTTTTTTTTTCATATAGTAGTTTAATGAAATCACGACAAAAACGTATAAATTCTGATTTCGATGAAAGCGATATTAGCGTCGAAAGTGATGAGAATGATATCGAGTATGTACCCAAAAGATTTAAATCTGATTTATCAGATAATTTTGATGATATTGATGATATTGATGATATTGACTTATCTTGCAAATCTAAAACCTGTACACATAATAATAAACAAAATAATAAACAAAATAATAATCAAAATAATAAACAAAATAATAATGGTAAACTAAACAATAATATCTTATCATTACAAGATCTAATAAATCTTGGTCTTTTATATAATTGTATTTCAAATAAAGAATTAAATGGAATAAATCTACGTATATTAAATAATCTTATCGATCCTCTTACCGAATTAAATTCAATGATTGGTTTAGCCGAATTAAAAAATAATTTGATTAATCAAATATTATATATATGCCGTGGATATAATTCAATCAAATGTAATAAATGTATAGACTGTCATTTAAAAATTCCTTGTTGTTCTAATTCAAAAGAAATGATGCATACGGTTATTACTGGGCCACCTGGTGTTGGCAAAACAGAATTTGCCAGAATCCTCTCTAAAATATATGCACGATGTGGATTTGTAAAACATGATAAGATGATTGAGGTAACCAGAGCAGATTTAGTATCTGGTTATCTAGGTAGAACCGCAAAAAAAACAACAAAGATATTTAAACGTGCAAAAAATGGAGTATTATTTATCGATGAAGCCTATGCTCTTGGTAATACTGGAGATCAAGATAGTTATTCTAAAGAATGTATTGATATTATAAATAAACAATTATCAGAAAGAAAAGATGTAATATGTATTATTGCTGGATATAAAGAAGAAATAGAATCATGTTTTTTTAGAGTAAATAAAGGTTTAGAAAGA
>Ga0194129_10005293_pt1 | contig 16526 bp, 17 predicted proteins | sample TA2KigCa35mmetaG_FD_150862 | JGI IMG/M metagenome (GOLD analysis project Ga0194129, IMG submission 150862) | Freshwater microbial communities from Lake Tanganyika, Tanzania - TA2015038 Kigoma Deep Cast 35m | ecosystem: Environmental > Aquatic > Freshwater > Lake | place: Tanzania: Lake... | reverse complement strand
CCATAATAAATTTAATTATGTTATGTTATCGGGTAATTAATTATTTATTGTTACTAATTAAGCGCACACCATTTATGCTCTCAGTAATTATCGGGTAATTACCGGGTATTTACCGGGTAATTAATTATTCATTGTTACTAATAATTGCAGACCATTTATGCTCTCAGTAATTATCGGGTAATTACCGGGTATTTACCGGGTAATTAATTATTAATTGTTACTAATAATTGCACACCATTTATGCTGTCATTTTTGCACAGCCTCCCAATAGGTCGGCAGCGGACCGAAGGGCCGCATCATCACATGGTCTTACCTATTGCATCCCAATCCTTCCACAATTTTTACAAACATGAACTCTTAAAACGAGAGAAATTCAACAATTTATTAAGTTATCTCTCATTATTATCGCCGACCTTCCCTTGTTTTAAACCGCACCGCAGGTTTATCATTCATCATTAGTTAAAATAGCTTAAATGTAAAAATAACAATGAAATCATATATTTTTTATTTTTGAATTACAATGATGACTACATGTGCACTTTATATTGGGTGTGGAACTGATTTTGATCCAGTTGCTGATTTACAAACTGACGTTTCTAGTTTTATCTATGTAGACTCCCAACCACTTACAAGATATGGGGACTTGTACCAAACGTTTATGCCGCATGAGAAGATGGAAACATACAACAAAACATATATGAGAGATTTTGGGATCGCAGCCGAATGTGCTGGGTTTAAAAAAATCAGTTTGGATGGGGTGTATCCACATGTCTATAAAAATAGTGCTACCGACCAAATAGTATACCATTATTTCAGTTTATGTTTCCCGATTCAATCCTTCAAACAAAACCCGGCTGCGAACCAGAAAGAATTGACGCGACTTGTTTTTTTATTGAACCATGTTACGCATTTGGTGGTTCGTAAGTATGTACCGAATTACAACTTGTTACGATATTTTTTACGACCGCTTGTGTTTGTTGGGTATGACGACACAATCTATGTTGAAGATTCATGTAAACTGCTTCCATACGAAAGAAACAAAATAACGTCGCGGTTGCAAAATGGTGAGTACCAAGATCGGTTTTCTAAATATATCTACGTGAAAACGGAGAACAACCAACAAATTCAAACATTCACGTATTCAGAATTTGTTTTAAACTTAAATTGAGAGAATAAATGATATAAAATCAAAAAAAAATCCAAAAATTATAAAAAAACATCTTTATTAGTAATTTAATTTCAATATTGCATTTATAAATAAATGTGTAAACATCTTTTAGGGTTTTTTTTTATTTACGACGAATCTATGTAATATTGGCCCGTTAAAAAAAAATAATAATGTGTATTGCAATATATAAACTCACAATAATGGATAGAAATGCAAGATATAGGGTGTATAATTCCCAAATGGTGAACTAAAGAAAAATTTTCTTTATTTCTTATAAACCATGCAAATGATGCAAATATTGTTGTTGTCGTTGATGGCGTCGGCGTCATCGGTCAGTGCTGCCAATGTCACTGTTCTTTCGGTGGGGGACTGGGGGTCCGCTGCTCTCGGTGGCTATCATTTAAAAAATGCACAGGACACGGCCGCAGCAATGCAGCTGTATCTTAAGCAACACAATCCATCTTTGGTGTTGAACACGGGGGACAACTTTTATTACTGCGGCATTCAAAACGGCAGCGACGCGCAAATTAACGAGGATTTTGTTGCGTTGTTTGGATCCATCAATGTGCCTTGGTACAGCGTCCTGGGCAATCACGACTACGGTTTCAACCCTGACGCGCAGCTGTGGCTGAACAACACCATTCCCGGGTGGGTCATGGACGGCCGCTACTATCACCGGCGCGTGGTTTTGCGCGACGGACTCGGGTTGAATGTCATTGCGCTGGACACCAACCCGTGCGTGGCGGACTACAGGGGCAACGACCGCGCAAAGTGGGACCCGTGCGGACTTCAATACCCCACCTGCGAACCCGTCCCCGACGAGTGCCAGTTTCATGAAAACATCGTGCAACAGGACTGCAGTGCGCAACTCGCGTGGTTCCGCACCGTGCTGGACACCGTTGACACCGTCAACGAGTGGGTGTTTGTGCTGGGGCATCACATGGCCACCGAAATCAACGTGGACAACTTCCAGGCGCTCATCGCCGACCCTCGGGTGCACGTGTACCTCAACGGGCACACCCACAATTTGGAGCATTATTCCATCGGCAACGATCCAAAATACATGACAACCGGCGCAGGCGGCATGGTCATTGGTGGCCACATCCGCGTACCAACGAGGAATAACCGCAGTCGCAGCATATGGAGCAGGGTGGTTACCGGCTTCACGTCGCACACGTTTGTCGGAGATGACACCGTGGTGACCGATTTTTGGGACACGCACCAGCGCATCCTGCACAGTTTCACCACGCGACACCCCCGGTCCCAATGACAATTGCGTGTGTGGTTCATCACATGGTGTAGGGCGCGCGCACCTCATTATTTTTTGGTTTTTAAATAATAAACAATGAAATAATTTAAAAACACTGCGTGTGAATAATATGGTCTTCTCACAACAAGAAAAATATATTCAGAAAGATAAATTATTACGCCAATAATATTACAGAAGACCGGATTTAAAAAAAAAAAATTGAATTCTTTTTTTCAATAAATCACCGTATTTATTGTGAACAACATCAATAGAAACTCCAGATGGTCAGCATTTGTATACCGCGTGTCTTTAATACCATCAAGCGCGATGATATTGAAAAACAATTCAAGGTTTTTGGGTCAGTTCAAAGAATTGACATTGTGAGAGCCAACGACAATTTCAACAAAGTGTTTATTCACTTTAACCAATTCAACAACACTGACGAAGCATTGAAAATGAAAGAAAAACTACTCAACAATGAAGAAGTCAAGGTGGTGTATTCGGAACCAAATTATTGGAAATGCAGCTTGAGCAGAGTGGAAAAACCCACTTTTTATGACAATTCAGCCCCCAAGTTGAGAATTGACCTCGGCGGGGAAAGAAGTTTGTTCAGAACTTCAGAAACCACCATCCCCTGAACCTATTCAAATTCAAACACTTAAACCGATTCAAACAAACACTTAACCCAAAACCCCAAAACCCCAAAACCAAAAAAAACATTTTTTTTATGAATGAAATAAATTTAAATTGTGTTGAATGAATGTATATACTCATATATCATATAACATGATCCGGATTGGAAACACATCAGTGAACAGCATTGCAATAAAAGGATTCTATAAAATAGACATAAAGAATGATGCATGCCCCAGGTTATTGAATAGCGTTCAAAATGGGGTGGAAGGAATTGGGATATTGACACTGCAAGATTATTTAGACGAAACAAAACATGTAACAGAGTCCTTTGTTGCTGAAAAAATGTTATATGATTTAGGGAATCAAATAAAAAAACTTCTTTCAATGGGAATGTGCATAGCAAATATGAGTGTGGATGACATTGTTGTTATAAAAAAACGAGAGAGTGATGTATTTACCCACAGCGAAAAAATAAGTGAGTTAGAGAATGCAAAATTAGATCCTGTATTCATATTTTTGAATGACACCGTGTTATTTGACATGGATGAAAATGAACACATGATAATAGATGTGGAACTGACTTCTTTAAAAAGGGGGTTTATTTCACCGGAGTTGTTCAAACAGATTGCAACAGTGTCCTCCGTGGTACCGAGCAGATTGCATTTCAAAAGCGTTTTTCATAGCTTGGCTCAGTTAATACTATATTTTTTGTTGAACGTAAAGTTCAACCATATGGAAAAACTAGAAACCCAAATAGAATCTTTAAACCCAATAAAAAATACAAGATTGTACTGGTGTTTATGTAGATGCATGAAAGAAGACCATGCCCAAAGATGTTGTATTTATATTTGATGAAACCGTAATCCCCAGCTTATATGATTGGTTGTGTAAGAATGAGGGCTGCATCGTGTGATGGACCCTTGAGAATCAGAATATATGATTCTTTTTATATGAGGGCATTTTTGAATGGCATTGATGCAGTGTAAACAGGGGGCAGAATCATGCAATGAACCCGAATTCGTTGTGCGAACCACATAAAGTGTAATACGACGCGGTTGGACAACATTTTTTTTTATTGCCTTAATGGCTTGAACTTCTGCATGACCGCTCCACCAAAGGTTAGATGAATGTTTGAAGGTCTCATTAAACGCACGGGCAATGATTTTGCCGTGCATCACTGCAATGCATCCATGACGCATTCCCATGGATGATTTTTCAGATTCTTCCATTGCGAGTTGAATAAAACGAGCATCGCGACCGGTTATCTGCATTTATCTTTATCGCATGTATTTTTTAATGGCGTAACGTGTGTTTAAACTGATTATAACTATTAACAAAAAATAATATTAAAATGAATTCAATCTTTTTCATAAACAAAAAAAAATGCCAGTTTCATCATCAAATATCTTTATTTTTCCACAAACCAATAGAGATAACAGACGCGGGAGAGAAAACCCGAATAACAGAACACACAAGAGCAAGGATCTGAATCATTCTAATCCTTTTTTGTTAGCAAAAGAACCCGGTCCGCCAACAATCCATGATCATGATGACAGCAAACCATGCGACCCCCAAGAACCGGAAAAAAGTTATGAAGAATTGTTTCCAAAGTTAACAAAAAACGGATCATCCACAACCACAACCACAACGGCAGCTGCAGCGGGAATGAATTACAAGAATGCAATTAAAAAAAATAATGAAGAACAAATACATCACCAAAAAACAATCCCTCCTGTTTCAAAAGAAAAAGAACAAATGCCAATGGTTTCGCGTATCAATGGGAATATATTTTTGAAAGCAACTCCGGTTTCAAATCAAACAGGTTCAGACTATTACAATGACGATTTTTATAATGATTACGATGATGATGATGATGATGATGCTTATGACGCTGCACATTTACACTATTACCGTGACTGACACAAAGCATTTGTCAAGGGTTCGGTTTTGGTACGAAGCACCAATGAGTTTGATTTCATATTCATAAATATGTGTATGAAGTAAAATGAACAATAAAACAGTGTTGGATGATATATATTTGGATGTGGACTTAGAAGAAGAATTAGATGACTACTTGTTAACCCCACAACCGCCGACCATGATTAAGTTAACACACGTTTTCATAGTGGAAGATCGGCGGATAGAGTCTGTTTTTGAAGAAAAAATTTCTTTAAACGCTGGAGTGCTGAGTCAAGAAACATTAATGTGGTACATCAAGAAACAACAAAAGCAACAAGAGGTGAAAACAAATATGCACTTCAAGGTTCGTAACATGTTTTTGTACAACATTGATTTGGGAATGGAAGAACTACCCGAATGGGTGCAAGATGCAATCTCTTGCGAAGAATTTATAAAACCAATGCCCGCGTTAGATGACATAACCATAGAGCCGACCATACCCCTGTTTGCAAATATGAATTCATTTTATGTAATGTATGAAGCGGCACTACCAAACGCAAAGCCACAAACACGAAAACATATCAAAAAGAATCAAAAAAATACAAAAAGAATCAATTTAAAAAATTACAGTTACTGCATGTAACATGACAACCTATATTGATATTGTGAAAACCCGTCAAGACGGTCATCGGGACCGCACATACGGGCAACTCTTGAACCTTGGAATGGAAAATGCCCTAGAGTATTTGGATGAAATGTTGAAAACATCGGTTGGGTGTTGGCGCGATGTAGTTGGGTTCATTCGCTTTGTTGAAAACACCCAAAACATTAAAATTTTGGATGACATTGCCATTGCCCAATTAATATCAATGTGTGTAAGAATGACAAACGCACAACTTCGCAAAGACATTGCGAACAATGTTGAGTCGTTATGTGCAAAGTGGGTACCGAGAGAAACCAAGTGCAAAACACCCTTGACACAATACTACTATGATGAACTGGTGAGAGAAATGTTTCCAAACTTCAATAATGGGAAAGGACTGTATCGTAAATTACTTGTGAGAATGACCCCAAAATCCAGAGAATACCCCGATTTGAAACGATTGGTCAAATGTGCATTGAAAGCTACAAACGACATCCAAATAAATGAAATAAATCAGATGTTTGAAAATAAAAAAAGGCAGTTTCATAAAAAAAACATGAATAAATACACACCAATTCTCTCAATGGCACACAGCATGGGTCCTGGTCACAACAACTGCCTCCACATTGGAATCGGATTAGCATTGCTTCTCTCAATCAACAACAAGGTTATGACGTTTTCATGCCACGCACAGTGGCACATTGTTTGTAGTAACAATTTTGTTAAAAATGTGCAGTACTTGATGAATGTTAATAAAGAATCCACAAATGGGTTAAACTCCAATTTGAATGAAGTGGTAAAACTTGCGAATGATGCACAGTCCGACCCTTTCCTAGGAGTTGATGTTGACCACTTCATGGTAATAAGTGACATGGAACACGATCAAAGTGATGTTACGATAGAGCCCTTTAAAAAATTCAGCTATTGGAATGTCTCTTGGAATGGACGCGAAGCCGACTATTGTGGGGACTACAAACTATGTGATAAGTTGGTTGAATGCAAATGATCACTAGCAACATCTTTCATTTTTTCATTTACACACCACAAAAAAATGAAATACAAGTTTAAAATAATTTAATTGTCATAAAAAAAATTTATACTAATACAAAATATAAAATATAATGTCTGGAGAAAATCCATATGTTTATTCAGATGGCGCAACACAACAAAAACCTCAAGCACAAGAATGGCAGTACAATAATAATCCAACAGGATATACCGATGCATATCTATTTAAGGCACAACAAGACCACAGTAAAGATAGAATGAGAGCATATGCGGACGCGATGAATGAGTATAAAGGAATGGGCTATACACCTCGTGGAGGCAACAAACGCCATAACAAAAAATCAAAAAAAAATAAAAATAAGAAATCAAAAAATAATAATAAACAGTCTTCGCGAAGAAGATATGGCAATGGAAAAAGAAAAAAAATGAAAGGACGCGGTCCTATATTTTCACGTCCAGGACGTGTTGCACCCGAGCCACCCGCACAACCAGCGCCAGCACCAGCATCCGCACAACCACAACCTAAAATAAGTGTTGAAGGACGAATAGAGCCAGTAGTAGCAGTAGGACGACCTGAAGAACCTTATATGGCGGGTGTTGTAGATGAAAGAGATTTCGTGATGATGAGAAGGGTATTGTATTCAATAGATGTGATGTGGGGTGCCGAAATTATCCGAGACAATATCAACCACAGGTATAGGAATGAGGCGGAAAAAGTGCTGATTCAAGGGAACGATTATCGTGACGCAATGCTGGCCGGGTTTGGTGAAACGGCGAGAAGGGGAGACGTTGATCTTGATCTTTTGAGAGAATATTTGAGTTCAGAGAATTTTAAAATGAATTGTGAAATGCTCTCTCAACTTCCGGAAGCAAGAAACCGAACAAGCATATTAGACGAGATAGCACAAAGGATGTGTATTCATTTACAAGATACAATAGGATTGAAAAGGACGAGAGAGTTCCTAAGCAGGTTAGTATCGGGTATTCCTTTATAACTGTGTGGTGACGTGGTGAGGTGGTGATGCTTTTTAGGTTGATTTTTTTTCATAAATCTCCTAACACGGATGAATTATCTCTCCATCCATCGTCTTCTTCTTCTTTTGTGTGTAAGCTACAAACTTGTGGCACCGGGTGTCCGGCATTTGTGTGATCCCTTGCGACACTTGCGGGGGGGTCCAATTTATGTATGGAGATGTCAGCGTCGTCCGCAATATGTGGTACAAGAGAATCGTTGTTGTAATCCAAGTAGTAGTATATATGTTTAATGCCACACGATGCCAACGCGCGAAAACAATTTATGCACGGATAATGAGTAATATAAATTACGGCATCCTGTAATGTGGCGCCGCGTCGTGCACAATCACAAATTGCATTTATTTCACTATGAATTATGGCTTGTTCGTGATTGTCGCGGATTCGGCTTGTATGGGATGCACCTGTGATGAATCCGTTATATCCCATAGATATAATACGATGATCCTTTACAATAACGGACCCTACTCGCAACCGTTTGCACGGACTGCGCATGGACGCCAAAAATGCAATTGACATAAAGTAATGATTCCAGTCCATTGGAGGCGAATCGTTTATTTGTTTGGCAGCTTCAATAATTTGCAACAACAAGGACATTCTTTGTGTTATTTGAAGTGAAACCCTTTTATATTCAAATTTGTTTTCAAACAAATTTCAATTAAAATTGATTTAAAAATGGGAGAAAATTAACATGCATATAAATTTCTCTCTAGATTCCTCTCCCATAATCATGGAAACTTCATTCTTGCTTGATGAATACTGCAAACAATTGACTCCTTTAGAACAAACCACATTGGCAATTGCAAAGGACCATTTGGGTTCTTCATTTGATTTATCGCGGAGTAATGGGTTTCTTAAATGGGTCTCAACCATACATGCTTCATCGTAGACGAAGTACCAAATGCAAGGTGGACTCCTTTTGAATGTTGTAATCTGCCAATGTTCTCTCATCATCCAGTTGTTTTCCTGCATAAATCAAACGCTGTTGATCCGGTGGAATACCTTCCTTATCTTGTATTTTAGCCTTCAGTGTGCTTATGGTGTCATTCGTTTCCACTTCCAATGTAATTGTTTTACCAGTAAGAGTTTTCACAAAAATTTGCATATTTTTATATTTTTAATTGATGGTTATATATTATTTGAATGATTTTAAATAAGTTTGAATAGAATCATTTTTCACTTTTTGAAGTATTTTGAATTGAACGTTTTTGATAAAAATTTGTTTTTCAATCCACATTTTTGTTTTATTCGTCTTAATGTGCGTTGTACCCGACGAGAGATTTTATAAATTTGTCGTTTGCGAGACCCTCCTACAATTAGTTTGCCTTTTGTCTCAGTAGTCGCAGCCTTGGCAGTATCCTTGGCAGCAGTAACAGTATCCTTGGCAGCAGTAACAGTATCCTTGGCATCAGTAACAGTATCCTTGGCATCAGTAACAGTATCCTTGGCAGCATTCGCAGTATCATTGGCAGCAGTAACAGCAGTATCCTTGGCAGCATTCACAGTATCATTGGCAGCAGTAACAGTATCCTTGGCAGAATTCGCAGTATCCTTGGCAGCATTCGCAGTATCATTGACAGCAGTAACAGCAGTATCCTTGGCAGCATTCGCAGTATCATTGGCAGCAGTAACAGCAGCATTCACAGTATCATTGACAGCAGTAACAGCAGTATCCTTGGCAGCATTCGCAGTATCATTGGCAGCAGTAACAGCAGCATTCACAGTATCATTGGCAGCAGTAACAGCAGTATCCTTGGCAGCATTCGCAGTATCATTGGCAGCAGTAACAGCAGCATTCACAGTATCATTGGCAGCAGTAACAGCAGCAGTAAGAGGCTTAGAAGCGGAAGCAATAGCTTCTTCCAAACTCTTAGTTTTTTCAAGTGCTTTTTTTACTGGTTCAACTGAATCATTAATTATGCCAATCATATCAGTTGCATTTTTAGCAACATCGTTTACTTTATCAACTGCATCCTTGAAAGTAAGCACAACTCCAATGGGTGAATTTTTTGCCACATTTTCTACAGCATCAATTGCCCCCTCTGCAACATTCGTTACTAAAGAGGCAACTGGTTTTTGAATTTGTTGGCTTAGATTGTCAATACCGCGGCTAAATTCTTTTGTAACATTATCACTGAGTTCTTTCATTTCTTTTTTCACTATTTTGTTTTCAAGGATATTGTTAATAGTTTTCATATCTTTGCTCACAGCAGTTGCCGCATTTTTTGAAATGAGGTTTGCAGCAGTTTCCCCCCCAGTGGTTGCAACAAGACTCACGATCGTATCAGCCAGCTTCTCTTTAACTAAGTTCACCGGTAAGTCAACTGCATTTTTAACAACGTCTGCAAGCGGGGTGGGAATTTGTGGTTTAATGCACCAGTCCGGGACTGATGGGTCAAATATTGAATTGGTAAATGAACAATTTTGGGCTCCCCCTGTTAATGACCTCTTTTTTGTGGTGGTGTTTTTGGGATTGTTTGGCACTGATTTTGTTTTTATTACTTTAATGGACATTGATACACAACAAGATATATATTCATTATAAATTATTTGGTTGAAATACATGCATACGCGTCTTCTTCATTATCTGTGTTATTTTTGTTATTATCATTTACATCCGTATTCTGTTTTTTGTAACTAGCATAGTCAATTGGCTTAATCAAATTAAAATCTTCATCTGTTGTGTTACTGTTTGCATTGAAGTCAACCAGTTTTCCACAATGCAAATACCGTGTGACATTTTTTTTCAAAGGAATCGGGGGGGGTTGTTTTTTATAATTTTTAAAAGTTGCAAAAATAGATTCGCCTTTGGGCACCTCGCGTTTGGGAGGAGAAGAAGGGTGGTTGATGAAGTTTTTGCGAATGTCAATGTACAGGCGTTTGCAACCGTGAGTAAGCACATATTTCCGGGCCAATGGTTCTAAGTATTTAAATTGAATTGACCATTTGTCAGAATAGTAGCCGAATGTTTCGTTAGTAGCATTGTAGTTCATGATGACGACTCCTTGAGGTGTTGTTTCTTGAATATACAAGTTCAAGCCCGGAACTTCTGTCTGCGGATCATCCGGCATTTCGTCATATTCTTTTAAATACATATTTTCAAACGGGGGAGATTCCGGTTCAACCGCAGCAGTAACAGAAGCAGGAAGATACTTGCAACCAGCATGTGCACGCCGGTGTTTATAAAATTTGTAAATGCCAATTGCAGATACACATGCCGCCAAACCCACAAAAATAGTTTTATGATTCACATAAAATTTCGGCATAAAAAAATACATGTTTGTTTGATGTACAAACAACATAATCTTTAATATGTATTGAATACGAAATGATTTATTTTGATAATTTTGATAATTTCCAAATTGTTTGTTGTCATGTCAATGAAATAGTGCGTTCCTCAAATAGAGCGGTCAATGAATTAATGCGTTCCTCAAACAGAGCGGTCACCTCCTTTTGTAAGTTTACCACTTGTATGCACTGATATGACCCATTGTCCGGATGCAAACACACCAGCTTCAGGTCTGTTACCCGCTTGTCGTAACGACGTTCCAAAATCGCTTTGTATGTATTCAGTTGTAAACAGTAGTGCCAATAGTTGGTGTCGGGAATGTGTGAAATAAGAGAATTGTTTGAATAATCTTCTGAACCAAACGGTTTTTTTTTTATTTCTTTGCAGCGTTTCCAATCATAAATGCTTAGTGTGCCATCTGGGTTTCCCTCAGCATTCAAATTTTCAAAAACCATGTCAATAGATCCTGAAATGCGCAGAGACTCGTCAAAAATTGTCCACTCAGTTCGGTATGGACGAAGATGGCTCATATTATCCTCATTGAACTTCAAGAAGTAGGAAAATTCAGTGGAATTGTTTGGCACTTGCAACCCGTTGTAAAAACATTCTATGTCATAGTGCATTGCAGTTCCTGCAGCAGCTGCTGCATCACGAGTATCATCCCATGCTTTTTTTATTTCATCAACGGTCATTCCATAGTACTTGCTATGTTTCCAGTTTTGGGAACGCATCATACGAGCAATGACACTATTCGCATTGAACTCACGAAAGAAACCATGGTTCCATGTGGTGACTGATGTGTAATGTACGGTGGGGTCTCCATCAACTGTGTATTTATGTCCCACCGGCTCAAATGTAATGCGCAAGTCGCGATTGTGCGGATTTTTTAAGGACAACATATTAATCATATTGAGAAATTAACTCAATATAAAAAAATCAATTTTATTTAAATTCAACGATGAATGCGGATGCGATTTTTTCGCATAGTTTTTCCACCCATTTTTTGACGTGAACCTCTTTCCGAATCAGAAAAATTTTTCATATCATCATTTAACTTTAATAAATCCGCGCTGCTCATGCTATCAATTGATTTTACTCTTCTAGTTAACTCCTCCCATTGCAGTCCATACTCTGGCTTCATACCCACTTTTCGTTTACTTATTACAAGGAATCGCGACTTGATTTCCCTTTTCATCGCATCATCAGACATTGGTTGGCTCTCCTGCATATCCATACAATCTTCATATACTTCCACAAATGTAGTAATCAACCTATCAAAATCATAGCTTGAAATTTGCCGCGCGAACTCTCTTTCTTCCTGTATATCTCCAGTTACTACTACGGTAGGTCCCTTCTGCACCACTCTACCAGGATCGATGAGATTCTGAAATTTCATCATCATGCATTCAGACGCCTTATAGTTTATAATCAATTCATACGGAAGCTTTGATGTTGCATTAAATGTCACAGTAAGAGTACAAGGAACAACGGAATCTCTGAGTGGTATTGTGACGTTCTTAAACTTATATATTGGAGTACTAGTTTCAACTTTTTGTTGTGATACTACACCTAAATGATTCGTGAATGCAATATTCTTCTTATTTATTTTCAAGGTGTTTTTAGTTGGTTCTAGAGGAGGCACTTCTTCTTCTTCTTTTTCTTCTTCTGCTTCTGCCGGCAAAGTACCTGGATTAAATCTGCGAATTGAATCGTAATGGGCATCTCTTGTTATATAATTTTGTGCAAACTTCGTGTATTGATCTTGAGTTAAAACTATATTTTCTCCAGGGTCAGGAAACTGGAAGCCCATTGCACTCAACGCGGTCAACGCATTAATGTATCTAGTATTACTTTTTAAATTTCCATAAGGTTTTTTGCCAATATAGTAAAGTCCAGATTCATCATCATACTCAATTGAAATTCCAGTTTTTGATAAAAAACTAGCTTTTTCTTCACATATTACATGTCTTTTACCTCCTTTTTGCATTGTGAACACTTTGCGCAACCCAGCCTTCTTCACTCGGCGATGTGTTATTTTGCCACGTACACGATGCAAATGTTTTTTTGATTTCTTCGCATACTTTACAAATTGGTTTTTTACCATTCCCATGTTATATAGTTATATATATAAAGTGAATAGATATTATATAATAAAGTAAATTTGTATACACACAATATATACAAATATACTCATGCCGGAATTAAAAAACAACCCATACATTGATAAATACACGGGAATTGTCTACACAAGAATAGATGTATTGGATGATACGCCTAACAAAACTGAAACATATTTAGATAAAATTTTATCAATGACATTTTTAAAATCATTTTTTTCCAAACCGAAATAAAATCAATCAAAAACTTGAACAATTTCAAAAAGAGCAGCATCATCATCGGAATCTGGAACAGGAGATTTGGGTTGTTCAATCGGAGTTACATTTCTACATCCCTCAAATACGTCACGAAATTCAAACGGATTTGTATGTGGATGTGAATTGACTAGCTCTAGTTGAACAAGCCGAGTAAACAAATTCTTGATGTCATTTTGAATTGAGTCCATGGCAAGGGGTTTTGTTCCCACTAGCTCTAGTTGAACAAGCCGAGTAAACAAATTCTTGATGTCATATTGAATTGATTCAATGGTGAGGGTTTTTGTCCCCATTTGATTTTCCACAATTTTGAGCCTTTCACACACTTGTAAGTTTATCCAGTCTTGCATACACTTGTTTGCCCGGTTTGTCATTTCTTGCTGTTCATTGAAACGCTTAGTCAAATCATAATGTTCGTACTTCAATTGATCAACTGTTTTTTCAATTGAACTCATTTGGTTTTGGCTGCGATTCGTTACCTTTTTCCATATGTTTGAACAACCATTTACATAGTTACATGAAAAATTGGAAGAAGACGCTTTAATGTAACCATTTCCAATCCACTCTGGAATCAATGCATCATAGGTCATATCCAATGTTGCATTTTTTGTAAAAAATGAAAAATAAGTTGAATCAAATGAAAGCACAGAGAGTGGAACGTGAGTAAGAACTGTGATGACATGGTAGTTATTGTTTGTAATGTCAAAATAACCGCTATCTATCGTGAATGTAATGTCTACATTTTCATACAATTTGATTCCATTCAGTTTCAAATTATGAAGAACCAATTCGGGACTCAGTGAACTGGGGTCTTTATCACCCATCCATAACTCAATTGTAAATTGACACGGTTTCATCTTTATGTAATATAAAAAAATCATTTTAAATTGATTTCAAAATGATTTTTAAAACGACTCAATTTGACTGAGCGCCGTTACTGCGGCCAGATTGGGAGCTTGGCTCCTTGGAACTCTGGGTGTCCACTAGTATTGAAATTATTTCTACTAGTAACCAATGATACATTCCAGTTACTGATATTTTGATTGAATGCAGTGGCACTTTGAAACATAGAAGTCATGTTAGTGACCTTTGATACAATCCAATTACTGATATTTTGATTGAATGCAGTGGCATCTTGAAACATATTATTCATGTGTGTAACATTTGATACATTCCAGTTACTGATATTTTGATTGAATGCAGTGGCACTTTTAAACATAGACGTCATTCGGGTAGCGTTTGAAACATTCCAGAGGTTCAAAGGTTGATTGAAATTGGAACTATTTGCAAAGTCTGAAAATGTAACAACTTTTGATACATCCCAATTGCTAACATTTGGCCCATTTGCAAATTCGCCGACTACGCTACCAGCACCAGAAGGTGTATAAGCATACATTAACTGCATATTTGTAACGTTACTTGTGTCCCATGATGCTATGCTCTGACCAGTGGATAATAAAAATTTACTGGGTTGTATAAATATAAATGACGTTGAAATGTCTGTCAAGAAATTTGTAACAATGTTGTTGAATGGTATATAATTGCTTATATCAGTGTCACTACCGGTAGTGATACCTGGTTTTATAAAAGTTAGTAAATGGTGAGAATTAGAGCTGCTAGTTAGTTTTCGTACCCCGTTCTCGTCCGGTGAAGTTACCGTGGCATTTGCATACGTTTTGACGTGGGAGAAATATATATTATAAATAAGAACAAACCATTCTTGAACGCCATTTCTAACCGTTGCTTGCATGTATAGTGGGTCCTGAGTTGATGTAGTGCCGTTATAATAAAGGGTTATTCCATTTGCTCTTTTCTTTATTCCTATTGTCTCCACCCCCCAGGATGGGATATTGGCTCCTTGGAATGCTGAGTGTCCATCAGTATTGAAATCATTACTACTAGTAACCAATGATACATTCCAGTTACTGATATTTTGATTGAATGCAGTGGCACTTTGAAACATAGAAGTCATGTTTGTAACACTTGATACATCCCACGTATTAATTGGTTGATTGAATGCAGTGGCACTTTGAAACATAGAAGCCATATTTGTAACACTTGATACAATCCAATTACTGATATTTTGATTGAATGGACTATTACGAAACATACCACTCATGTTTTTAACATTTGATACATTCCAATTACTGATATTTTGATTGAATGTTGATGCCTGGTGAAACATACCACTCATGTTTGTAACACTTGATACATTCCAGTTACCAATGTTTTGATTGAATGCAGTGGCACTGTAAAACATAACACCCATGTTTGTAACATTTGATACATTCCAGTTACTGATATTTTGATTGAATGCAGTGGCATTTGAAAACATACCATCTATGTTTCTTACACTTGATACATTCCAGTTACTGATATTTTGATTGAATGCACTGTCACCTACAAACATCCCTGACAGATCGGTAACATTTGATACATTCCAGTCACTAATGTCTTGGTTGAAAAGTGTATTTGAAAACATATGGGACATGCTAGTAACATTTGACACATTCCAGTTACCAATGTTTTGGTTGAAAGTTGAAGTGTCAAACATTCTACTCATGTTTATAACATTTGATACATTCCAGTTACCAATCGGTTGGTTGAATGCTGATGCATACGAAAACATCTTGCTCATATTGGTAACCTTTGATACATTCCAGTTACCAATACCAAGGTTTGCATCGTAACTGTTTGCATAATTAAACAACCCGGACATATCGGTAACATTTGACACATCCCATGAACTAATTTGCTGGATGAGTTTATTTGTTATTTGTATGGCACTAATTAAGAGACTGTCGGGTAAACTCAAGTTGGTAATGTGAGTTGTTACTATATTATTGTGTATGACTCGTTGAGAATTGGGAGCAGTGAATGCTGATACATTACCCTCAAATCTCACGTAATTAATTAATGACTCGGTGAACTGTGATGGGACAATTGCAAACCATTCAGTTGTTGTTCCCCTTAAATTTGTTTCAATAAAAGTGATGACACTTGGTTGGTTTCCTGTGTGTTTGATAGTGCCTTCATAAATGGATAAAGATGCGGGACTGTTTGTGGGAGTGGGTGTTGGTGTTGGAGTGTTTGTGGGAGTGGGTGTTGGTGTTGGAGTGTTTGTGGGAGTGGGTGTTGGTGTTGGAGTGTTTGTGGGAGTGTTTGTGGGAGTGGGTGTGGGAGTGGGTGTTGGCGTGGGTGGTGGAAAGACTGTAAACTGGGCGGTTGTT
>Ga0194129_10005292_pt1 | contig 16528 bp, 12 predicted proteins | sample TA2KigCa35mmetaG_FD_150862 | JGI IMG/M metagenome (GOLD analysis project Ga0194129, IMG submission 150862) | Freshwater microbial communities from Lake Tanganyika, Tanzania - TA2015038 Kigoma Deep Cast 35m | ecosystem: Environmental > Aquatic > Freshwater > Lake | place: Tanzania: Lake... | reverse complement strand
GAGCGATCCACGGCAATGACGTGCGCGCCCCGGTTCACGGCCACGTAGGTCCAGCTCCCGGGGCACGCGCCAAGATCCACGCACGTCTCGCCCGCCGCGATGCGTTGCCCGAGCCGCAATTCGGCTTCAAGCAACTTCGCAAAAGCACGGCTAGGCGCGGCCTTGTCGACAGCGACCGGAACCTCGCCCTTTACGAAGGGCCAGACGCACCGGCGCCAGTGCCACGCTTGCGGCGCGGTGGCAATGGATAGAAACCCCGCGTCGGGTGCAGTCAGCAACAATTGCACGAGCGAAGTCTTCGCGTGAAACGGAACTTCCTCCTCCTCCCAAAAGCGCAACAGATGCCGGCGCTTCTTCCGCAGCAGCTCGCGGAATGCGTCGCGGATGAAGCACATCCGGTTGGCACCCGCCCCTTCCCCGCCGTAGTGCGACGCAAGATGCAGCCGCCACGGCTGGCTCTCTGGCAGCCGCGCGACGGTCGCTTCGAACAGCCGCTCGCTCCACTCGCGAATGGACACGGCGCTAACGGGCGTCGCGTACGGCAGCGTCTGACGTGCAAAGGCCAGCAGAGGCGCGGGCGCAGATTGCAACGTCACTGACGACCGCACCAGCTCCGGGGCAAGCAACTCCGTCTCTGCGCCCGCGAAAAAGCGCTTAAACTCGTCGGCGAGGGGCGATTCGTCGCCCGGTTCAGTGAGAAAGAGATGCATAACAGGCTGCGGGCTATGTGTTGGCCGCGTAACCATGCGGAGGAAGCCCGACGCGGCCCCACTTCGCACTCACTGCGGCTTTCGCGCGATCCCGCTCGAGGCTCACGCCAGTTCCAGCCCCCGCATCGTGCCGGTGCTGCTGGCGAACTTGTTGACCTCGATGCCGAGGCGATGCAGCACGGAGACATAAAGGTTCGCTAGCGGGTAATTCTGCTTCTCGTCAAAGGCGAGATGCTGCCCGTGCTTGAAGCCGCCGCCGATGAGCAGCATCGGCATGTTCTTCGTGTCGTGGCTCGACGCGTTGCCAAGGTTTGAGCCGTAAAGCACCGAGGTGTTGGCCAGCAAGTCGGAGCCGGATTCCTTCGACGCCTTAAGCTTCGCGATGAAACCCGCGAGCAGCTTCATCTGCTCCAGCTCGATGATGCGGAGCTGGGCGAGCTTCTCTGGGTCTTTGCCGTGATGCGAGAGATTGTGCCAGTCAATCGTGATGCCCTTCACCGGCGGCACGCTGTTGTGGCCTGCGATGGCAAGCGTGATGATGCGTGTGGAATCGGTTTGGAGCGCGAGGTGCGCAAGGTCGAACATCAACTGCGTGCGCGCCACGAAGTCCGCGGCATTCTGCACGTCGGTCGGCGGCGGGACGTTTACAGAAGGCTTTGGCTTCTGCGCCCACGCCTCGGCGAGCTTCAGGCGTTGCTCCACCTCGCGGACCGACGTGAAATACTCGTCAAGCTTGTCGCGGTCACGCGCGGTCACGCGGGTGGCGGGACGCCTCGCATCGCCGGCCACGGTGTCCATGATGCTCTGCCCGTCGCGGAGGCGTTCACTCTGCTGGGAAACGTCCTTGGCCGTGCCATTTACGAAAAGCTTCTTGAACACCTCGCTCGGACGATAGTCTGCTGGCACCTTCACGCCACTGCGCGAGACAGATAGGCCGACGTCGCCGTTGCCGGTGTTCAGCACGAGGCTCCCGAAGCGCATCGCGGGCGGGAGTTTTTCCAACACGAACTGGTCTAGGGAAATCTTATTGCGAAAACTGCTGGCGCCAGAATGCGGTGCTGCGCTGAGGAAACTCGCCTCGCTTGAGTGCCCGCCGTCTACCTCGGGGTGCGAGACGCCCAAGAAAATCGTCAGGTCATGGGAAAAGTCTTTCAACGGCTCCAGATAAGGCGTCAGCGCGAAGCCGCGCCCTGCTTGCTTGGGGAACAGATTCTCTCCGTGGATACCCAGTGTGGTGCAGCAAGCCAACCGGCGAATTGGTTTATCGGCGGACGCGGCGCGTGTGGCGGACGTGAAGGATTCCAACGCCAGCAGCGCGAGTGAAACGCCAGCGGCGCGGAGGAATGAGCGACGACAGTGCGTTCTCACGGGTGGTATGTGCAGGGAAGACACAGGCGTGTCAACTGCGCTCACGATTGGATTTACAATGCATTCGAACTAATCGCTAAGCCAGCCACTACTTGATTTCCACGATGCAATCAAACAACTCACCCAGGCGCTTGCCGCCGCGCGTAATATCGAAGGCCACGTGACGGATGCCGGGCGGAGCGTCCGCAGCAGCGGCGAGACGGAGGGTGAACTGCGTGCGGCTTTGCGCCGGTACCGTGCTGGCCCAGCGGCCCGACGTGGCGGACAAGCCCGGTGGCGCGTGCGGCAGGATGTCGAAGGCCACCGGCTTGGCTTCGAAGTTGCGCACGTTCACCGTCACCTCGACCGTCTCGCCGCGCTTCACAGACATGCGATGTGGATCGGCGCGCACCCAGAACGGGTCGAACCACCAGCGATACTCCGGCTCACTACTCAAACCACGAAACGCATCGCGCATTTCATAGCTCCACTTGCGATAGCGCTCGATGAACGCCGCGGGCTTGTCCATCACGTAGCTGTGGCCACCGAGCAGGATGTCCGGCTTGAGCTTGGTGAGATACTCGGCGGCAACGATGTAACCTTCCTCCAGCACGCTGCTCGTGCGCGAGGACATCGCTTCGTGACCATTCTGCGTTGGGTCAGCAGGGTTGCCAAAAATATTGTCGCCCGTGAACGCGACTTTGCGTCCGTCCACCACCCCTGTCAGGCACAGCGCGAACTCCGTCTGGCCCGGCATCCAGTCCACCGTGAAGCGCGTGCCCTCCCAGGTAAACTGCTCACCTGGTTTGAACAGCCGGTCAAACTTAATACGCTCGACGCCGTTGCCGTAAGCCTGAATTGGTGCCGCATAGTCGAAGGCTTCCGGCCGTTCACACATCGGAGCCATCATCTCCAGCGCCCAAAGCTGCGCGCCCCACTTCTGCTTGAGATGCGGGGCTTGCAAGAAGTGGTCGCCATGCATGTGGGTAAGCACCATCGCATCAATCGCTTTTAACCCATAATGCTGACGCAAGCCTTCGATGGCACTGTCGAGCACGTTGGTTTGCAGCAGCCCGCAATCCACTACCAGCCCGCGCCCACTGTCGGAGAGCACGAGATAGAAATTTGGGAAAAAGCCTGGCCCGCGAAATTTGAAAATGTGCGGCGAAACTTGCCAGACGTTCGGTACTTTTGTCGGGGTGGAAGTTTTATCCTGCACCGCGCCGGCGAAGGTCGTTACCGGATAGCCGCGCACGAGCAGGCGCTCAAGTTTGAAGAGCTTTTGCTGGAACTCTTCGAGCTGCGTCTTTGCTTTGGGGAGGGGCGGCCCGTGCGCTGGCAACAGCCAAGCGGGGTCATACGCGGCGACCTGCGCGGCGGAGTTAGCAATGGCCCAGATACCAGCGGCAAAACCGTAATCCCAATCCGTGTCAAACCACGTGTGCATCTTGGCGCCGTCCACCATCAGGTCACCAGAAAAAGCCAGCCAACGGCCACCATCGTTAAGCAGGTAGGACATCCCGCCGGGGGAATTACCGCGTGTGTCCAGGCAGCGGAACTCGCGCCCACGCCACGTGAACGTGTCCATCTTCCCAAACGTCTGGTCGAGCTTGATGGCTTCGACCGGCGGGCGCACGAAGCTTGACCCATGCACGGTGAAGGCGTCCCCGAGGCGCACGTTCATTTTGCGGAAGCTCGTGGGATTCTCAAAGAGCGCGCGCTCGGCGTCGGGCGCGGCGAGCTTCACACCGCGACCGGCGAGCTTGGGCGCACCCTGGCACTGCTCGCGGTGATGATGCGTGAACAGCACCCACTCGACGCGCTTCACGCCTATTTCGGCGAGATGGTCCAGCACACTGCCGTCGCCCAAGTCAATCAGCAGCGCGGCATCGCCATCGCGGATGATGTGAACATTGCAGGTGTCGGTCCAAGTGAAGAGGTTTGGGTGGCGCGCGGCATCCGGCTGAGTGAAGCGCGGGGCGCCAACCGCCATCAGCGCCGAGGCAACCAAGAAAAGCGTGGTCAGGTGAACTAGAAGGAAGTTTTGGCGAGAAGAATTCATGCGTGAGCAACGACTATGGATTGCCGTGCTTGTTTTTCAACCATCGCAGCGCATCCAGCTCTCCGTGGAGCTTCAACCGGTCGAAGTAGATGAGCGCCTCACGCTCTGGGATGCGGGCGAGCATGTCCGTGAGAGGCGTGAGCTCCCGTATGGACTGACGATGTGCATCCAGTTCCGCCAACCGGTCTCGCACCGTTCGGCCATCGCTGCCGAACGCTGAATCAGGGGATTGTGAGGCGAGAAAATTTCTCTCAATGGACATTCCCATCAATTCACCCACGAGCGTTCGTCCCGACTGGCCCTCCATCTGCCACGCCAGATTGAGCCCGATTTGACTGACGGCTTGTGCTGAGTTGGCGTCGCCGGCCTGGGCGTATTGCTTTTGCAGCTCGGTCATTTGCGTGCCGAGTTCCCGCAGCGATTGCATGTGCGGCAACTCCACGCCGAACATGGCGGCTGCCTTCGACTCGAGCGCTCCATATCCGGCTGAAAGGAATGCCTCCTCGGCGCTCTGGGCATGGTCGTGCGTGTAGTCCTGGAGACGGTTCTTCCCGCCCACCTGCAACAGGTCTTTCACTCCGTCATCCGTGCGGCCGGACTTGAAGTGGTCGAGCGCGGACAAGTAGTCGCCGAGCGGATTGTCGCGTGCGAGCTGTCGAAAGGCATCGAGCGCCTTGCGTTTCTCCTCGGGGGTTGTGCCGCGCAGGGCGAGGTCCAGTTGCACACGCGGGTCGTTGGGAAACCTTTCCGCGGCCTCGCGTAACAGACTAAGGTTGCGGGTCAGGCGCGCCGCCGCCAGAAGCGCCTCGGCGCTGCGTTTGTTCTGCTGGAGATAAGCCTCGGCCTGTTCCGGCGTTAACTTCAAAACCTCGCCTTTCAACAATTTGGCCAACGAGTTGGGCACGGCTGCTTCTGGCACGGACTCGCCTGGCCCAGGCGTCTGAGGCAAGCGCGGTGCAGGCAACCGAGGACGCCGCGGTTCGTGAAGCGTAGCGTTGGTGGTGGGCTTCGACTCCGGCTTCGAGCTGGCAGGGCTAACTTCGGCGGGAGGACGCCGCGTAACCATCACCACTGCCATGCCAAGCAACAGCCCCACCGCCATCATCGTAAATGATCGTGAATTCATGTTCGGTAGAGTGCCCGTGCGGCCAAATGGTTCATTTGGACTGGAAGGTCGGCGAGGCAACCACCTCGTGAATCAGCGCCCGATGGCCCCAGTCGCGAGCACAGTCAGCACGGCAAACCCAACTAGGTGCAACGAAAAAGACAACCAGCCACTTTCAAGGTTATTCAGCGGTCGATGCGGACAACGCTACCTATGAGTTTTAGCAAAGCGCTTCTCCCCTCGTGAGCCGTGGCCGAGCTGCTGAACATCTCGGGCACTCGCTCGAACCGCGCGGCCATCTCAGCGCGGAATAGTTTCATGTGAAGGGCCAACTTTGTTTTCGAAACTGCATCTGACTTAGTGAACACGACCAAGAACGGTACCTCGGCGTCTGCCAGCCAGTCCACAAACTCCAAGTCGAGCCTTTGCGGCTCGTGGCGCGAGTCAATGAGCAGGAAGACCAGTTCGAGGCTTTCACGCTTGGTAAGGTAATCTGCCACAAATGCGCTAAACTTACTTCGGTCCTCGCGGGCGACCTTGGCGTAGCCGTAACCCGGCAGGTCCACGAGATACCACGCGTCATCGACACGAAAGAAGTTGATAAGCTTGGTGTGACCGGGTGTGGCCGAGACGTGCGCGAGGTTCTTGCGCCCAGCCAGCAGGTTGAGCAGCGACGACTTGCCGACGTTCGAGCGACCGATAAAAGCAAATTCCGGCAGCGAAGGTTCTGGGCAGGCCGCCAGGCTCGGCGCGCTAGTTTCAAACTGGGCCTTTTTGAGCTGCATTCGCACAGCCTAGCCAGTCGCACAACCGGGCACGATGCTTTTCTATTTGGTGCGAGGGCAAATTTATTTTCCCCCGTGGCGGTTGTTTCACGGGTAACAGATTCTGCCCAAGTCAAACTGCTCGCCCATCATGGCATTTTTTAACCGCATCGCTCTGCACTGCCGACTGGCTGCGGTTGCACGGGCTGATGGCGGAGTGAGGAGCGAGCTAACTGCATCTCAGTTGTTCGTTGCCACCCGTTACTGCCTCGTTAACCTTCGCAACCATGAAGCAGATGATTTCAATACTGGTTGGCTCAGCGCTCTTGGTGCTCCCAGCGCAGGCAGATTTAAAGTCCGATGTCGCCGCCATTCGACAAGTCGGTGGCGAAGGCAAGGGCAACGTCCAGGCCGCCGCCGCGTGGCAGTCGCTCGCGAAGGGCGGCGCGCAAACGCTCGTGCCGCTGCTGGCCGCGATGGATGACGCCAACGACTTCGCCGCGAATTATCTCCGCTCCGCCGTGGACGCCATCGCTGACCGCGAACTGGCCGCCGGGCGCAAACTGCCGCAGGACGACTTGGAGAAATTCCTCGCCGACACGAAGCACAATCCCCGCGCGCGCCGACTGGCCTACGAGTTGGTTGCACGCATCGCCCCCGCGGCCGGCGAGAAGCTGCTGCCCACGTTCCTTAATGACCCGAGCATCGAGCTGCGACGCGACGCGGTGCAGCGGCTCATTGATAACGCCGACAAGGCGCTCGCCGCGCAGGACCAAGCCGCCGCCACGAAGGAGTTTTCCAACGCGCTGACCTACGCGCGCGACGAGGCGCAAATCAAGAAGGTCGCCGGCGAATTGCGGAAGCTCGGGCAGGAGGTGGACTTGCCGAAGCACTTCGGTTTCCTCACGCACTGGAAGCTCATCGGCGCGTTCGACAACACCAAGCTCGTGGGCTTCGACACCGCGTATCCGCCGGAGAAGGCCGTGGACCTCGCGGCGAGTTATCCCGGCAAGCTGGAGACCGCGCGCTGGGTGGACGTGGCCACGCCGAACGACTACGGCATGGTGGATTTCAACAAGCCCTTCGGCGACATGAAGGGCGTGACGGGCTACGCCTACACGGAGTTCAACGCGGCGACGGCGCGTCCGGCCGAGTTGCGGCTGGGCTGCAAGAACGGCTGGAAGGTCTGGTTCAACGGTAAGCTGCTCTTCGGGCGCGACGAGTATCATCGCGGCGCGCGCATTGACCAATATCGGCTGCCGGTCGAGCTGAAGGCGGGCAAGAACACTATCCTCGTGAAGGTCTGCCAGAACGAGGAAGTGAAGGACTGGACGAAGGAATGGGAATTCCAGCTCCGCGTGTGCGACGCCACCGGCACGGCGATTCTGGCAAAAGACCGGCCAGCGACGCCGAAGGGGCCGGTGAGCACGAAGAAGGCGGAGGCGAAGCAAGCGAAGTAGCTAGTTCGTCCATTCAACTGAGCCGCATGAGCTCCGAAGACGTCAAAAAGCGCCGGTGGCGAATCTTTGCGACGGTTTGCCTTGCCGGTTACGTCGGGACGCATTTCGCACTGTCATGGATTTCATGTCTGCGGGTGCAGCGTGACTGGTGCATTCGGGACAGTTTCATCTACCTACCGGTGAAGCCAGATTTGGTGGCCAACCACGAGCGTCCGTTGCTCTACATCCATCATGCGCAGCGTTGGTTCTTCCTTCCGATTTGGAAACTCGACAATTGCATCCTCGGCGGGCCATACCCTATGAGGAGTATTTCAATGAGAAGTTTGGACGGAAGCTCGCATTCCAGCAAATCTGCTCCTCGTTAGACCGCTTAATCGAAATCAATTTCCCATGAAACGTAGTCCCACCTCCCTCCTCGCCGCCGTTCTGTTCGCCTCCGCCGCGTTCGCCTCCGCCGCTAACTGGCTCCAGTTCCGTGGCCCGGGCGGCACGGGGATTTCGCCCGAGGCGAACTTGCCTGTGCAGCTTGGCGAGAAGTCCGTCACGTGGAAGGCCGCGTTGACCGGGCGCGGGTTGTCCAGCCCGGTCATCGTCGGCGACCGAGTGTTCCTCACGGCGTCGAGCGGCGTGGAGCAGGATCGCTTGCACGTGGTCTGCCTCAGCGCGAAGGACGGCAAGAAACTTTGGGAGCGGCAGTTCTGGGCCACAGGCCGCACGATGACGCATCCCAAGACCTGCGTGGCTGCCAACACGCCGTGCAGCGATGGAAAGCGGCTGTTCTGCCAGTTCTCCTCGAACGACATTCTCTGTCTCGACCTCGACGGCAACGTGCTTTGGCTGCGCGGCCTTGGGCGCGATTACCCCAACGCGAGCAACAGCCTCGGCATGGCGGCGTCGCCTATCGTCGTGGGCGACACGCTCGTGGTGCCCGTGGAGAACGACAGCGAGTCCTTCAGCGCGGGGCTCGACGTGGCGACAGGCGCGACGCGTTGGAAGCGCGAGCGGCCCAAGCTCGCGAGCTGGGCGTCGCCGGTCGCGCTGCCCGGCACGGCGGGTCCGCTCGTGCTGCTGCAATCCGGCCCCGGCCTGAGCGTCGTGGACGCGCGCACCGGCCAGGAGGCGTGGTATTACACCGACGGCGCTTCCACGATGTCATCGAGCGTTTTCACCGGCGGGATCCTCTACGTGCCGACGAAGGGCATGGCCGCGATGAAGCCGGGCGCAGCCGGCGCGCATCCCGAAGTGCTGTGGCAGAACAACCAACTCACGCCGTCCACCGCCAGCCCGGTCGTGCTCGCTGGCAAAGTCTTCACGCTGAACAACGCCGGCATTCTCAGTGCCGCCGACGCGAAAGACGGCAAGCGACTTTGGCAACTCCGGACCACGGGGCCTTACAGCGCCACGCCCGTAGGCTTCGGCAAACACCTCTACCTCGTCAGCGAGAAGGGCCTTGTGCAAGTCGTGGACGTGACCGCGCCGGAAGGCAAAGTGGTCAGCACGCTGGACCTAAAGGACACCATCATCGGCACACCGAGCATCGCGGGTGGCGCGGTCTATGTGCGGAGTGACAAGCTGTTGGTAAAACTGGGCGGCACGTGAGGTTCATGGTCGCGTGCCATCGCGTCACCCTGACTCGGCCACCGCGAGTGCTCCCAAACAAACGGGGTTGATTGACGTTGAGCCGAGACCCATCGGCCTGCCTCACAACAGCCGTGCTTGCAACTCGTCCTTAGCGAGTGCCTCGCCAAGGCTTTCTACCCGAGCACGGCGGCGTTCCATGATGTTCTTCTCCAGCTTGGAATCGTAGGCCACGGGATAATTGCCGTCATAACAGGCCATGCAGAAGCCGGCACGCGGATGGCCCGTGGCCTTCACCATGCCGTCCAGCGAGAGGTAGTGCAATGAGTCAGCGTTAAGATACTTACGGATCTCGTCGAGCGAGTGATTCGCAGCCATCAGCTTATTGCGGTCAGGAAAATCTATGCCGTAAACACACGGGTGCATGTGTGGCGGGCAGGAAACTAGCACATGAACCTCCTTCGCCCCGGCCTCCTTGAGATTGTTGACGCGCGCCTTGCAAGTGGTGCCGCGCACGATGGAGTCGTCGACAATGATGACGCGTTTGTCCCGCACCATCTCCGTGATCAAATTAAGTTTCACACGGACATTGAAGTCACGGATGAGTTGCGAGGGTTGGAGGAAACTACGGCCAACGTAATGGTTGCGGACGAAGGCCATCTCGAAAGGAATGCCGCTCTCGAGTGAGTATCCCAGCGCCGCGCAGTTCCCGCTGTCTGGGACGGGCACTACGATGTCCGCCGCGATGGGATGCTCGCGTGCGAGTTGCCGACCCATTTCGACGCGGGTTTGATAAACGTTACGCCCGTCAAGATTCGAATCCGGCCGCGCGAAATAGACGTATTCGAAGATGCAAAATGCGCGCCGCTCTTGCGCCGGGAAGGCTTGGACGCTGCGCACGCCATCCTTGCTGATGATGACCACCTCGCCAGGCGCAATGTCGCGCACGAATTTGGCGTGGATGAGGTCAAAGGCGCAGGTCTCGCTGGATAGCACCCACGCATCCCCAACCTTGCCAAGCGATAATGGCCGAAAGCCGTGCGGGTCGCGCACGCCGATCAACTCATGCTCTGTCATGATGACCAGCGAAAACGCTCCCTCTATGCGGCGGACGGTATTAATGAGAGAGCTTTCGCCACGCGGGTCGTTGGGCTGCGCCATTAGGTGCAAAATAATCTCGCTGTCCACCGTGGTTTGGAAGATGGAGCCTTTGGCTTCCAACTCCTCGCGTAGCTGAGCGGCGTTAGTCAGGTTGCCGTTGTGAGCCACGGCAATCTGACCGCGCGCACAATCCACGGTCAGCGGCTGGGCGTTGCGTATATGCGAGGAGCCTGTGGTAGAATAACGGGTGTGGCCCACGGCCATATCGCCCACAAGCTTATGCAAGATGGAACCTTGAAAAATCTGCGGCACCAGACCCATGCCCTTGTGCTCGCGAAACTGGCGGCCGTCGCAAGTAACGATGCCCGCACTCTCCTGCCCGCGATGCTGAAGCGCATAGAGGCCGTAATAAGTAAGCTCTGCGGCGTTCGGATGACCGAAGATGCCAAAAACTCCGCAGTAATGTTTCGGGTGGTCGGGTGACTGCATCGGCGCGCGGCGAGACTCAAGCGGACGCCCCGCGGGTTGGCAAGCGGAGAAGTGACCGGAACCTTTTTGACTTCGCGCGCAACTTCCCGTTCCCTTACCCCTCGTTCGCGCAATCATGCCCACCATCGAAGTCCAAGGCCTCACCAAGACCTTCCGTACCTATAAAAAACAGCCTGGATTCGCTGGTGCAGTGCGCGGGCTATTCCGCCGCGATTACCAGCAGACGGTTGCGGCTAAAGACGTGAGTTTCGCCATTGAGGAGGGTGAACTAGTCGGCTTCCTGGGTCCCAACGGCGCCGGTAAAACCACCACGTTAAAAATGCTCGCCGGGCTGCTTTATCCCACCAGCGGCCAAGCGCGGGTGCTGGGCCACGTGCCATGGGAGCGCGCGGACGGCTACCGCCGGCAATTCGCCCTGCTGCTCGGGCAGAAGAACCAGCTTTGGTGGGATTTGCCGGCGCGTGAATCGTTGGAGCTGAACGCAAAAATTTACGGGATTGAGCGCAGCGTATTTGAGCAAACCATAAACGAGCTTACCGAATTGCTCGACGTTAAGGACAAGTTAAACGTCATGGTGCGCGAATTGTCATTGGGCGAGCGCATGAAACTGGAATTAACTGCCGCGCTGCTACACCAGCCCAAGGTGCTCTTCCTCGACGAGCCGACCATCGGGCTTGACGTCGTATCCCAGAAGCGGGTTCGGGAGTTTCTCCGCCACTATAATGCGACCCGCCGAACAACCATTTTGCTCACGAGCCACTACATGGCGGATATCCAGGAGCTGTGTCAACGCGTCATCATCATCGACCGCGGTACAATCTTCTTTGACGGAAAGTTGAGCGCAGTGTTGGACCGTTTTGCCGACTTCAAGCTCGTAACCATCGAGTATGACTCTAGCGCAGTGGATGCGGCGGACAAGCTGAGCCAACACGGCGAGGTGGTCGAACGCACAACCGGTGCCGTGAAGTTGAAGGTGAAACGCAAACACGTAGTGGCTGTCTGCCAAAGAATCTTTGACACCGTACCCGTGCACGACATTGACATCGAGGAGGTTCCCATTGAGGACATCATTCGCGAGTTGTTCGCGCGCAAATGAGCCAGACAACTACTTGCCCACGACATTTTCCCGTTGCGTGGTCGGGAACGTGGTTTAAGTTGACAATTGATGAACGGTTTTAAGGAATTATTTCAGTTACGCGCGAGTGGCGAGGGAGCCGGTGCGGTTCAAGGCGGAGATTACGTGGCGGTATTCATGCTGGGGCTGCTTTTGCTCATACTATGTGTAGGCGCCTTATTCGTCTGGATGGCAACTCGTCATTCGCGCGAACGTCGAGCCTGGGCCGAAGCGGAATTGCTCCGCCGTTCAAACAGCCGTTTAGCGGAAAACAACAAATTCAGGCCGGAGTATTTTGAATCACCGTGCCGCTGGATCGCTGTGCGTTCAACCGAGCCCCGCGCGGTTCAAAAAGCTCTCAAGCTGGTCAACCCGACGCTCTGCACCTGGGCCGAAGGCATGGCCGAGGCACGCGACCGCCGAATCTTCATAACACCGCCCATCGGCGAGTGGGTACTCGTGGTCGGACCTGGCTTGCCTGATCCCGGAGACGATGTAGACAAATGCTTTCTCCTGCTCACCGATCTAAGCCGTAAACTGGGCTTGGTGCAGTTTTTCAGCCTGAATCGGGCTGTAGGACACCATGCTTGGGCGCGGCTTGACTGTGGTGAGGTGTTACGCGCTTACGCATGGGCAGGACATGTTGCGTGGAACCAGGGTCCGGCTAGTCCGGCAGAGCTGGGTCTTGGGTTGAACTGTTTTGAGTACCACGAGCAACCAGAAGGTAGGTGGGGTAGCGGTCCCGATCCGCTTTTACAAAACCTCGAACGTTTGCCCATGCTAGCCGCCCGCTGGAGCGTGGATCCGGCCGCGCTCGACGAGCGGCATTTCTTATCCAGCAACGGAATTGTCGGAGAACTTACCTAACTTCAATTGACGGCCTTTTTCCTTCAAATCCATTAAGCGTTTGCCCCAGAGGCGAGTTAAAATCTCCCACCCAGCTGCTCAATATCGAACTATGTCTCTGTGGTTGATTGTCGTAACCTAACTTCAGATGGCTAATTTTTTAGGCCGTCCACTTGAAGACATGCAGGCTATTACGCAGGACTTGGTGGTCATGGGACTTTACCTGTTCACGAGAGGTGGAAGTGCCGTGAGGGGATAGATGAGCAGCTCTTAATCTGAACCTACCTCGAAGGCACCAGAGAGAGTTTATCACTCATCGCGGCTTAGAACCTATTTACCGATCGCCGCGCGGATCAAACGCGTCGCGCAGGCCGTCGCCAAAGAAGTTGAGCGCCAACAACGTGCTAACCAGCACCGCACCGGGGAAAACCAGCAGCCACCAGTAGATGCGGATGGGGTTGATCTGTGCCGCGCCGTCGGCAATCAGGGAGCCGAGGCTCGCCTGGGGCGGCTGCACGCCGAGGCCAAGGTAGCTCAGGAATGACTCGTAAAGCACGATGGCCGGCACCAAGAGCATCAAATACACGATGATGATGCCGGTGATGTTCGGCAGTATGTGGCGGAGCAAAATGCGAGCGTGCGTCGCGCCCAGCGCCCGGCTGGCATCCACGAATTGCCGCGTGCGGAGCGTGAGCACCTGCCCGCGCACGATGCGCGCCATCGTCAACCACGACACCGCGCCCAAGCCGGCGAAGAGGCCGATGAACTTCGCGTTGCGGCTCCACTCCGGCGTGAGGTTGCCGGCGGCCTGGAGCTTGTCCAAAACGCCGTGCAACGTCGTGATCAGCACAATGACGAAAATAATGCTCGGCAGCGAGTAAAGCACGTCCACCACGCGCATCATCAGGCTGTCCCAACGTCCACCGAGGTAGCCAGCCAGCGCGCCCCACAAAACGCCAATGACCAGGCTCACGCACGCACCCACAGCACCCACGAGCAACGACACCCGCGCGCCGAACAGTACGCGGCTTAACAAGTCCCGCCCGTGCACGTCCGTGCCGAACCAGTGTCGGGCGGACGGCGGTTGAAATTGCGCATCCGAATGTTCGTCCGGCTGGTGAAAAACGGACTTCACTGCATCCGGCATGACGCCTGTTACCTTTGGGTGCGCCAGCACTGGCCAGAGCAAGATTGCACCGAGCAAACCGGCCAGGAATACGGCGCATCCTGCGGCGAAGGAATTCTTCCGGAAGCGACGCCACGCGCGTTGATTGGGGCTGAGATGGATCTGCCCCAGCAATTCATCCGACTCTGCCGCCGTACCCTGAAGCTTGGAGCCGGAAGCCTCTGTGCTACTCATACTTAACCCTCCGATCCAAATAGCTATAGGCCACATCCACGAGCAGATTTAACACAAGCAGCAGCACAGCGTAGAGTAACACCAAACCCACAACCATCGGGTAATCTCGGTTCAACGAGCTGTTCACCATGAACACACCGATGCCGGGGATGCGGAATAAATTCTCCACGACGAACGAGCCGGTGAGCAGGTCTGCCAACAGCGGACCGGAATAGGACACCACCGGCAGGATGGCGATACGCAATGCATGCTTCAGCAGCACCGCCGTATCCCCTAGACCCTTGGCACGCGCGGTGACGATGAACTGGTCGTGCAGCGTCCCGAGCATCCCTTCGCGCATCAGTCGTGCGACGCGCCCCGCGAAGTAAAGCCCGAGGGTCACTGTTGGCAGCACGACATGCCACGGCGTCTCCCACAGCCCTACCGGAAATATTCGCCAATGAATCGCCAACCCCATCACCAGCAATGGCCCAACTACCAGCGCTGGGACACACACCGCCAGAATAGCGATGAAACTGCCCGCGTAGTCGCCGAACTGTCCCTTGCGCACGGCAGCATAGAAACCCACAGGAATCCCCAACCCTAGAGCAAGCGCAAACGCCGCCAACCCGAGTGTGATTGAAACGGGCAACCCTTGCGCGATGATGTCTGTGACGCCCTGGTTGCGATATTTCAGCGACGGTCCGAAATCGCCCTGCACCACACCACCAAGCCATCGCCAATATTGCTGCCAAAGCGGCTCATCGAGGTGGTATTTCGCTCGCAGGTTGCGCTCGATCTCGGGCGACGCCGGCTTGCGCTCCTTGTCGAACGGCCCGCCCGGTGCGACGCGCACCAGCGCGAACGCGATCATGCTGATGACCAGCAGGAGCGGAACGAGAAACGCGAGACGCTTAAGGAAATACATCGGCGAGCCGGCTTATGACCCGTGCCGGAGGGCGGCGTTCACTGCCCCGCCTTTACGAGTTTCCATACCTTACCGCCCTTGGTGCCGAGCGCGCCGGTCTGGTTGGTCAACACGTAAAGTTCGCCTTCCTTGTCCTCGCCAAAGGCCCAGACGAACGCCCCGATGTGTCCGGCGGCGTGCGACTTGGGCACGAGGTCTTCCATCGTCCATTTACCGTCCCCGCCACGCGCGGCGGTGTAGAGGACGCCTTGCGCCACCCCCATGTTTTTGGACCAGTCGGCAAAGACATACTTGCCCGCGAGCTGCGGCAATGCCTTGCCACGATAGACATAACCACCCGTGACGCTTTTGCCCTTACCGGTCTGCGGGGCGGAAGCGAGATTCTCGTAGGTAATGACCGGCGCAATAAATTGCACATTGCCGGGGTCAAAATAGGGCTTCTCCAGTGGCTTGTTCTCGCCTTTTGGGTTGAACCATTCTTCGCCTTCTTTGAGGTTCCAGCCATAATTACCGCCCTTGACGATGATGTTGATCTCCTCCCAGCGGTTCTGCCCGATGTCGCCCTCAAACAGCTCACGCTGCCCGGCTCGGTCGAAGGTCAGGCTCCAGGGGTTGCGTATGCCCCATGCGTAAATCTCAGGCCGGCCACCGCCCTTAACAAAAGGATTGTCCCGCGGAATGCCGTAGGGCTTCCCTGCCGCCGGCTGATCTACATCAATGCGAAGAATTTTGCCCAATAGGGTATTTAGATCCTGTGCATTTCCGCGCGGGCCCCGCGCCTGATCTTTGTCATCCTTATTGATGTCATTCTTGTGCCCCCCGTCGCCACTGCCGATGTAGAGGAAGCCGTCTGGGCCAAACGCAATTCGCCCGCCGTTGTGGTTGAAGTAAGGTCGGTCAATCTGAAGCAACACGCGCTCGCTGGCGACATCCAGCGTGTCACCCTTCGCCGTGAACTCGGCGATGTTCATTGTGTGATTCCAGTTTGTCGGCGCAGAGGCGCGGAGTGGCACGCTGTAGCAGATGTAGAGCTTGCGGTTCTGCGCGAATTTCGGGTGCATCGCGACCCCCAGCACACCACGCTCGTCGAACTTGCCAAGGTTGACCGCCAGCTTGGCTGAGAGGTCCCCAAAGGGCTTGAGTTGTCCGTCCGTCGTCATCAGATGCAGCGGGCCAACCTGCTCGGCTAACAGCACTCGCTTCCCATCGTAATCCCCGAGCACGGTCGGTCCGGTCAGGTTGGTGGCGAGGAGCTTCAGAGCAACGCCGCTCGCGCCGTCGGCAGCAACAGCGAAATTAGCGAGGAGGGAGGCGAGGGAAACCGTAAGCAACGCAAGGATAGCTTTCATGGGACGAGTGTAAGCGGCAGTGGCTCAGTGACAAGCCACGAACATCGCGGTGCCGGGTTGCGCCTTTGCACTATTCGACGAGGCAGCGGAATTAGGTAACAAAAACTGTCAGCATCAGTATTTCGGAAAGATCGCCGGGCTCGGGAAGCGCTCTTCGGCGCTGGTATCCCGGAGAAATTCCTCCCTTGGCACCTGGACTTGGGGCCAGCTGCCGGGCGGACGCGGACGAAGTTAGCATTGGCGAAGAGCAGGCCGCGCTTCGCGAGCCGGTCAATGTGCGGCGTCTTCACCTGCGGATGCCCGCCAAGGCCGCCCACCCAGTCGTTCATGTCATCT
>Ga0194129_10005287_pt1 | contig 16539 bp, 22 predicted proteins | sample TA2KigCa35mmetaG_FD_150862 | JGI IMG/M metagenome (GOLD analysis project Ga0194129, IMG submission 150862) | Freshwater microbial communities from Lake Tanganyika, Tanzania - TA2015038 Kigoma Deep Cast 35m | ecosystem: Environmental > Aquatic > Freshwater > Lake | place: Tanzania: Lake... | reverse complement strand
TACTTAGCGTAGGATATAATGGGCTACTTCCAAAACAAACTGTTCCTGATGGTTTTTGGGAAGATCGAGATGAAAGAAGAAAATTTATGATTCATGCTGAAATAAATGCTCTAGCATCTATAACTAGATATGATAAACCTTATATACTTGCTTCTACATTATTACCCTGCTCTTCATGCGCTATAAATATAGCTTCTTATGGTATTAAATATGTTTACTATGTTGAAGAATATCACAAAGACCAACTTGCGCATAAAATCTTTGATTTTTATAATATTAAAATTAGTAAATTTTAATTGTGACAGTTTTTGTCGCAGATTACTCTTAAATTAGCGTAACACCTACATTTTGGGAAAAATCCAAAAGGTGGGAAATAACAATATTCAAATTGACAATGTGTTGTTTGATGAACAACGCAATAACAACCACATTCAGCGGAAGCTTGGCTAGCAAGCTGCGACATATAATTTAAGGAGTAAACTTGAATTCCACAGTCATTCCATTCACATCCCCATTTTTCTACATAAGGTTCACTCATAATTAAGGGTCCCAAAACCAACAGTCCTCGTTGCATTTACATATACAAGTTTCAAAGGCAAGAGAATTGTACACTGGGCCTCCGGGATAAAAAGTGCCACAATAAACTGGCGTACCAATTCCGCAAAAACATTTTAAAGTTCCTCCGGATTTGCCACTAGCAGCGCAACTCTGTTGGCAAGCTGCAAGCGCCGCATTTTTAGAAACAAAATCCTGTACATAACACCTATCTTTCCCATCGCAAGGGTAAGATACTGTCGGACCACCTGTGAGAATCCATGCCATATAAATATATTACACAAAGATTTTATTTTTAATTCAAATATCCATATAATATATCAGCATGAATAAACAAGAGAAGATCTTAAATCTAGTCAACCAATTAATTCAACAATCTCTTTATAGGGATATATTAGAGAATGGGAAATTAGAAGATGGCGATAGTTGGGAAGTCCATCACTTAAGATTATTAAAAAATTTAATAGAAGACTATTTTAAATATGAAAACTAAGAAAAAATATTACGGTATATATTCTAAAAATGATAATTTCCTTTATGGAGTTTTCCCTTTGGATAAAAATGGTTATAAAAAAGCTAAAAATTACATAGTAAAAATTTCTAAAAATAAAAAAGATTTTTATATAAAAGAAAAATGAAATTCTATATGTCATATTGGCACACAGATATGACATCTAAATATCTAGGTGGAAATAGTAAATTTTTAGATGAAGCAAAGGACTTTTATAAAGTATCGGCTTATTTAATAAAAAAACACTATGGTAATGTAAATTTAATTACTGATTTTCGAGGCATGAAAGAATTTAGAGATGTCGCCCAATGGGATTCTATAGATTTATCTTTAGAAACTTTGCCAAAAGAATATAAAAAGGTATGGAGTTTAGGTAAAATAAAAGCTATAAGAAATTTATCTCTTAAAAAAGAGCCATTCCTTCATGTAGACCATGATGTTTTTATTATTAAAAAAATATCAGAATCAATATTAAATAGCGAATTAATTTTACAAAGCTTTGATAGTTTACCGCTAAATGGAGTGTTATCTATTTTTTTTAATGGTCAATGTAAAAATAAATATTTAGCAGGAGATACGATTCCTAGAAAACATTATAATTGCGGAATAATTGGAGGTGCAAATTTTAATATCATTGGTGAATTTGCCGACTCATCAATAAAGATGATACTAGATGAACGAAATAAAAATTTTTGGTTAGATAATAATGAAAATGAATTTCTATTAGAATATTTTTCAAAAGCATTGATTGCAGAGCAATACTATTTATCTGCATTTATACAAAATAAAAATATAATACCAAAGTTGTTAATAGATAGCAATTATTATCCAAAAATATCTGATATAGAAGAAGGTTATGTGCATTTATATGGAGAGAAAAAATATAGATATAAATATTTATTTGATAAGATTAAAAATAATATAAATTCTGGTATTTTATAACTTTTCTTTGATATCCAAAAGGGCTTTACCTCCAAAGTTTGTATATTTGAAGTTAAGTATTATCAATCCAACTTTTCTTTTGACTCCAAATTTATTGCAATTTCAGCAATAAATGGGCCATCGCACTTACGGATCAGAGGTAGCTTCGATCACTACATTCTGCGATGCCTATAGCTACATTCCCTTAATTAGCCATATTATGCACAAACAAAGGTTTTAATAGTCGTCAGCCCTTGGGACGTTGCTATCTCAAAGGATTGATAGTTGATTATTTGATATCAACAAACTGCTCTAATTGGAAGCTATGTTTATATATTTTATTTTCTTTATAAAAGAATGTCAAGTTTTTATAATATAGTAATGATTTTTTTAAGAACAAGAAAAGCTTGGAATAAGTATATTAATGAATCAAAAAAACACTATAATTTAAATGATTTAAATAATACTTTTCAAGAACCAGAAGAATATCCTTGCCTTGCAGAAAGATATCTTACAACAGATATCAATGGAATTAATTTAAAATTTATTTTTGTATATAAAAACGATATAAAATACTTTAAATAAATCTTACTTCTAAATTATCGCCTTTTTCAAGCACTGAAACTGCTTGGATATGAAGCCCCTGACTCCTAACGAAATCTCGAAAATTATTCCAATCTTCTGATGATTTCCCAATCACATGTACTTTTCCAAAAAGCTCTTTTTCTTTTCTATACCATTCTTCCATGGCTTCATCATGATTTCTTATCCCTTCTACTACATCTGGGCGGGAAAAAATATCATCAATTAAAACTTTACTTGCATCAGATTCTTGGTAGCCCTTTATAAGTCCTTCCACTATTCTTTGATTACAAGTGCAACTAGGATTAGTTCTAGCGGAAATAAGATCATCTAAAAGATTAGGGAAATTTTCTTGTAATGTTTTATATACAGGTTCTAGATCTAAAAGTATTCTTAAATATTGTCTTATTTTAATAGTATTTTCATTCATGTAATATATTATAGATGAAATAAAAAAAAATCTAATTTTTTTAAAATTTTGTGTAAAGTAGTATGCCATCATCGGGTGAATTCGGTGAAAGTCCTATAAAATAAAAAATAGTTCTTTGAAATATATATAGGATGACGCCGAGCCAAGCGCAAGTCGCGATCTGGAAGACTTGTGAAGGTGTAGAGACTAACTCTTGAGCTATCGCAGCAATAAAAGAGACACGAGCGCCCGATCTTATCTGAGAAGATAAGTAAGACATAGTCCTATCTTTATAGTAATATAAAGTTCTTATATTAAAAAATAAGAAGATAAAAATAATGAGATATCGTTTTTTATCTAGTTCATTCGGACCGCCGAACAGTTAGCTCTTAAGAGATCTCACATCTCACCTCGGGATCTCGGTTCGCCTAACAGCCCTGCGGCACCTATCAAGCTCTTTAAAAAACACTGGTAAAACTCAAATAATGACACCAAAAGACAAAAAATATAATATTATAGCAAATGAATTCGTATTCTCTGAGAATGCGAATCCAGAGCTTGTATCTAATCTTTTAAAATCATATCAATCAACTCCAAGTACTTTAAAAGGATATTCTAAAAAAACCAAAGCTTATAAAGATTCAATCGCAGAAACTAGACAAGAGAATTATGATGGAAGATGGTATCAAAGTGGTTGGGTCATAAATAATAAAAATCAAATACTTGCTGATAAAGTTCAATCAATCCCATTTTTATATGGAGATAGGTATCTTAGACCATTAGATGAATTGCCTTATTCAAAATTAGAAAGTACTGGAGTATACGTAGACTCTATTTGGTCTGGATATAACAATAATGATTCAAGGCTTCCTTCTGGAATTCAAGCGGATTTACGTATATGTGGATTTATAAATTCTGGATTTTCAGGATCATATAAAGAAGTAATGCCATATAGAAACCTTTTTGAAATATTTGATCATAAAGATGTTCAAGTTGGCGATATGGGCAGTAGGTGGTTTCATACAGGAGAAGAAAGAGTAAAGGGCGAATTTATAGCAAAAAATAATATCTATTTTCTTTCTGGACTAGGCCCACAAAATTTACTTGATGAAAATTTGAAATTATTAATATTTTCTAATCATATTAAAGGCAAGCAAACTGTTTCAGAAGGAAGACAATTACCAGAACCAATAGCTTTTTATTGGTATCCAGAAAAACAAAATACTACAAGATTTTCAATTTTTGCTTTTACTGGAGATCTAAATATCAAATATATTCCTATTCAAGTTTCTGGAAGCGTAGGCCCAAAGTCGAAACAGATTGCTGGAGGAGACCTTTTCCAATATAAAAATTCAAAATGGGGTTTAGGAGATTATCAAATTCAACTAACTGGTATATATCCAGAAACATTATCTAAAACTTTTTCTATAGCAAACACCGGAGATGTAATTGTTGATTTTTATTTTAGTCCCGAAGATCCAACGATAAGCATTGAATCAAAAGCGTTTCCTTTAAATACAAAATACACATGGACAGATGAAGCAGTTAGGATATATCCATCTGGCACTAACATACAAGTTTATAATCTATCAAGTAAAAGAAACTCAAATTTTAATATTAAAGTATATACAACTGGACTTTTAGGTTCATTAAATACTGAAATAACAAAAAATATAGCTATTTATCAAATAACAGGGGAAAGCCTTATAGTCGGAGAGACCGGCTATAACGGACAACAAGCATTTAAACCATTAACAATTAATAAAATAATACCAGTAAAAATAAGAGCTTTAGCGAATGACACGAAAGTTAAAGTCGATGATTTCTTTTTTAAATACGAAGGAGTTAGTGGACAAGGATTTACCCAAACCTTACCTTCATACGCTAACACAATTGGAAAAAATACATTAACATTTACTACTGGTGGATTAAATTTTGAAACAAAATGGTTTGGTTTAACATATTACAGCACAGGCAATAATCTAAATCAACCAGAAGTTGCAGCAGATTTAAATAGAAAATTAAAAAAATTAGATCAATTTTCTAATACAGGAGCGTTTAGCGACCTTAAAAGAATTTATCCAGTACTTAGTGGCGAAGCTTATTTATACGTTGATTCAAATAGAGATTGGCTAAATATTGATGCAAGCGAAAAAACATTAAGATGGATAAGTGGAGTCTCTGGATTTTTTAGTTCACCAACATCGTTTGATCCTAAAACAGGCGCACTTCAAGTAGACGTACAAATCGCAATTAAGACTTTAAATTTATTACCTCCATCTCCAAATACAAATGGATCAAACTTTAATGTAACATTCACAGGAAATAAGCTTGGTATACTTAATCAAGCTTATCCAAATAATTTTGCGCTAAATACAGAAAACACGGGCTTTATATTAATGCCCATGCAACTACAAAGAGGCAAAACATATAGATTTTTACAAACAGACAGTACAGATACAAGTGATATTACTTTTAACTTTTTTAACAACGAAATATCAGAATATCATGAGTATAACCCAGATTACAATGCTGTAAAAGATAAAGATTATAGATTAAAAACCATAAAAGTACCAAATGATTATATGGGTCAAACTTTTATATTTGAAGCAAATAATGCTTCGGTAAAATGGACTGGAATTTTTAATGTTTATACTAATACGGGAGTCGCTGGAGGTAAAAAAATAAATGATTTCAGCCAAACATATAATAATTCTGGTGAATGGTTCTTATTTGGATTTGAACCAAATTATAAATTATTTCAACCATACGATGGATTTTTAACATTCCAAGAAGTATTTCCAAGTGGTTCCCCTAAAATAAATGATACATTAAGTAATTTAAAAGTTAATAATTATAAAAATGGACCATATTTAAGCACAGTATTCTATTCTAATGTCGAAAATGCAATTGAAGTATTAAATAATTTTGAACAAAATAATTCCAATCCTTGCTATCTTACAACTACAGGAAATAAAACTATTATTTCTGCAAGAAGAAATTGGTGGAGATTAAAAGTAAAAAATAAAGATGGCTCTCACACAACTGGATGTTATACTAATGAAGAGTTTATAGCTTTATCTTCTAAAGTTTATTCAGAGAGAGCTCCCGTAATAAAAGTTATCCCCGGAGAGAGATATAATTTTGTAAGACCCGCAATGACGAATTTCCAGATTACAGGATTACAACTAAGATTTTCGCAATCGCTAGGCGATCCTATAGTTAATAATACAGGTTATAATCCAAGCCTAATTACCGGAGTTTTAACTGGCGGTCAAATATTAAATAATTACATAAGAAAAACACACCAAACAGATCCAAATCTATTAGTTAATTTATTTGGAGATACAAAAACTAAATTCTTTGAGTATATTACATTCACAGTACCTACAGGCTATAGCACACAAAATACAGGATTACAAGTTATAAATTATGGAGTAAATTATACTGGTTATGGAAAAAATTTTGGCTCTAGTAGTTTACTGCCATACGAAAATTTATTAAATACAAATACTTCTGATTCAAGTTATTTATTTACAACCACACCAGTATTCAGTGGAGATGTAATGGTTAGATCAACTGATACCTCAAGAGGCACAGATAAATATACATTTATTATCTCTGGGGTAGGCTCTGAAGTAGATTCTATTGGGAGGTATACAAATCCATGATTCAAAATTTAAACCTTTACTCTATAGCATTATTAGATTTAAGCTTGCTTATTCATCCTAATTGGCTTCTTTACGCTCCAAAAGCTTTTTCAGCAGATGGAACTTATATTGGGGCAAATGATAAATTCGTACTTGTTAATACCACAAACGTTAGATAAAATTATTTGACTTTAAATAATATTATTATATAATATTCTTAGTTCTTTGTTATTGGGCGCGTACTGGTTTCGATTTTAGTAATAGAAATTAGAATGCAAGTAGAGGTTTAGACGGGTCTCTTTAAAAAGTCTTAAAAGTATTAACTGCTAAAACAGCTAAATACAAAGGTCATCTCTCTGCTAGAGTTTCTCTAGTTGAGGAGACCGCTTCTGTAGCTTAAATTCTACAGCGTGATTACCACGACACATCTACTGGATAATTGCGTATTTAGATGTTTTTATCTTTAAAGTTTTTTTATTCTTTATTGATATCACATTCAAAATAAAATCGCTAAATATGTTTGTTGTTTTTCTATATAAAGCTAAAACTAAAAATAACTAAACTTGTAGTATTTTAATTTAAATTATCTAAAAGACGAGAGTTCAATTCTCTCCGCGTCCAAATTTTATGATAAACTTATATCTTTTAAGTGTAATAATAGAATATTATGCCATCAACTCAAAATATAAGTAGTTACGATCCTTCAGAAAAAAGGTTATCGTTTGTTTATAACAGCGATATTACTGGATTTCAACCTCTAGATTTCGGTAAATTAAATAATGTAGAAGATGTTTTAATTAGTTTTTCCGGGGATGGAATTAATGTTCACCAAGATGATTTAAATCCAATCTCTGACGCAGTTAGCGTCAGTGGTAAGCTTTATGAAATTATAAGCGGATTTGATTCTTTTGGAATCAATGTTCATCAAGACAATTTGACTGCTTCTGCAGATTTTGTGACAAGTGTTCCACAAAGAAGTTCTATAATATCTAATCATAACGTTAGTGGGTCGAATGGATCTGTTCTTCATGAAAATTCTAATAGAAAAGAATTATATATTCAAAATTTAGGTACAGGAGCATTGTATGTAAAATATGGAGCTTCAGCAGCAAGCGATAGTTTTAATTTTGTTTTAGCTGGAAACACAACAGCTAATGCTGGTGATGGTGGTAGTTTAAGTGATCTTAACTATACAGGGATTGTAAGTGTTAGTGGTGCAAATAATTCAACCCCAAATTATATATCTTGGGAACGCTCATAATATGCATAAAAAAGAATTAGAAATTGATTTTAGTTCTATTATTGCCGAAAAGAAAAAAGGCAAAGCGCCACTCAATAAGCCTTTTCGTTTACCTTCTGGCAGCAAAAAGAAATTTGGCGTTTATGTAAAGAATGATAAAGGCAATATCGTAATGGTTAAGTTTGGCGACCCAAACATGTCTATTAAAAGAGACAATCCAGAAAGACGCAAAGCTTACAGATCTCGTCATGGCTGTAATAATCCCGGCCCAAAATACAAAGCAAATTACTGGAGCTGCAAAATGTGGAGCGCAAAACCAGTTAGCAAAATTACTGGAAGCGAAGAGGAAATAACTCTAGAAGCAGAAGTTCAAGCCAAAGGCAAAGGGCTTTGGTATAATATTCAACAAAAAAAGAAAAGAATGGGTAAAAATTATCGCCCAGCACCAAAAGGATCTAAAGATCGCCCAAGCCAAGAAGCTCTTAAAAAAGCTCAAGGGTCTGATTATGAAAATGAAGCATATGAATGGGATGGAGAGACTGAATTTGATCAAATAGAACTTTTAAAAATAGATCAAAATTTAGCTCAAGTAGAAGAAGTAGAAGAAGCCGAAATAAAAGCATCTACAATGTTTGAAGTTGGTGATAAAGTAAAAAATATTAATCCAAGCTGCAAGCACTATGGTAGTGAAGGAGTAGTTAAAGAAATTTTAGATCTCGGCATTCGCGTCGAAGGTCAATCTCAAGGAATTCTAGAAGATATAGGATATGCAGTAGTTTATGAATGCACAAACGAAGGAATGACTTGGAAAAAAGGCGACCTTTTAGGTAAAACAGAAATTCAATTAGAAAGAATAGAAGCGAAATACGAGAATGATGAAGAATACAAAAACATGATGACAACTGAGGGGCAAAAATTTAATGACTTCTTAAAGCAATGCATTCCCACAAAACAAGGTGACGATAAAGCCAAATTCAAATCCTGTCTACAAGACTATAAGAATAAAAAATAAATTGAACATAATCTCCTGCGTGTAATCTATAGGAGATAGTGAATAAGCTTAAGAATTTATTCAATTGGTTTGGATGGAAAAGTAAACTAACATTAGTACTTTTAATAAATGGGGCGATAGCTTATGGCGCACTCCAATTTGGATTTAACTTAGCAAAAAACGAAAGCATATCTAAACTACCAAATTCTTGCTTTGTTGATTCTGTTGTTTTTGCTTCTAACGCCAATTATATACTATCTGATGAAAATGTATGGGCTCAAGTTTTTGCTTTTCAATTTCACTACACAGATGAATTAAATAGCACAAAGGTCATCTTTGATAAGAATTTGATAGAGTATGTGGTATCTATACCAAAACACAGAGGACATGCAATATGTGTTTTTGAGCACAAGGGCATGCTTTGGGTTTATGATAGCAATCATGGTACTATGCCAGTTGGAGTTGCTGGTAATAGAGCAGAATATCAAATTAGAGTAACAAAATGGATAGAAGAAAAATATAAAGCTATAGTTTTTAATAGTATATTAATAGATGATGATGCAGAAAGAACTAAAGCATGGATAAAAGAATAACTAAATTAATTAGAGATGTTAAATTAATAGCACCATCTTGTAATAACACTGAACAATTTATAGTTGAATTTTGGAAATATCACAAAAGAGAAAATAAGAAAAGAAACATCTTCTGGTTTTCAGTTTTAGCTGTAATCTTTTTTATATGTTGGATTTTATCAAAAGATTGGTGGAATAAGCTTGAATATTACGAGAAGTTCTTTTTTATTGTTTTTATTCCAGCTATTTTGTTTACAATTTACGGAATCAGCGATCTTTACCTTAATCATTTTGATCTTCTGTCTAAAGATCACCATATGGGATTTTTTCTTAGGTTCTTTTTTCCAATCTCTTTAGCTCTTTTAGTTACCAGTTTAGAACGCAGAAGAAGGAACAAATTAGTTAAAAATATTAAAGATTATTTAGATAAATAATTATTTAATTCTCTCTTTTAAATAAAGTATATAAAGCAACACAACAGCACATAATAGCCAAGAAGTTAATGTCATATATTTTGAATTACACCATATAAGAAACATGTGTAATATAGATATATGCCTATACCTCAAAAAAAGAAGAATGAAAAAGAAGGTGATTATATGGGTCGCTGCATGGAATTCATGAAAGATGAAAAATATTCACAAAAACAAAAAGTCGCAATTTGCTTAAATACTTTTCGTGGACCACAAAAGAAAGCTAAAGCAGAGATTGAGCTAGATATTAATAATCCTGATTTACAAGTAGAAAATAATTGTAATAAACAAGAAATTCTTGAGATTGATATTTCCGAGACAGAAGCTTATCAAAAACATATAAAGGCAAAAAATAATCTTTCTTAATTGACATTGCTATAAAAATCCACTAACATATATATGTGGATTATAATTTACTAAATATTGGTGGCCATGGCCTTGGAGACTGTATTTTATCATTACAGATATCTCACCTTTTAAATCAAAGAAATATATCCAATAAAACGGTAATTTCTGCGCGCAACGAAGTATATAGACCATTATGGCATGTTTTCGCTAATGCTCTTGATTTTGAACAGATTGATGAAAACATAGCTCACGAAAATAAGATTATAGTAGACAAAGATTTACAAGATAATTTAAAATCAAAATATAATAGTAAAGATATTACATATAATGTTCCAGATTTATTATTTAGAAGTCCATTATCATTTGATTATAAAAAATATGGTTTAAATCCTCAATTAATTAAAAAGACAAGAGTTTTAAATGGCCATTTTTCTAAAAAAGAAAAAATAATCTATTGCGGATTAACTACTACTACGCAAGGATACACATACGAAAATATTCCCGCGCTTTTAAAATTACTAGCCGAACATCTGCCAGATTATGTAATATATTTTCCAAAGGTAAAAAAATGGGATCGCGACATAACTTATAATAATTTTGATATTAATTTTCCTAAGAATGTATTTATTCACGATGATCCAACATTTGAAGAATCTTTAGATTGGTTAGTTAAAAGCGAATATGGTTTATTTACTTGCAATGGCCCAAGTCATATCTCATATCAACTAGGAATACCAAGATTAATTTTAGATCCTCAATTCGATAAGATTCCTTGGATAAGTAGATGGAAAGAAGATTATGAAGAATGCATATCTATAAATACAAACTTCAATGATATAGTTAAATTAGTTTCAGCAAATATTGAATATCCTCAAACAACGTTAATAGATAGAAAAAAACTTTTAAACTTGATTCAAAATAATCAAAATAACTGGAAAGATATATTCTTTTTTAAATATTAATTATGATACTTCAAAATATTCAAGGCGAAGATATTGATCTATCTCAAAAAAAATAGGAAATGATACATTGTATGCATCTAAATGATTTAGAAAAAAGAATATTAGAAATAAGTTATAAATATAAATTATCACATCTTTCTAGTAATTTAACTGCGGTTGGGATTATTGATGAAATCTATTGCTTAAGAAAAGAAAATAATCCATTTATTTTAAGTAGCGGGCATGCGGGATTAGCATTATATGTAGTTTTAGAAAAATATTACGGTTTAGATGCCGAAAAATTATTTAAAAAACATGGCGTACATCCAAATAGAGACTTAAAAGATAAAATTTATTATTCAACTGGAAGTTTAGGATGTGGACTACCCGCCGCAATTGGAATGGCTTTGTCTAATAGAAATAGAACAGTTTATTGTTTGATAAGCGATGGTGAATCTTTTGAGGGAAGTATTTATGAATCGTTAAATATTATATATCAACAAAATATCAAGAATTTAAACTTATTTTTAAATCTTAATGGTTATTCTGCATTAGAAGAATTAAATATCTTAAGAATAGCCGATATAATGAAAGCTCTAATGCCAAAGATTGAAATTAGACCAACTTATCATATTCAAAAAAGATTTCCATTATTAAATGGAATACAAGGACATTATAAAATTTTATCTAATGAAGATTTTGAGGTTTTAAAAAATGCGTAAAACTTTTTTTAAAGAATTGCACGAAAATATGTCCAAGGATAAAAGAATATGGGCAATAACAGGAGATCTTGGCTTTGGTGGTTTTGATAAAATAAGAGAAGATTATTCAGATAGATTCATTAATTGTCAAGCCGCAGAATTTTCTATGATGGGAATTGCTTGTGGATTAGCCTTAGAAGGTAAAATTCCTGTAGTTTATTCAATAGGAACATTTTTAATCTACAGACCATTTGAAATAATAAGAACTTATATCAATTATGAAAATATTGCAGTAAAACTAATATGCAGTGGTAGAGATCAAGACTATGAACATGATGGTATAAGCCATTGGATGAATGATTTAAAACAATATCTAGATACATTTAATAATGTAAAACAATACTGGCCAGAAGATGATAATGAAGTGAAACCAATGTTAGAAGATTTAATTTATAAAGATGCTCCATGCTTTCTTAGCTTAAAGAGATGAGAATACTTATAACTGGCGGTTCTGGATTTTTAGGTAAAAATCTAATAAATAATTTTAATTCTAAATTTAAAATACTATATCCAAATAGTAAAGAATTAAATTTAACAGAAAAAACTCAACTAGATAATTTTTTTAGTAATAATCAATTTGATTGGATTATAAATTGCGCGGTAAAAGGCGGTAGAAGAACTAAGCCAGAAACATCAGAAGATTTCTATAATAATATTGTATCTTTAGATAACCTATTGAATTATGTAAATAATAAATCAAGATTAATTACATTTTCAAGTGGCGCAGAGATTTATAAACAAAATACATTTTATGGATTAAGTAAAAAGATTTGCACGAATATGATTCGTGGCAAAAATAACATAAAAAATTTAAGAATATATAATCTATTTGGACCATTTGGGATGAAAGATTCTTTTGTATATTCTACAATAGAAAAATGCTTAAGAAACGAAGAGATCGTTATCTGGGAAGATCATTTATTTGATATCTACTCCATAGAGAATCTAACGTCTATTATTGATATGTTAATTATAGAGAATAACAGCAGATACGAGGAAATAGACTGCGTTCACAAAGATAAATATAAACTAAGCGACATAGCTAAAATGATAAAAAGTTTCTGTGGTTCCAAGAGCAAAATCATAACTCAAAAACAGAAAGAAATAAATTATACTGGCAATTATGAAGAACAATCAAATTTTAAACCAATCACATTAGAAAAAACGCTATATAATTTTGTAGAATTCATAAAAGATGAAACAATATAAAATCTTAGTTTTTACTTATGGAGATGCAAATACGCATCATGGATGTGGATTTAATGAGTTATTAGATATAACAAACATATCTAAAAAAGAATATTGTGAAACTCATAAATATGATTTCTATTGTAGAACAGAAAATATAAGAACAGATAGAGCTATAGGTTGGGAGAAAATTCAAATCATTTGTGATTTTATTGATAAGTATGATTATATGTTATATGTAGAATGTGATGCTGCGATTGTAAATCACACAATAAAGCTAGAAAATCTTATAGACGATAATTATGATCTTATCTTTGGAAAGGTAACGAATACCAAAGATCATATACAAATAAATAGCGGAGTATTCTTAATTAAATGTTCAGAATGGAGCAAACAATTTTTTACCAGACTAAATAGCCAAGAAGTAGTTTCTCAATATGCAAATGAACAAGAATGCATTATCAAAGAGATTAACTTTGACAAAGAGATATTAAAGCATTTCAAAATTGTACCATTGAGATTCTTTAATAGTTATTATCATCAATGGCATCCAGAAGACAATTATCAGCATGGAGATTTTATACTTCATCTTCCCGGCGCTTCAAATTCTTATAGACAAAAAGTTTTTAGCGAAATCAATAAAAACTTAATTAAAGTTAATGACTATAAAATATCTTGTAAACCTTTTTTAGAAATAGGAGATGAAAATAGATAACATAAATTATGAGTTATTACGAAGAATTTAAAAATCAGCAATCAAACAGAGACCCTTATTTTAATTATACTTTAAGTTTATTCAATAGAAAGCCAATTAATATTCTTGAATTAGGCTGTGCGAGAGATTTTAAATCTAGGTTGGGAGACGGTTGGTCATCTTTTCATTTTTTGGAATACATTTCTAAATACGGCGGAACATTTACAACAATAGACCTTATTCAAGAAAATGTCGAGAATTGCATAACAATGTTAAAAACGCATCCTAAATTTAGTGAATTAAAATCAAATTTAAATTTTCTAGTTGGGGATGCACTAAAAGTATTAGAAGATCCAATTTATCATAATCAAAATACAAATCTTATATATCTTGATGTATCTGATGATCCAATTTTAACAGTTCAATGCTTTGAAAAAATGAATTTAAATAATAGTGTTGTTTTTGTAGACGATTTTTCTTCAAAAGGAACAATTCTTTCTCAAAAATATCCTAATCACTTAGAAATGACTTGGCCCGCTCCAATAGGTCATAAAATGGCTTTATATAGGAGAGACCAAATAAAAGCAAAAATAATCGTTGATGAAGTAGAAAAACATTGACTATTAATATAAAGGATATATAATAAAATTATGAGCGCATTAAGAGACATTCAAATTATTCCTTGGATATTTAAATATAATACTAGAATATTTTTTGAAACAGGAACCGGATTAGGCTCGGGTTTAATGAGAATGATACAGCCCGAATATGGACAAGAGCTTTTAATATCTTGTGATATTGATAAAGATTTAGCCGAACATTCTAAAAGAACCTTTTCGTTTGATACAAGGGTATTAATTATTAATGACGAAGGACCAAATGTTTTAAAAGATATTCTGCCAAAAATTCCATTAAATAAACCTATATTCTTTTGGCTAGATAGTCATTTTGCAAATAGTGATTATAATTTAGGACATAAGCCTCTTGTTCCTCATTCAGAAGGCGATGCAGACATAAGACTTCCCGCCTTACATGAATTTAAGATAATTAAAGAGCTAAGAACAGATAAAGGTGCAAAAGATTTTATGCTATTAGACGATGCGATGCTATATGATGAAAAAGACAGGTATGAAGATCGAGTTGAAAGACTCGGCCCAAATGCTGTCCCATTGGAATATAGAAAAATTTTAGATAAAACAATTGAATTGTTTAAAGAAACGCATAATCCTCAAGTCATAACTATCGCTCAAGGATTTTTAGCTTTACATCCTAAATGATTAAAATATCATTAGATGAAGCATATGTATTTGATTTGCTTTCAATTCTAGATTTAAAAAAAGATAAATCTAAAAATACAGAAGCAAATATAAATCATATAGGTAATTATAATAATTTATATGCTGAAGTTTCATTTCAAATTAGTGAAGATTTTCTCAAAGAGATATTAGCGAGCCAAGAATATCAAGAACTAAAATCTACAAATCTTAAAGTTTTTGATCTTGTTGATTTGGGATTAAAAGATGATGGTCTTGCAGGTATTACAGCTAAAGAAAACTATCAAAGATTTATATTAAAAAATAAACTTCAAAAAAAATTCTTTAAAAATAATTTAAAAGAGGCTAAAATATAAGATATGTTGAAATATCGACAAACATGTAGGTCTTGTGGACATAATACTTTAAAAGGTATTATTCATTTAGGCGATCAACCAATTCAAGGCTCTTTTGTTTATCCAAATAAACCCAAGCCTCCGACAAGAGCGATAGATGCAAGTATTTTAATATGTGATGCAAAAACGGGTGGATGTGGATTAGTACAAAATAAAGTATCAATTTCTCCAGAAATACTTTATTCAAATTATGGCTATAGGAGTTCGGTCTCAGGAACAATGAGAAATCATTTAAATAATATAGTTAATAATATATTAAATTATTTAAAAACTAAAAATATTGCTCCTCAAAGAGTTCTCGATATTGGCGCAAATGATTTATATATGTTAAAACAATATCCGAAAAATATAGAAAGGATTGGAGTCGATCCAAGCGATGTTATTAATACTGTAGAGAAAGAAGGAATTCAAACAATTAATGATTGTTATCCAACAAATAAAGTTATAGGTACATTTGACATTATTTCTTCTATCGCTTGTTTTTATGATATAGAAGATCCTACAAATTTTTGTAAACAAATAGAAAAATCACTAACCCCAAATGGAGTTTGGGTTGTGGAATTTGCATATCTTCCAGAAGTTTACAATAAACTTGCATATGATGGTATGGTTCACGAACATGTTACTCTTTATTCAATTTCTACTCTCGAACATATATTAAAAAGAACAGGATTAAAAATTATTAAGCTAGAAGAAAATGATACCAATGGAGGATCTTTGCAAGCTTGGGTAGTAAAACAAGAAAACTATTTTTTAGAAAATGAGTCTTTCAAACAAGAAATTCTTAAAATTAAAATAAAAGAATTTCAAATGGCGTTAGAGGATGATAAGACTTATATCCCATTTATGGAAAGAGTGATTAAACACAAAGAAGAACTTCTTAAAGTTTTAAAAGATTTAAAACAACAGGGGAAAAGAATTCATATTTATGGGATGTCCACAAAGTTAAATACAATATTATCTTATTGCGGTATCGGGCCAGATTTAGTTGAATGTGCGGCCGAAAGAAGTCCAGAAAAGTTTGGAGCTACAAC
>Ga0194129_10005286_pt1 | contig 16539 bp, 10 predicted proteins | sample TA2KigCa35mmetaG_FD_150862 | JGI IMG/M metagenome (GOLD analysis project Ga0194129, IMG submission 150862) | Freshwater microbial communities from Lake Tanganyika, Tanzania - TA2015038 Kigoma Deep Cast 35m | ecosystem: Environmental > Aquatic > Freshwater > Lake | place: Tanzania: Lake... | reverse complement strand
CCCGTTTTCGCTTCCCAAGAGCCATACTTCCCTCCGTGGCTGGCGAGCCTCAGACGCACGAGGCCCACGGCCGCAGTTTAGCGCCCTCTCTCCGGCTGTGAAGGCGAGTTTTTCCACGGCCTGCTAGGGTCGAGGACATGCCGAGCTTCGACCATCCGTGGATCCTGTGGTGCGGGCTGCCGCTGGCGGCGGCGCCCCTGGTGATTCATCTGATCAGCCTCTGGCGGCATCGTGTCGTCCGCTGGGCGGCGATGGAGTTCCTGCTCGCCGGTCAGCGGCGCTCGCGGACGCGCGTGCTGCTGCGGCAACTGCTCCTGCTCGCGGCCCGCACCGCCGCCCTGGTCGGGCTGGTGCTGGCGTTGGCGCAGCCCCGGTGGCGGCAGCCGCTCGGCCTGTTCGGAGGCGCGACCGCGCACCTGGTCGTGCTCGACGACAGCTTCTCGATGGCGGATCGCTCCCCGGCGGCAGCCGCCGTGCTGCCGACCGCCTTCGAGCGCGGCGCGGCGGTGGCGGAGCGACTGGCGGACGACCTGGCCGCGACTCCCGGGAGGCACGAGATCGCCGTGGTGCTGTCGTCGACGCTCGCGGCGTCCGCCGCACCCTCCGTCGACTGGCGGGTCGTCGCCCCGGAGACCCTGCCGGCGCTCCGCGACGCGGTCTGCCGGGCACGCGTGTCGTCGGGCACGTCGGGCTGCGTCGCGGCGGTGGAGGCGGCCGCGTCCGCCTGCCGACCGACCACCGGCGGTCGCTCCGTGCTCTGGCTCGTGGGCGACCATCGCCGGCGCGACTGGGAGGAGGCGTCGGCGGCCGTCGAGCGGCTGGGCCGGCTGGCCGCCGCGGGGGTGGAGATCCGGATCGTGGACGTGGCGGTGGACCGGTCGACGCCGGGCAACGTCGGGATCACGCGGCTCGAGCAGGCCGGCGGCGTGTCCGCCGCCGGGGTGCTCGTGCCGATCGAGGTCGAGGTTCGAAACGACGGGCCCGCCGCCGTCCGGGACCTCGTGGTCGAGGTGCGGGAGGACGGGGGCGCTCGGCCGGCGGTCCGCATCGATGCGATCGCGGCCGGCCGGTCCGCCGTGCGCCGCTTCGACGTCCGCTTTCCCGATCCCGGCAGCCACGTCGTCGAGGCCGCCGTGCCGGCGGACGTGCTTCCGCCGGACGACGTCCGCGGCCTCGCCCTCGACGTGGCGGACGCGGTCGACGTGCTGGTCGTGGAGGGCCATCCGCGGGGAGCCGCCGGCGCCGGGGACGGGTTCTTCGTGGCGGCGGCGCTGGCCCCGGGAGGCGTGGTGACGGGCCTGCGCCCCCGGATCGAGACGATCGATGCCTTGGCCACGACTGCGCTCGAGAAGTTCGCCGCCGTCTGGCTGCTCGACGTGCCGGATCTGCCCGCCGACTCGATCGAGGCCCTCGAGCGGTACACGCGGGGAGGCGGGGGCGTGGTGTTCTTCTGCGGGGCCCGCACCGGGGCCGATGCCTTCAACTCGACGATGCATCGCAGCGGTGCCGGATTGTTTCCGGTGCCGTTGGCCGGCGCGGTCGAACTGCTCCCAGCCGCCACCGGGGCGGCGACCCCCGACGTCGTCGTCGAGGATCATCCGGTCGTCGCGATCCTCGCCGGGGGACGCAATCCGCTGCTCGACGCCGTCCGCGTCGAGCGACTCTGGGCCGTCGCCCGCGGACACGATCTGGCCGCTTCGGGATGCCGCCGGCTGCTCTCCGTGCGGACCGGCCAGCCGCTGGCCGTCGAGCGGCGCCATGGGGCGGGCACGGTGGTGGCGGTGCTGACGTCGGCCGCGCCGGAGTGGAACAACTGGGCCCGCGGCAATCCCAGCTGGGTGGTGGTGCTGCTCGAACTCCAAGCCCACCTGATGCGGGCCCGGCGCCTGGCGGGAGCGGTGCGGGTCGGCGGTGACGTCGACGTCGTGCTGGAGGCCGGCGTCGACGATCCGGAGATCGAGTTTCGCATGCCCCCGGCCGGGGCGGCGGTCCGCCAGACCGCGCAGAGCGGGGCAGGGGGGGAACTGGTGGCCCGCCTGCCGGGGGTTGCGGTGCCGGGCGTCTACGAGGCCCACTGGCGCAGCCTCGCCGAGGGATCCGGGACGAGGAAGATCGCCGTGAACGTCGATGCGGACGAGGGCAGGCTCGAGCGCGCCGGCCGTGACGGGATTTCCCGCGCGCTGGCCGGCGTTCCGTTCCGCTACGACGGCGGCGAGGCCTTTACGGCGGCCGATCGCGACGCTGCCCCGACGCTGACGACGCCCCTGTTGCTCGCCGTCGTCGGCCTGCTGGTCCTCGAGCAGGTCGTTGCCTACGGGGCCGGATACCATCGGCGGACGACAGGCTCCCGCGGCTCCTGAGAGCCGTCCCGAGGCAGACGCATGACCCACCCGCCCGTGCTGGCCGCCGCCGACATCCGTCACCGGCTCGAGAGCAGGCTGCTCGCCGGATACGACGACTGGTGGCAGGGCCCCGCGACGCTGGCCGCGGTGGCGGCGGTCGTCGCGGCGGTGGTCTGGATCTATCGACGCGACGCGGCGGAGCTGTCGCCCGCCCGGGCGGCGGCCTTGGCCGCGCTGCGGATCGCCGCGCTGGCTGCGGTGGCCGTGGGTCTCCTGGGCATCGAGCGGGTGGCGGAACACGAAGTCGTGTTGCCCTCGCGGGTGGCGGTGCTCGTCGACGCCAGCGCGAGCATGTCACTGCCGGCTTCGGCCGCCGACGAGGCGTCGCGTTCCCAGCGGGCCGTGGAGCTGCTCGTCGAGCAGGGGGCCCTGGCCGAACTCGGCAAGCGGCACGCCGTGACCGTGTGGCGGTTCGCGGATGACGTCGAGGCCGTGAGCGGTGTCCCCGCCGAAGGGACGGCCCCCTGGAATGCCGCCGACTGGCAGGCGCGGCTCGCCCCGCGCGGGGTGGAGACCCGGCTCGGATCGGCCCTGGAGCGGGTGCTGGCCGACGGGCCTTCCGGCACGCTCGCCGGGGTGCTCGTGATCTCCGACGGCGGCGGCAACGCGGGGATCGATCCCGTGACGGCCGCGAAGCTCGCGGCCCAGGAGCAGGTGAAGGTCCAGGCCATCGGCCTCGGCGCCGAGCGGCCGCGGGACGAGGTTCGCGTCGCGGAGTTGATCGCGCCGGCACGGGTCTTTCCGGGCGACCGCTTCGCCGTGACCGCCTTCCTGCAGCCCCACGGACTGGCCGGCCGGACGGTGCGGGTGGAACTGCTGGCCGGTCCGGCGATCGCGGGGCAGGACCCGCAGCCGATCGACGCGGTCGACGTGCTGCTCGGCGCGGATGGCGAGCTGATGCCCGTGCGGTTCGATGTTGCCGGGATCGAAGCGGCGGGCCGGCGGATCCTGGCCGTTCGCGTGATGGATCCAGCGGGGGGCATCGGCTTCGACGCGGTTCCGCGGCACGCCGAGGTCGAGGTCGTGGATCGGGTGACCAGCGTGCTGTTGATGGCGGGGGGGCCGGGACGGGAATACCAGTTCCTGCGAAACGTGCTCTCACGAGATCGCAGCTTCGCGGTCGACGTGCTGCTGGGGACGGCGTCGGACGGCATGTCGCAAGACGCCCGGAGCGTGGTCGACCGGTTTCCCGAGGACGACGACGCGCTTCGTGGATACGACGTGGTGGTCGCGATCGATCCCGACTGGCGCGGCGTCGATCCGGCCGCGCAGGCCCGCCTGGAACGCTGGGTCGCCGAGGAGTCGGGGGGCCTCGTGCTCGTGGCCGGCCCCGTGCATACGGAGTCGTGGCTCGGCGATCCCCGATCGAGCAAGCTCCGCGATCTCGCCCCCGTCGAACCGAGGCGGGTGGGGCCCTCCTGGTCGGCGGGGGGCGGCGCGGCCGTGCCGCGGCGGCTGCTGTTCAGCCGCGACGGCGACGAGGCCGAGTTCCTCTGGCTGGCGGAGACGCGGGCTGCGAGCGAGGAGAGGTGGCGGGAGTTTCCCGGGATCTATGCCTGCTTTCCGATCGACCGCGTGAAGGCCGGCGCGACGGAATATGCCCGCGCAGCGGCTCCGTCGGGCTCGACCGGCGATCTGTTTCTCGTCGGTCAGGCCTACGGGGCCGGGATCGTGGTCTGGGTGGGCAGCGGCGAGCTCTGGAGGCTGCGCGGGGTCGAGCTTGCGGCCCACGAGCGGCTGGTCACGCAGCTGCTCCGGCACGTCTCGCAGGGGCGGATGCTGCGGGGCGGCCGCCGGGCGCGGCTGATGGTGGACCGGGACCGCTGCCCCGTGGGGAGCGCGGTGGCCGTTCGCGTGGTGGTGGGCGATGCGGCGGCGATCTCCCGTCCTCCGGTCGGTCGCGTGGTCGCACCGGACGGCGCCGCGGTGCCCCTGGCCCTCGAGCCCGAGCCTGCGCGGCCGGGCACGCTGGTGGGGTCGTTCGTCGCCGCCCGCGAAGGAGCCTGGCTCGTCGAGGTCGACGCCGTCAGCGGTGACGAGCGGCTCGAGCGCCGGGTCGAAGCGCACCTCCCGGAGCGCGAGCTTGCGCACCCGCTGCTCGATCGAGGCGTGCTCGAGCGGATCGCGGTCACCAGCGGCGGCTCCGCGCGGTTCCTCGTCGACGCCCCCTGGTCGGCCGCCGACACGGCCGCCGTGGCAGCGGCCTTTCCCGACCGATCCCGGCACGAGTTCGAGACCGGCGGCTTCGATCCCACCTTCAAGCGAAGGCTCAGCACGCTGCTGCTGACCGTGGCCGCCACGTGCCTGTGCCTGGAGTGGATCGGCCGCCGACTCGCGAGGCTCGCCTGACATGGCCGACGCGCAGGTCAGCCCTGTTCCCGCTTCGGTCGCCCGGCTGCTCGCGTCGGTCCGCCGCCAGGCGCGGGCGTGGGTCGCGGTCGAGGGCCTCTCGCTGCTCGCCATCACCGCCGTCGCCGCCGGCTGGACGATCTTCCTGGTCGACCGGCTCGTCGAACCGCCCGCCTGGGTCCGCGGGGCGACGTCCGGAATGACGGTGGCGGTGTTGGCCTGGCTGGCGGCCCGCCGCCTGGTGGCCCGGCTGGCGACACCTCTCTCCGACGAGGCGCTGTCGCTGGCCGTCGAGCGGACGCATCCGGAGGTGGGGGATGCGCTCTCGACGGCGGTGTCGTGCGCGTCGACCACCCGGCCGGCCCCGGTCGCGGTCGATCCGGAACTCGTGGCGCGGACCGGGGGGGAGGCCGAGCGGGCCGTCGGGTTGGTGGAGACGCGGCGGCTGTTTCGCGTGCGCCGGCTCGCCGCGGCGGCCCTCGTTGCCGCCGCGGCGGTCGGCCTGACGGCGGCTGCCGCGGCGAGTCATCGGCACCTCGCCGCGGTCTGGGTGCGGCGGATCGTCCTGCTGTCCGGCGACGCCTGGCCGCGCCGGGTGCGGCTCACGGCGGAGGACTTTCCGGGTGGTCGGCGGGTCGTGGCCCGCGGTGCCGACCTGGATGTCATCGTGCGGGTGGCGGCGACCGGGAGGATTCCCGACGTGGTCGAACTCCGCAGCCGGGGAGCGGCCGGATGGAAGACCGACCGGATGGGCACGCGCGGGGGCGATGTCGACGGCGAGCGAACCGTCGGGCACCTGCTGGCGGCACTCACCGAGGATCTCGACCTCGAGATCCGGGCCGGCGACGGTCGGCTGCGAAACCTGCGCGTCGTCGTCGCCGAGCCCCCGGCGGTCGAGAGGATCGCGATCACCTGCACGCCGCCGGCCTATCTCGGTGCGGCACCGGCAGCGCTGGCCGCGAGCCGCGTCGTCGCGGTCCCCGGAGGTTCGCGGATCGACCTCGTGGCCACGGCCACCAAGCCGCTGGCTGAGGTGGCGGCCGCGGCCCGGGGCGTGGCCGCCGACGCCGCGGAGCGCGGCGTGGCCTGGGCGAAGTCCGCCGACCGGCGGGAAGTCCGGCTGACGATCGATCCGGTCGAGGACGACACGCAGGTGCTGCTGCGGCTCACCGACGACGACGGGCTCGTCAATCGCGATCCGGTGGCGGTGATCGTCGATGCGATCCCGGACGAGCCGCCGCGGCTGGCCTTGAGACTCGACGGAGTCTCCGGTTCCGTCACGCCGGCTGCCCGCCTGCCGGTCACCGGCACGATCAGCGATGACCACGGCATCACGGGGGCGGCCATCCGCCTCCGCTGCGGCGCTGCGGAGCGCGAGCTGCCCATCGCGCGGGCGGCGGCGGCGGGCCTGCACCTGCTGCTGCCGCCGGATCGGCCGGAGGTGGTCGCACTCGACGCGCTGGCGCTCTCGCCGGGCATGCGGCTGGCCGTGGCGGCGACGGCTCGCGACGGCTGTGGCCTCGCCACCGGGCCCAACGCGTCGACCGGCGACACCTGGACCCTCGACGTGGTGGCTCCGGAGACGCTGCGGGCGCTCGTGGACGTCCGCGAAGTCACGCTCCGCCGCCGGTTCGAGGCGGCGGTGGCCGACCTCGCGAAGGCGCGGGACGACGCGGCGGCCTCGGCGAATGCCGACGTCGCCCGACCGGTCGCGGCGGCCGTGGCCCGCGCGGTGGGCGAGACCGGCGAGGTGGCGAGGGCGTTCCGCGACATCCGCCGCGAGCTCGAACTCAACGCACTGCTCACGCCCGAGATCGAGGCGCGGCTGATCGGCGAGATCGCCGCGCCCCTCGAAGCGGTGGTCGACGGCGCCCTGGCGGCCGCTCTACGAGGATGCCGGCTGGCGGCGGATCCGGCCGAGATCGTGCGGCTCGTCGACGCGGCGCTCGCGGGCATGCGGAGCGTGATCGACCGGATGCGGGAACTGGAGTCGGTCAACGAGGTGATCGAAAGGCTGCGGGGCGTGATCGACACCCAGCGGGCGATCCACGAGGATACGCTCGAGCAGAAACGCCGGCGCGGCCGCGAAGCCCTGGAGTCGCCATGATCGAGACCACCGAGCCGCGGGCCCGCGCCGGCATCCGGCGGGTGGCGGCGCTCCTCGTCGCGGCGGCCAGCGCCGCCGGTCCGGCGCCGGCCGCAGGACCCGGGGCAGACGGGCGCCCGCTCGCGGCCCGGGAGGCGGAGCTGCTCCAGCGCTACCGCGAGCTCGAAGGGGCGTTTCTCAGGCTCGCCGACGCCCTCGACGCGAGTGATCCGACCCGCGCCGCCGCGCTGCGGGCGGCGTTCGAGCGGGGCCGCGAGCTGCGGGTGGGCGACCGGATCGCGGCCATCGTCGAGCAGCTCGAGCAGGGGCAGCTGCTCAAGGCGGGCACGGGCCAGCTCGACGCCCTCGAGCAGTTTCGTGCCCTGCTGGAGCTGGTGGAGGCGGGCGGGTCGGGCGACCGTCTCGGCGACACCAAGAAGAAGCTCCGCGATCTGATCGGACGGGTCGCGAAGGTCACGGCGCGGCAGCGGGACGTGGAGGGGGCGACGGAAGCGGGCGCGGAGACCGGGGCACTCGCCGAGCGGCAGGAGGAACTGGCGGGCGAGGCGGAGCGGTTGGCGGAGGAGGTGGAGGCGCTCCACCGCGACTCCAGGCAGGCCACTTCAGCGCCTTCAGCGCCGCCCGGCCCCGACGACGAATCCCCGGCCGTGGATCCGCCCGCCGGCCCTGCCGACGAGCCGGCCGAGGCAGACGCGGGCGACGACGTCGCGCGGAGCCGACGCACCGCGGCCCGACTGCGGGCGGCGGAACGACGGATGGAGGCGGCCCGCGAAAAGCTCGATCGATCCCTCCGGCAGGACGCCCGAGACGAGCAGATGCGGGCCGTGGCGGAGCTCGAGACCGCCCGCGCGGAACTCGAGGAGATTCTTCGGCAAGTCCGCGAGCAGGAGGTGGAGCGGACGCTCGTGCAGCTCGAGGCCCGCCTCCGCGCGATGCTCAAGGCCGAGCGCGGCGTGCTGGCCGATGCCGAACGGATCGCCCGGTCGGGCGGGAGCGACGCCGCGCGGGAGCGTCAGCTCGAGGCGGCCCGCCTGGGCCGCGAGCAGGAGCGAATCGGCGTCGACGCCGCCAAGGCCGTGGCGCTCGTGCGCGACGACGGGTCTGCGGTGGCGATCCCGCAGGCCCTCGACCAGATCCGCGACGACGTCGCGCTGGCGGCAGCACGGCTGGGACGGGCCGACCTCGGCCGGGAGACGATCGGGCTGCTGGGCGACATCGTGGTGGGCCTTGAAGAGATGCTGGCGGCGGTCGAGCAGGCGCACCGAAACCCCGACGACCGCGCCTCGGCGGCCGCTGCCGGCGGGGGGGGCGAGGCGGGAGAGCAGCCGCTCGTCAGCGCGCTTGCGGAACTCAAGATGCTCCGCACGCTCCAGGTGCGGGTGAACGCGCGCACCCAGCGGCTCGGCCGGCTGCTCGATGATGGTGCGGCAGCAGGGGCGGAGGTGCGGGAGGTGCTCGGACGGCTCGCGGAACGTCAGCGGGCCATCGAGCGGGCGGCCCGCGAGATCGTGAAGGGTGTCGATGAGTGACCGGAGGTTTTCGGCCGCCATGGCCGGGGGCTATCATCGACGAGGGCGGGGCAGGTTGCCGGGCCCCGCGGCCCAGGAGTTTCGCATGAGGGTGTTTCCGCAACTCGCGGCCCTGCTCGTGACCGGTGCGACGCTGGCGACCGTGCCCAAGCCGGGCATGGCCAGGGCGACGGCCGTGGACGAACCGCTCGCTCGCCAGGCATCGTGGAGCCTGCCACCGCCCGCCGACGTCCGTGCCCGCGTGCTGGCCTGGGTCGAGGGGGAGATCGTCGCGGGCACCGCGGCCGCCGCAGCCGCCGACCGCGCCAGCGCCGCCTGGGCGGAAGTGGAGGACCGAGACGGGGGAGTGCTGGATGCGGCGTGGGAGGCGATCGCCGCCACCGCCACCTGGGCCCCCATGGTGCGCGACGGTGCGACGGCGGGCCCGCCCGACGATCAGGCCGTGCCCCCCTTCGTCGGCGACGTGGTGCGGCTCTGGTCGGCTCGTGAACTGGTTCGGCAGGATCGGTTCGACGAGGCGCTTCCGATCCTCTCGGGGCTCGACGTGGCGACCTCTGCCGATCCCGCGACCGTGCTATTCCTTCGTGGAGCCTGCCAGCACGCGCTGCTCGAAGGGGATGCCGCGCTGGAGTCGCTCGACCGGCTGCTCGAACGGGAGGGCGAACTCCCGGCCCGCTACGCCCGAATCGCGAAGCTGCTCCGCTCCGATGTGTCCACGCTCCAGACGGACTCCCTCGACCACATCGCGCGACGCATGCGCGACGCGGGCCGGCGGCTCGCGCTTGGTCGCGCCGGCGACGATACCCGGGCCGTTCAGGACGAGGTCGTCGCCTCGTTGGACCGGCTGATCGAGAGGCTCGAGGATCAGCAACAGGGCGCAGCGCCGCAGCAGGCGGCGGCCGGCGGTGCGGGTGGCTCGGGACGCGGGCAGGCGGGCACGCCGATGAGCGACAGCCGGATCGCGGGAGGCCGCGGTGCGGGCGAGGCGCGACCGCGGGACTTCGCGCCGGGAGAGTCGTGGGGCGACCTGCCGCCACACGAGCGGGAGCGCGTCATCCAGCAGATCGGCCGGGAGTTTCCCCCGCATTACCGGGATGCCATCGAGCGGTACTTCAAGCGGTTGGCCACCGACGGGGAGGCGCCGTGATCCTCGCGCATCGGCCGAAGTGCGGACGGCAGGCCGTGCTGACGGGCGGCGCCGCGCTTGCGGTCTGGACGCTTGCCGCGGCCCGCGTGCCGGCAGGAGACCCGCCGGTGGTCGGAGCCGCGCGGGTCGAGGTGGTGGATGGATCCGTGATCGAGGGCAGCCTGCATTCGCTCACCGCCGAAGACGTGGTCGTGGAGGTCGAGGGGGCGGAGCGTCGCCTCCCCATCGGGGATGTGCGGCGGGTCGTGCTGAAGAACGATCACGCCCCGCCCGCGGCGCTGCGAATGCGGATGGAGGCGGTGGACGGCACCTGGATCGACGGCGACGACTTTGTCTGGGAGGGCGAGGCCGCGACGATCGTCCGCGGCGACGTGCGGCTCGCCGTGCCGATCCAGCACGTCCGGAAGGTCACATGGCGCGAGCCGGAATCGCCCCCGCCGCAGTGGCTCTCGGCCCTGCCGGACGATCCGGACGAGGACCTGGTCGTGGTGACCAGCGGAGACGGATCCGAGCTGGTCGATTGCGCGATCACGGCGGTGTCGCCTGCAGCCGTCACGGTGGTGCTCGATGGGGAGCGGATTCCCGTGCGCCGGGCGAAGGTGCTGGGGCTCGTCTGGTCCCGTCCTCCGGCGGTCGAGGCGGGCGTGCGGATCGCCCTCGATGGAGGGCGGCTGGCGTGTGGCCGCGTGACGCTCGAGGGCGGGGACCTGGTCGCGGACTCCGGCACGCGGGTGCCGTTCAGCCTCGTCACGTCGATCGACTTCGCGGCGGCCCGGAGCGTGGCCCTGTGTGATCTCCAGCCGGAGCGCCGCTCGACCGAGCCCTATGTCGGCGCACTCGGGAGCATCCCCGGCGCGGCCGCGTTCTTCGCGCCCCGGGTCGTTCCGGCGGCCGCCGCCGAGTCGGGCAGCTCGGCCGCCGCGGCCTGGCTCCTGCGGCCGCGAACGGCGCTCGCCTGGCGGCTCCCGGACGGGAGCCGCCGGTTGCGAGCGGCCGTCGTGGGGAGCCCCGGTGCCCGACCCGGCGCGGCGGTGCGGCTGGCGGTTCGGCTCGACGACGCGAACGGCTGGGAGGCGGTGCTCGATGCCGCTCAGCCGGCTGCCGAGCTGGAACTCGACGTGGCCGGTGTCCGGCGGCTCGAACTGGTGCTCGACTTCGTCGGCCTCGACCCGGGGTTCCCCGTGCGTGTCGAGCGGGCGGTGGTCGAACGATGATCGCGGCCCCACATCCCGTCGGCGGCCCGATGGGTCTGGCCGGGCTCGCGGCGACGGTGGTGCTCGCCGCCGCGTGCTCGCGGGCCTGCGCGGTCGACGCCGCGGTGCTCACCGCCGAGCAGTCGCGGGTCGAGGCCGTGGCCCGCGGGGTGGCGGCGGCGGTCTCGATCTTCGCCGGGGACTCGGGGGGAGGTTCCGGGGTGCTGCTGACTCCCGACGGCTACGCCGCCACCAACTTCCACGTGGTCCAGCCGGCCGGGCCATGGCTGACGTGCGGACTCGCCGACGGCCGGCTCTACGACGCGGTGCTGGTTGGCGTCGATCCCACGGGGGACCTCGCGCTCATCAAGCTCCTCGGCCGCGACGACTTCCCGCATGCCGTCCTTGCCGACAGCGACACCGTCGAGCCGGGGGACTTCTGCTTCGCGGTCGGCAATCCGTTCCTGCTGGCCACCGACCTCGTCCCCACGGTGACGGCCGGCATCGTGTCGGGCGTGCAGCGCTACCAGTTTCCCGCCGGCACGATCCTCGAGTACACCGCTGCCCTGCAGGTGGACCTGGCGATCAATCCCGGCAACTCCGGAGGCGGGTTGTTCGACGCGGAGGCGCGGCTGATCGGGGTGAACGGCAGGGCCTCTTTTGAGAAACGGGGCCGGGTCAACGTCGGCGCGGCCTACGCGATCTCCGCCAACCAGGTGCGGAACTTTCTCGGCTGCCTGCGGTCGGGAAGGGTCTGCGACCATGCCACGCTGAACGCCACCGTCGCGACGGCGATCGACGGCCGTGTGGTCGTGTCCGAGATCCTCGAGGCGTCCGACGCATGGCGGCGCGGGTTACGGCACGACGACGAGATCGTGTCGCTCGCGGGCCGCCCGGTGCGCACCGTCAACGGCTTCAAGAACCTGCTCGGGACGCTGCCGGCCGGCTGGCAGGTGCCGCTGGCGTATCGTCGCGACGGTGTGGAACAGGAGATGCTCGTGCGGCTGGGGGGCGTCCACCCGGCGGCGACGCTCGCAGCGCTGGCGGCGGGGGGCGACGCGGCGGAGGCTGCCGAAACCGGCCCGGGATCCCCGCCGCCGGACGGGATCCGGCGACTCGTCGACCCCCGCCCCGGCTACGCCAACCACCATTTCGCCGTGGTGGAACGTGACCGGGTGGCGGCGGCGCTGGCGGCGTTTCGCGACCACCGGCCGCCGGGGCCCTGGGTGCTCGCCGGCACCCTCGACGGCGGGGGTGAGTTTCGCATCGAACTGACGGACGCAGCCGCGTCGATCGACCTCCCGACGGGGACGTCGACGATCGACGCCGGCGACGAGTTCGATCGCCTGCCGGTACCGCCGGGGAGCGGTGGCCTGCTGCCCGCGCTGGTCCTCTGGCGCCGACTGGTGATCGAGGGACCCGCGGCCGTCGGCCGCACGTCCTACTGGGGCACGTCGCCCCGCGACCCGGCGACCTTCCGCCTCGGCGGAGCAGCCGACCTGGTCGACGTGCTCGAAACGTACACGGCGGGCGTCGAGGCCCGGTTTTCCGTCGACGAGGTGGGCCGCGTCGTGGGCATCGACCTCTGGACCGACGCCGACGCCGATCCGTGCGAAGTGCGGCTCACGTGGCCCTCCGGCCCGGCCCGCGCGCCGCAGGCCATCGCCGTCAGCCGCCGCGGCCAGCCCTTCGCGACGTTCCTGCTCGCTCCTGCCCGGACCGAGGGCTTGCCATGACGGCCCGACTTCCGCTGGCCTGCATGATGGCCGCGGCGCTGACGGCCGTGCGGGCGGCCGTGCCGGAGCCCGGCGCCACGCCGCGGCAGGTGGCGGCGGCGGCGGCCCGCAGGGTCGTCAAGCTCTACGGGGCCGGCGGCATCCGCGGGCTCGAGGCCTACCAGTCGGGCATCGTCGTCTCCGCCGACGGCCACATTCTCACGGTCTTCAGCACGGTGCTCGACGCCGACCTGGTGACCTGCGTGTTCGACGACGGTCGCCGGGCCGAGGCCCGCGTCGTCGGCGTCGATCCGCGTCGTGAACTCGCCCTGCTCTCCGTCGACGCCGAACACCTGACCGCCTTCGAGTTCGTGGCCCGAGACCGGGTCCGCGTGGGCACGCGGGTGCTGGCGGCGTCGAACCTGTTCGGGGTGGCGGTCGGTGACGAGCGGGTCAGCGTGCAACGCGGGGTGATCGCGGCGGTCGTGCCACTCGAGGCGCGGCGGGCCTCCGCCGAGGCGCCGTACGGCGGCGCCGTCTACCTGCTGGATTGCACCACCAGCAATCCCGGCTCGGCAGGCGGGGCGCTGGTCGACGCCCGTGGCGAACTCCTCGGCATGCTCGGGAAGGAGTCCCGATCGATGGCGAACGGCGTCTGGCTGAACTACGCGATCCCGGCCGACGAACTCGTCGCGGGTTACGGGGCGATCCTGTCCGGGGCTCCACCGCCTGCCCTCGCGAGCGATCGCCACCGCTTCGACGTCCGCGCCGTCGGCGTCGTGCTCGTGCCCGACCTGCTCGACGGGACGCCGCCGTTCGTCGATGCGGTCGTCGCCGACTCGCCCGCAGCGGCAGCCGACGTGCGGCCGGACGACCTCGTGATCGTCGCCGGCGGGCGGCCCGTCGCCTCGCGGCTCGCGGTCGAGGAGGCCGTGGGAGCTGTCGCCGCGGGCGACGCGATCCGGCTGACGCTCGTCCGCGACGGCGCGATCGTGGAAGCGGATCTCGGCCCGCGACCCGCCGACACGGAGTCGCCATGAGCACCGTCGTCGACGGCAGCATGCGATGTGCTGCGGCCGCATGGCTGCTCGTGACTGGGCTGGTGCACGGCTCGGCGGGCGCCACGCCGGAGCCGACGCTCGCGGAGGAGGCGGCCTTCCGGGCCGCGGTCGATCGGGTCGCCGCCGCCGTGGTGCGAATCGAGCCGGCGGTCGACGCCGGGGCGAGTTCGACGATCGCGTCCGGAGCCTCCACGGGATTGGTGGTCGATCCGCAGGGGCTGATCGTCGCGACCGAGTTTGCCGTGCCGGCGCAGGTCGCCGAGGTGGTCGTGTCGACCTCCACGGGCGCCCGCCGCGTCGCACGGGTCCTCGGCCGGGATCGCGTGCGGGGGGTCGTGCTGCTGGAGACCCCGCCGCTGCCGGCCGCCCCGCCGCTGGACGCCGCCCCGCGCGGGGGGCTGCGGCAGGGCCAGTGGGCGATCGCGGTGGGACGCGGCTGGGCGGCCGACCAGCCCGGGGTGTCGGTCGGCATCGTGTCCGCGACGGAACGCTGCTGGGGGCTCGCCGTGCAGACCGATGCCTCCGTGTCGCCGATGAACTACGGCGGTCCGCTGGTCGACATCGCGGGCCGGGTCATCGGCGTGATCGTGCCGCTGCCTGCCGACACGGCGGGCATGCACCGCGGCAGCGACCTGTACGACTCCGGGATCGGCTTCGCGATCCCGCTCGAGGACCTGCTGCCCCTCGTGGCCAGCCTGCGCACGGGCGCCGTGCTCGAGCCGGGACTCCTCGGCCTGGCGTGGACATCGAGGGATTCGCTCAACGGGGCGCCGGTGATCGGCGCCGTATCGGCCGGGTCGCCCGCAGCGGCCGCCGGTCTCGCCGCCGGTGACCGGATCGTGGCCGTCAGCGGACGGGGGGTCAGCCGTGCGGCGGACGTTCGACACGCGCTTGCGCCGCTGCACGCGGGAGAACGGGTCGTGATCGAGGTGGAGCGCTCCGGCGGCGCGGTGCAGCCGGAGCGACGGGCCGTGACCGTGACGCTCGCCGCCCGGCTCGCGCCGGCCCGCCGCGGCGTTCTCGGGATCGTCGCCGGTGCCAGCGACGACGCCACCCGGATCGCGTGGCTGCTGCCGGATGGTCCTGCCGCTGCCGCGGGAGCCGCCGTCGGCGACACCGTGGCGTCGATCGGCACGCTGCCCGCGGGCGAGGGGACGCCGCTGGAGGCGCCCACTCCGCGGATGGTGTCGCAGTTCGTGGCGGGGTTGCCGCCCGGTCGACGGGTGCGGCTGGAACTCGACCGCGGGGGAACGAGGCTGCCGCTCGACCTGGAGCTCGCCGCCCCTCCGGGCGATGTCCCGGCCGAGGGTCCGTCATGGCTGCCGTCGGCGACCGCCGTCGACGGGCTCGGTAAGCCGGTGAAACTGATTCGCCTCGAAGCCGTCGAATCGTCCGCACGACCACTGGCGGTCGTTCCCCGATCGGCCGGCGATCCGCTCGGCGTGCTCGTGCATTTCGGCGCGCCGCACGGCGCGGTGACCGACGACGAGGCGGCGACCTGGCGAGCGGCCGTCGCGGCCACCGGCGTGGCGGTCGTCCTCCCCGGTTCCGCGGACAGCCGGCGGTGGAGCCGCGACGACATCCCCGGCGTGGTCGGGGCGATCCAGGCGCTCGCAGGCCGACGCAGGATCGATCCCGATCGCCTGGCGATCTCCGGGAGCGGTGCCGGCGGCTCCTTCGCATGGCTGGTCGCGGAGCGGCTCGGCGCGGCGTGCCGGGGCATCGCGGTCGTCGACGCGCCGCTTCCCGCGGCGGCGCTCCCCGCAGTCGCCGGCCCGGGCGAGGCACGCTGGATCATGCTGGGGGGCGGCCCCGCGGACCGCCGTCGCCTCGAGGACGCGGGACACGTCGTCGGCCAGGTGCCCGACGACGGCCTGGCCCCGGCGACGCTCTGCCGCTGGGTGTCGCTGCTGGGACTGCTGTGATCGTCGCCGAGGACGCCGATGGACGTCACTCCTCCTGCTCCTCCTCCACCGGTCGTATTCGCCGACGAAGACATCGTCGTGGTCGACAAGCCGTGCGGCCTGCCCAGCGTCCCGGCCCGCACTCCCGCCGATCCTCCGGACGTGGGCCGCCTGCTCGCGCCGGCCTACGGGTGGCTCGAGGCGGCGCACCGGCTCGACCGCGACACGTCGGGGCTGCTCGTCCTCGCGCGGACACGGCACACGCGGGCGATCCTCGGCCGGGCGTTCGAGGCCGGGCTCGTGGAGAAGCGGTATCTGGCGGTGGTGCTCGGGCTGCCGCCGGCGGAGCAGGGGGAGGTCTGCCTGCCCCTGGCCGGCGATCGCGATCGTCCGCCCCGCCAGCGGGTCGATCCGATCCTCGGGCGCCGGGCCACGACGCGGTGGCGCCGGCTGGCGACGAGCACACGGGCCGGCGAACGCATCACGCTGGTGGAGCTGGAGCCGGTCACGGGCCGCGGGCATCAACTGCGCGTGCATCTCGCCTGGTTCGGCTGCCCGATCGTCGGCGATCGGCTCTACGGGCCCGGTGACGGAGGGCCCGGTCCGCTCGCCCTGCACGCCGCCGCGATCGCGCTGCCCCATCCCCGCGACGGCCGGCGGCTCGCGCTGTCGAGCGTGCCGGCCGACGTCGACCCCTGGCGCATGCTCGACGCCGTACGGAGCTGGACCGTATAGACGGAGAGCAAGGCGATGGAGCGACTGTGATGCACCCGCGGCTCTCGATCCTCGCTGCCGGCCTGGTGGCCGTCCGGTGAGCCGCCGCCGCGCCCCCCACCTACGACCACGTGGTGGTCGTGGTCGAGGAGAATCACTCCTTTTCCGGGTCGTCAGCAGAATTTGTGGGTAGAAAGCCTGTGTTTCTGCGCGGGGCTCTGCCCCGGACCCCGAGGTTTATGAGCCATGGCACAGGCATCAGCCTGAGTCTGTCGGCGTGAGGCTGATGCTTCCGGCAGCGATCGCACCAAGCCGCTGGCGGCATGGGTATGTGATGAGCCGCCGCTGCGCGGCGACATCCGGCATGCGGCGGCGTTCCGCCGCCTGGAAGCACCGCCCTGACGGGCGGGCCAGGAGA
>Ga0194129_10005284_pt1 | contig 16542 bp, 12 predicted proteins | sample TA2KigCa35mmetaG_FD_150862 | JGI IMG/M metagenome (GOLD analysis project Ga0194129, IMG submission 150862) | Freshwater microbial communities from Lake Tanganyika, Tanzania - TA2015038 Kigoma Deep Cast 35m | ecosystem: Environmental > Aquatic > Freshwater > Lake | place: Tanzania: Lake... | reverse complement strand
AGGGCATCGCCCATGATTTCCATGACTACAAGACCGCCGGCATCAGCGCGGCCAAGCTGCAAGCCTGGGTCGGCAAGGCGGGGTGGGAGGCGCTATTGAACCGCGCCGGCACCACCTTCCGCAAATTGCCCGAGGATCAGAAGCAAGGGCTGGATGAAGCCCGCGCGGTCGCGCTGATGCTGGCGCAGCCCAGCATGATCAAGCGCCCGGTGCTGACCAAGGGTGGTGCGCTGCTGATCGGCTTTGATCCCGCGCGTTACGCTGCCTTATTGAAGACCTGACTCCCGCTGCCTCAAATTCACCACGAGCAACCCATATCCTAATCTAGTTACGTCAGTAAAAAGGATGCCGGGTGGCCGCTGAGGGGATCAATTTCCAGGCCTATAGCGATGCGCTGGTCGTGCTCGGCACGGCGGGCGTGATCGTGCCGCTGTTGCGCCGCGTTGGTGTCAGCCCGGTGCTTGGCTATCTCGGTGCCGGGGCGGTGCTGGGGCCTCTTGCGCTTGGGTCCTTCATCAATGAATACCCGCTGCTTTATTGGTTCACGGTGATTGACGCGAAAAGCGTCACCGCGATTGCCGAGCTTGGCGTGGTCTTTCTGCTATTCCTGATTGGGCTTGAACTTTCCTTTGAGCGTCTGAAGGCGATGCGCCGGCTGGTGCTGGGCCTTGGCGGACTGCAAATGGCGATCAGCTTTGTTGCGATCAGCCTGATTGCCTTGGCCTTCGGCCTGACACCCCAGATTGCGGCGGTGCTGGCGGCCTGCTTGGCACTTTCTTCCACGGCGATTGTGTTGGAATTGCTGGCGCAGCAGGAAAGGCTGCTCACCAGCGGCGGCCGCGCCAGTTTTTCCGTGCTGCTCGCGCAGGATGTGGCGGTGGTGCCCATATTGCTCTTCATCGGTATCCTGGGCGCCAAGGGCGGCGGTTCCGTGCTGCTCAGCATCGCCACCGCTTTGGGGCAGGCGCTGCTGGTGCTGGCGGTGATTGTGCTGGTCGGGCGCGTGGTGCTCCGGCCGCTTTTCCGTCTGGTGGGTGGGCAGCGTTCGGAGGAACTCTTCATCGCTGCCGTGCTGTTCGTCATTGTCGCGACCGGCATCATGGCGGCCAAGGCTGGGCTTTCCATGGCGATTGGCGCCTTTTTTGCCGGGTTGTTGCTGGCCGAAACCGAATATCGCCGCGCGGTGCAAGCCGCGATTGAACCCTTCAAAGGCCTGCTACTGGGCATTTTCTTCTTCAGCGTGGGCATGAGCATTGATTTCCGGGAAGTGGCGAAGGAACCGGTGCTGCTGCTGGGGCTGGCTTTCGGCTTGGTGTTGCTCAAGGCTGGCATTGTCTATGGGCTGGCGCGCTATTTCGCGCTGACGCCGGCGGCGGCCTTGGAATCGGCGCTGCTGCTTGGGCCTGGCGGCGAGTTTGCTTTCGTCGGGATTGGGCTCGCGACCGGCTTGGCGCTCATTGAACCAGGCCTCGCCGGCTTCATCCTGGCCGCGATCAGCCTGACCATGGCGATGCTGCCCTTGCTTTCGGCGCTGGCCCGGCGCCTGGCGCCCTTGCTGGAAGAAGCCCGGCCCAAGGACCCGGCGCTTGAGGCTCTGCCAGGGGCGCAGCAGGGCCATGCCATCATCATCGGCTATGGCCGTGTCGGCAAAACCGTGGCCGCGTTGCTGCGTCAGCATGGGCTGAGCCAGATCGCGGTGGATAATGACCCTGCCACGGTCTCTCGTGCCCGCCGCGCGGGGGAGGAAGTTTTCTTCGGCGATGCCGCGCGCCCGGCTTTTTTGCAGGCCTGTGGTCTGGCCGCGGCGCGGAGTGTCATCATCACCATCAGCGTCACGCCGCAGATGGACCAGATCATCGCCGCCATCCGTTCGCTACGGCCCGATCTACCGATCATTTCCCGCGCGCGGGATGCGGCGCATGCGCGCCACCTTTATGCGCAGGGCGTGAGTGAGACGGTGCCGGAGACGATTGAAGCGAGCCTGCAGTTATCCGAGGCGGCTTTGGTATCGCTTGGCGTGCCGATGGGGCGCGTGATTGCCTCCATCCACCAAAAACGCGCTGATTTCGCTGAGGAATTGCGCAGCGCCGCGCGGGGCACTTAACCCCGCGCAACGCGCGTTTTCACGAAAGCTTCTGCTTCAGCACATCATTGACCAGTGCAGGATTGCCCTTGCCCTGCATGGCCTTCATGGTCTGGCCGACAAAGAAGCCAAACAGCTTATCCTTGCCGGATTTGTATTCCGCGACCTTATCGGCATTGGCAGCCAGCACCTGGTCAATCACCGCCTCAATCGCGCCGGTATCCGTTACCTGCTTCAGGCCGCGTTCTTCCACAATGGCGCCCGGCGCACGGCCGGTTTCCACCATGGCTTCAAAAACTTCCTTGGCGAGCTTCCCGGAAAGCGTGCCATCCGCCATCAGATCCAATAGCGCACCAAGATCAGCGGCACTGACCGGCGGTTCCGCGATGGAGGTTTTAGTACGGTTGATGGCGGCGAAAAGATCACCCATCACCCAATTCGCCGCCTGCTTCGCATCCCGCCCCTTGGCAACCGTTTCGTAATAGGCAGCGGTTTCGCGTTCCAGCGTCAGCACATGCGCGTCATAGGGCGTGATGCCGTAATCGCGCACATAGCGTGCGCGGCGCTGATCCGGCAGTTCCGGCAAGGCGGCCTTCAGGCTTTCCACAAACGCCGCATCAATCACCAAGGGCGGCAAATCCGGGTCCGGGAAATAGCGGTAATCATGCGCATCTTCCTTGGACCGCATGGACCGCGTTATGCCGCGCCCCGTATCAAACAGCCGCGTTTCCTGATCCACCGTGCCGCCTGATTCCCAAACCTCAATCTGCCGGCGCGCTTCGGCTTCCACCGCCTGCATGACAAAGCGGATGGAATTGACATTCTTCACTTCGCAGCGCGTGCGAAAATCCTCGCCCGCCTTGCGGACGGAAACATTCACATCGGCCCGCATCGAGCCTTCATCCATATTGCCATCGCAAGTGCCCAAATAGCGCATGATCTGGCGAAGCTTCGTCAGATAGGCGCCGGCTTCCTCCGGGCTCCGCATATCGGGTTCCGAGACAATTTCCATCAGCGCCACACCGGAACGGTTGAGGTCAATGAAGGATTTTGTCGGGTGCTGGTCATGCTGGGATTTCCCGGCATCCTGTTCCAGATGGAGCCGCGTAATGCCGATGGTTTTGGTGCTGCCATCGGCCAATTCAATGTCAATCGCGCCTTCCCCGATAATGGGATGCGCGTATTGGCTGATCTGATAACCCTGCGGCAGATCGGCATAGAAGTAATTCTTGCGATCAAAGCGCGACCAGAGATTGACCTTGGCATTCAAGCCAAGCCCAGTACGCACGGCCTGCGCCATGCATTCGCGGTTGATCACCGGCAACATGCCGGGGAAGCCCGCATCAATGAAGGAAACCTGTGCATTGGGTTCCGCGCCGAAAGCCGTCGCTGCGCCGGAAAACAGCTTGGCGTTGGACGTGACCTGGGCATGAACTTCAAGCCCAATCACCAATTCCCATGGGCCGCTTTCGCCCTCGATCGTGTAGCTCATGCGCCTGCCCTCATTGCTGGCACTGCCTTGAAATCGGCGGCGCGTTCCAAGGCCGCACCCACCGCGAAAACCGTTTCCTCATCAAAGGCGCGGCCAATCACCTGCAAGCCGAGCGGCAGGCCCTGATGATCAAGCCCTGTCGGCAGCGCCAGGCCCGGCAGACCGGCCAGATTGGCGGTGACAGTGAAGACATCATTCAAATACATCTTCACCGGGTCATCGGTATTCTCACCCTCGGCAAAGGCGGCTGATGGCGTCGCCGGTGTGACAATCGCGTCCACCTTGGCCCAGGCCGCGTCAAAATCACCTGCGATCAGGGCACGGATTTTTTGCGCCTTCAGGTAATAGGCATCGTAATAACCGGCACTCAACACATAGGTGCCGATCATGATGCGCCGGCGCACTTCCGCGCCAAACCCCTCGGCCCGCGTGCGTTCATACAAATCCCGCAGGTCGCTATCCTTCTCCGCCACGCGCAGGCCAAAGCGCACGCCATCATAACGCGCCAGATTGGAAGAAGCCTCAGCCGGGGCCACGATGTAATAAGTGGGCAGCGCGTATTTCGTGTGCGGCAGGGAGATATCCACAATCTCCGCCCCCGCATCGCGCAGCCAATCCAGCCCCTGACGCCAGAGCTTTTCAATCTCCGCCGGCATGCCATCCAGCCGATATTCGCGCGGCACGCCAATGCGCAGCCCCTTCACACTCCGCGCACACGCCGCGGCGAAATCCGGCACGGGTTGATTAGCGCTGGTGGAATCCTTTGGGTCATGCCCGGCCATGGAGCGCAACAAAATGGCGCAATCTTCCACCGTGCGCGCAAAGGGGCCGGCCTGATCCAAGGAAGACGCAAAGGCCACAATGCCAAAGCGCGAACAGCGCCCATAGGTCGGCTTGATGCCGGTAATGCCGCAAAACGCTGCCGGCTGACGGATGGAACCGCCCGTATCCGTCCCCGTCGCGCCAAGCGCCATACGCGCTGCCACCGCCGCCGCCGAACCACCGGAAGACCCGCCCGGCACCAGCCGCGCAGCGGGGTCATTCTTGCGCTGCCAAGGGTTCAGCACACCGCCATAGGCCGAGGTCAAATTCGATGACCCCATCGCGAATTCATCCAGATTGGCCTTGCCCAGAAACACCGCACCATCGCGCTTCAACTGCGCGGTCACGGTGCTTTCATAAGGCGGGATGAAATTGCCAAGGATTTTGGACCCTGCCGTGGTGCGCACAGCTTCCGTGCAGAACAGATCCTTGATCGCGAGTGGAATGCCCTCAAGTGGCCCCGCCTCACCGCGCTTGCGGCGCGCATCGGAAGCGCGCGCCGCCTCCAGCGCCTGTTCGCTTGTGGTGGTGATGAAGGCATTGAGCTTCGGGTTCAGCGCTTCAACCGCCGCCACATGGGCGCGGGTCAATTCCTCGGCGCTGATCGCGCCCTCATTCAGCGCGGCGAGGGCGCCCGCGAGGGTAAAATCGGTCGGATGCATTATTCCACCACCTTCGGCACGCCGAAATATTCGCCCTCTCGGTCCGGGGCATTGGCCAGCACGGCCTCGGCCTGGTCGCCATCAGTCACCACATCATCGCGCATCGGCATGGCAGCCGCGCCGCCAGGCGTGCCGCCGGCCATGGGCGCGACACCTTCGGTGTTGACGGCCTGGAGCTGTTCAATCCAGCCCAGAATGCCGTTCAGCTCACCCTGCACGCGGGCGATATCCTGTTCTTCAAGGCGCAGCCGGGCCAAGGCCGCAACGCGCCGGACGGTGGCGGTGTCTAGGGACATGAAATCACTACTTCCCGGAAAAAGAGCGGCGGACCATAAGGCCCCCGATGCCTATCATCAACCTGACCGATTTGCGCGCTGCGCTCCCCCGCCATTCCCGGCTGATCGGCCTTGATCCGGGGGAAAAGACCGTGGGCGTGGCGCTGAGTGATGTCTCGCTGATGTTGGCGAGCCCCTATGGTAGCCTCAAGCGCGGGAAATTGATGGCCATGGCCGCCGAAATCAAGGCGATTGCCGCCAAGGAAGGCGTGGGCGGGCTGGTGGTCGGCCTGCCGCTTGGCCTGGATGGGTCCTTCGGCCCGGCGGCGCAGGCGGCGCGGGATTGGGCGCGGTCGCTTTCGGATGCCGTTGGTCTGCCCGCCGCGCTTTGGGATGAAAGGCTTTCATCGGCGGCGGTGAACCGCATGATGGTGGGGGAAGCCGATCTCAGCCGCGGCAAAAGGGCAGCATCGGTGGACAAGGCGGCGGCGGCATGGATGCTACAGTCTGCGTTGGACGCAACGCGGGGCCAGGCGTGATGGGGCGCGCCTTGGCCGGGTCTGGCCATCCCCGCCCCGGGGCGGCTAGAAAGGGCGCGTGACCTATCCCCGCAAACACCTCCTCGCCATTGAGGGTCTTGAACCGCCGCATATCGCGGATTTGCTGGACCTGGCGGAATCCTACGCGCTGCTTAATCGCAGTGGCAAAACCCAGCGAGACCTGTTGAAGGGCCGCACGCTGATCAATCTGTTTTTTGAGGACAGCACGCGCACGCGGACAAGTTTTGAACTGGCGGGCAAGCGCTTGGGTGCTGATGTCATCAATATGTCGGTCAGCACCTCCAGCGTGAATAAGGGTGAGACGCTGCTGGATACCGCCAGCACGTTGAATGCGATGCATTGCGATTTGCTGGTGGTGCGCCATGGGCAATCCGGCGCGCCTTCGCTGCTGAGCCAGAAGGTGGATGCGGCGGTGATCAATGCGGGCGATGGCACGCATGAACACCCGACCCAGGCGCTATTGGATGCACTCACCATCCGCCGCCATAAGGGCCGGCTTGAAGGGTTGGTGGTCGCGATTTGCGGCGATATCGCCCATTCGCGCGTGGCACGCTCCAACATGCATCTGCTGACCACTATGGGCAGCCGCGTGCGCGTGGTGGGGCCGCCAACCCTGATCCCGGCAGAGGCCGCGCGCCTGGGCGTGGAGGTCTTCCACGACATGAAGGCCGGGCTTGCCGGCGCTGATGTTGTGATGATGCTGCGCCTGCAACGCGAACGCATGTCGGGCGGGATGGTGCCTTCTGCGCGGGAGTTTTTTCGCTTCTACGGGCTTGATGCGGAAAAGCTGGCGCACGCCAAGCCGGATTCGATTGTGATGCACCCAGGCCCGATGAATCGCGGCGTCGAGATTGACAGCGCCATCGCGGATCACCCGACACGCAGCGTGATTGGTGAACAGGTGGAAATGGGGGTCGCCTGCCGGATGGCGGTGCTGGATATGCTTTCCCGCCAATTGCCGCGGAACCGTTGAGCATGGCTGACACACTCATCACCAAGGCCCGCCTGCTTGACCCTGCCTCTGGCCTTGATGCGCCGGGCGCTTTGCTGATCCGTGATGGGCTGATCGCCGATTGCGGCGCTGGCTTGACCGCGCCGGAAGGTGCCACGGTGGTGGATGCCGCCGGCTCTTGCCTCGCCCCCGGCTTGATTGATTTGCGCGCCAATCTTGGCGAACCGGGGGCTGAGCATCGGGAAACCATTGCCTCCGCCGCGCAAGCTGCTGCTGCGGGGGGCATCACCACCATTTGCGTGCTGCCGGATACTGACCCTGCATTGGATGATCCCGCGCTGATTTCCTTCATTGCACGGCGCGGTGAGGCGACGGGTTCGGTTACCCTGCTGCCCTATGGCGCGGCGACGGCGGGCTGTGCCGGCAAGGAATTGGCCGAATACGGCCTGCTCCGCGAAGCCGGCGCCATTGCCTTTACCGATGGGGTGCGTGCCATCGCCTCGGCGCGCACCATGCGGCTTGCGCTGTCTTACGCGCGCGCCTTTGGCGCCTTCATTGTGCAGCACCCGGAAGAACCGAGCCTGGCTGCCGGCGGTGCCGCAACCGAAGGCGAATTGGCCACGCGCCTTGGCCTGCCCGGCATTACGCCTGCGGCGGAAGCCATGTTGGTAGCGCGCGATATCGCACTCGCGCGGATCACGGGTGGGCATGTGCATTTCGCGCATGTCTCAACGGCCGCCGCGCTCGATCTGATCCGGGCCGCCAAGGCTGAGGGGCTGGCGGTCACCTGCGATACCGCGCCGCCCTATTTTGATTTGAACGAAACGGCGATTGGCGATTACCGGACCTATGCCAAGCTCTCCCCACCGCTGCGGACGGAGATGGATCGGCAAGCGGTGGTGGCTGCCCTGGTTGATGGCACGATTGACGCCATCGCCTCAGACCATCAACCGCGCGATGCCGATGACAAGCGCTTGCCTTTTGCGCAGGCCGAAGCGGGCGGCGCGGGCTTGGCCACACTTCTGGGCGTGACGCTAGCGCGTGTGCATGCGGGGGATGTGCCGATGCTCACCGCGCTTGGGCTGCTGACCGCGCGGCCCGCAACCTTGCTCGATCTGCCGCAGGGCAGGCTGGTGAAGGGTGCGCCGGCGGATTTGGTGCTTTTCCATCCCGATCGCGGGTGGAAGGTTGAAGCCGGCAAGCTGCCGGGCAAGGCGCAGAACTCGCCCTTTGATGGTCGCGCCCTGGAAGGCCGGGTGCTGGGCACCTGGAAAGCCGGGCGGCGCGTATTCGGGGGCTGAGTCATGGCTGAACATGCGGACAGCATTGCCTTCGTGATCGCGCTGCTGGGCGGATATCTGATCGGGTCCATCCCCTTCGGACTGCTGCTGACCAAGGCCGCAGGGCTTGGTGATATCCGCAAGGTCGGGTCCGGCAATATCGGGGCGACCAATGTGTTGCGGACCGGCCGCAAGGGGCTGGCGGCGGCAACCCTGATCCTGGATGGGCTGAAGGGGGCGGTGGCGGTGTTGCTCGCGCGCTATTTCCTGGGGGATCAGGATTTGGTCGTGGGCACGGCGGCGGTGCTCGGGCATCTATTCCCCGTCTGGCTTGGCTTTCGCGGCGGCAAGGGGGTGGCGACCGGGCTTGGCGTGCTGCTGGCCGCTGCCTGGCCGGTGGGGCTTGCCTGCTGCGCCCTTTGGTTGGTGGCAGCCAAAATCCTGAAAATGTCATCAGCGGCGGCGCTCACGGCCTTTGCCGCCGCGCCGCTTTTCGCCCTAGTCCTGTCCAGCGCGGATCATGCGCTGATGGCGCTGCTCATCGCCGTGCTGGTGTTCTGGCGGCATGAGGCGAATATCCGCCGCCTGCTGGCGGGCACCGAACCGCGCATTGGCAAAACCGCCAAATAGAAAAGCGATTTAGTATTTCCCGTATAGGTTGAATTGTGGCGTAGGGTTTCGCCTATGCCCGCCGCCTCCCCCAGCCCTGCCGAAAGCCTATGCCTTTGGCGCATTGCAGAGACCGAGGGCATTGGCCCCATGGGCTTTCGCCGCCTGCTCGCCCGCCATGGCAGTGGCCGCGCGGCGCTGGAGGCTCTGCCCCGTCTTCTCGCCAAGCGCGAAACCCCGGCGCGCATCCCAAGCCTGGATGAGGCAAAGCGGGAAGCCGATGCCATGGCGAAGCTCGGTGCGCGCTTCATCTTTTGGGGCAGCACTGACTACCCGCCTTTGCTCGCCATGCTGCCCGATGCGCCGGCCATGCTCGCCGTGCAGGGCGATGCCGGTTTGCTGGCCCAAGTACCAAGCTTCGCCATTGTCGGCGCGCGCAATGCCTCGGCGGCCGGCCGGCGCATCGCGGAAGACATTGCGAAGGCGCTGACCAAGGCCGGCGTATTGGTGATTTCCGGCTTGGCGCACGGCGTGGATGCGGCGGCGCATCAGGGCGCGCTCCGCGCCGGGCCGACACTCGCCGTGCTGCCGGGCGGCTTGGATGTCGCCTATCCGCCGGAAAACGCTGCCCTGCAAAGCCGGATTGGCCGCGATGGCGCGCTGGTGGCGGAACATGCGCTTGGCACCGCGCCACTCGCGCGGCATTTCCCCAAGCGCAACCGCATCGTAGCCGGGCTTTCGCTTGGCGTGTTGGTGGTAGAAGCTGCGGAACGCTCCGGCACGCTGATTACCGCCCGCCTTGCTTTGGAAGCGGGGCGCGAGGTCTTCGCCATTCCCGGCAGCCCGCTTGACCCGCGCAGCCGCGGCGCCAATGACCTGATCCGCCAAGGCGCGCATTTGGTGGAATCAGCCGCCGATGTGCTGACGCACCTCCCCGAAGCCCCCCGTGATGCCCCGCTTTTTGCCCTGCCCAGCGCCCTGGAAGCGCCCATCCCCGAGGATGCACCGCCTGAGGCCACCCCCGGCGAATATGGCCAACTGATTGATTTGATTGGAATGGCACCGATATCGGTTGACGATCTTCTCCGGCGCTGCCACCTCTCACCCCCCGCGCTCCAGGCGGCTTTGGCCGATCTGGAACTGGAAGGCCGGGTGGATATGCTGCCCGGCCATCGGGTAGCGCTATCGGGCAGAGGGTGAATCGGGAAGGCATGAGCGACGTAGTCGTGGTGGAATCGCCGGCCAAGGCGAAGACGATTGAAAAATATCTGGGCCGCGATTTCACGGTGCTGGCCTCCTACGGCCATGTCCGCGATCTGGAAGAAAAGGATGGCGCTGTCCTGCCGGATCAGGATTTCGCCATGCTTTGGGGCAAGGACCCGCGCGGCGAACAGCAGGTGGGCAAGATTGCCTCCGCACTTAAAGGTGCGAAGCGCCTGTTCCTGGCAACTGACCCGGACCGCGAAGGGGAAGCGATTTCCTGGCATGTGAAGGATATGCTGGCCGAGCGTGGGGCGCTGAAGGGCAAGCATGTTCAGCGCATCACCTTCAATGAAATTACCAAGCGCGCCGTACAACATGCCGTGGCGCATCCGCGTGATTTGGATCAGCCGCTGATTGAAGCTTATCTGGCGCGACGCGCCCTCGATTACCTGGTGGGCTATACGCTTTCGCCCGTGCTGTGGCGGAAACTTCCCGGTTCGCGTTCCGCGGGCCGCGTGCAATCGGTCGCCCTTCGCCTGATCTGCGAACGCGAAGCAGAGATCGAAGCGTTTCGCGCGCGCGAATATTGGACCATTGAAGGCCGCTTCACCACGGCGGCTGGCGCGCCTTTCACCGCGCGGCTCACGCATCTTGAAGGCCGCAAGCTCGAACAATTCGACCTGCCGGATGAAGCGGCGGCGATGCGCGCGAAGAAGCTGGCCGAAGGCGGCAGCTACAGCGTGGCGTCGGTGGAAAAGCGCCGCGTGCGCCGGAACCCGCCGCCGCCCTTCATGACATCAACCTTGCAGATGGAAGCATCGCGGAAGCTCGGCATGGGCGCGCAACAAACCATGCGCACGGCGCAGGCTTTGTATGAAGCCGGCCACATCACCTATATGCGGACGGATGGCGTGACCATGGCGCGCGAAGCCATCGCCGCCATTCGTGATCATGTGAAAAGCGCATTCGGGCCGAATTACATTCCCGCCGCGCCGCGCGAATATGCATCGAAAGCGAAGAACGCGCAGGAAGCGCATGAAGCGATCCGCCCGACCGATGTGACTCGCAATCCTGAGACCATGGGTAGCGAATTGGAAGGCGCGCAGGCCCGGCTTTATGATCTGATCTGGAAGCGCGCGCTGGCGTCGCAAATGGCCTCGGCCGAGATGGACCAGACCACGGTAGAAATCACCGCCAAGGATGGCCGCGCCAATTTCCGCGCGACGGGTTCCGTGATTGCTTTTGATGGTTTTCTGAAACTCTATCGCGAAGATGAGGATGATCGCGCGGCGGACGCACGCGCCGGCATCCTGCCAGGCGCGGCGGCGGCGGAAGATGAGGATAGCCGCATCCTGCCACCAATGCGGGAGAAGGAAGCGCTAAAGCGCGGTGACATCGCGGCCAGCCAGCATTTCACCCAGCCACCGCCGCGCTATTCCGAAGCGTCATTGGTGAAGCGGCTGGAAGAACTCGGCATTGGGCGGCCTTCCACCTATGCCTCCATCCTGCAGCGCTTGCAGGATTTGAAATATGTCTCGCTCGAAAAACGGCGCTTTATCGCGCAGGATTTGGGCCGGATGGTCACCACCTTCCTGGTGCGGTTTTTCGAAAAATACGTGGATACCGGCTTCACCTCCGCCATGGAGGAAAGGCTCGATGAAATCTCCGGCGGGCGGGCGGAATGGCGCGCGGTGATGCATGCCTTCTGGGATGAATTCTCCCGCGCCGTGGAAGCGACCAAGGACCTGAAAGTGCGCGACGTGATTGACGCGCTGGATGAGGATTTGGGGCCGCATATCTTCCCCGCGCGCGGCGATGGCACGGACCCGCGCGTTTGCCCGAGTTGTTCTGCCGGGCGGCTTGGCCTGCGGCTTGGGCGCGGCGGCGCCTTCATCGGGTGTTCGAATTATCCGGAATGCCGCTACACGCGCCCCTTCGGCGTGGGCTCAGCCGATGGCGAAGCTGCGGGCGCGGATCGTGAATTGGGCAAGGACCCCGCGACCGGCCAGGCGGTCACGATGCGGCGTGGCCCTTATGGCGTTTATGTGCAGCTTGGGGAGCCCGGCACGGATGCCAAGGGCAAGCCCACCAAGCCGCGCCGCGCGAGCTTGGCTGCCGGGCAGAACCCTGATGGCATGACGCTGGAAGCAGCGCTTGGCTTGCTGTCGCTGCCGCGCGTGATTGGCATTGATCCGGAAAGCCAGGAAGAAATCACCGCCGGGCTTGGCCGCTTCGGCGCTTATGTGCGTTGTGGCAGCATCTTCAAATCGCTCGACAAGGATGATGATGTCCTGACCATCGGGCTCAACCGCGCCATCGTGCTGCTGGCCGATGCACGGTCGCGCATTCGCGAATTGGGTCCGCACCCCAAGGACGGGGAAATGGTCGTGGTGCGCAAAGGCCGCTTCGGGCCTTACGCGCAGCATGGGCGTGTGGTGGCGAACCTGCCGCGTGATTTGGCGATGGAAGATGCCGCGCTTGCCGATATGGTCACGCTGCTTGCCGAAAAGGGCAAGGAGATGAAGGCGCGCGGTGCCGCCGCCCGCAAGGGTGCCAAGGGTGGCGCGCGCAAGGCGGCTGCCGCCCCGGCCGGCGCCAAGCCAGTCGCCAAGGCGAAACCGAAAGCCGCGCCTGCCAAGGCCAAACCAGCCGCCAAGGCGAAGCCCGCTGCGAAGCCAAAAGCCGCCGCTGCCAAGGCAAAACCCGCAGCCAAGGCCAAAGCCAAGCCCGCCACCCGCAAGAGCAGACGCTGAGATGCCGCGTCGCGGCCCGCCGGTGAAAGGCCATAAGGCCCGATCCCGCGCCGCTTCCGGCCCGGCCGCCAGCGCGAAGCGTCGCGGCGCCGCGCGTCAGACAGGCGATGGCACAGGCGAATTGCCGTCAAAGGCGGCGCTGCGGGGTTTTATCGCGGAAGCCAAGGGCCGTGTGACGAAATCTGAAATTGCCCGCGCCTTTGGGCTGAGTACCGATCAGCGCCCCGCCTTGCGCCAAATGATGCGCGAATTGGCCGAAGAAGGTGGCTCAAACCCTGCCGGCAAGCGCGCCATTATCGCGCCTGGCCGCCTGCCCGATATGGCGCCGGTGGAAGTGACCGGCACAGACCCGGATGGCGACCCCATCGCGCGCCCGCTGCAATGGGACGGCGAAGGCCGCCCGCCGATCATTTACATGCGCCCGGAAGGCAAAGGCCGCCCGGCGCTCGCGGTTGGGGAACGTGTGCTCGCACGCCTCAAGCCCATCGGTGCCGGCAAATATGAAGGCCGCACCTTCAAGCGCATCGCGGGCAGCGCGCCCGCGCGCATTCTGGGTGTTTATGAGGAAGGGCGCATCATCCCGACCGATCGGCGCCAGAAGGGCGAATGGATGGTTCCGCCCGGCGAAGCGGGCAGCGCCAAGCCAGGCGATATTGTGCTGGCCGAGCCCTTGCCCGCGACGCGCCATTTCGGCCCCAAGCCCGCGCGGATTATCGAAAGCCTGGGCGTCATGGGCGAACCGAGATCGGTCTCCCTTATTTGCATCCATGCCCATGGCATCCCCGATGTCTTCCCTGCCGAGGCGATCCGTGAAGCGGAAGCGGCGAAGGGTGTCACCGCCCGCGGGCGGGTTGATTTGCGCGACCTGCCGCTGGTGACGATTGACGGCGATGATGCGCGGGATTTCGACGATGCCGTGCATGCGGAACCCGATGGCGCCGGCTGGAAAGTGACTGTCGCGATTGCCGATGTCGCGCATTATGTCGGCCCCGATAGCCATCTGGACCGCGAAGCCTGGGCGCGGGGCAATTCGGTCTATTTCCCCGACCGCGTGGTGCCGATGCTGCCCGAGGCGCTTTCCAATGGCTGGTGCAGCCTGCGCCCGCGCGAAGACCGTGGCTGCCTATTCGTTGAAATGCGCTTTGATGGCGCGGGGCGAAAGTCCGGCCATCGCTTCGGGCGCGGCATCATGCGCTCCGCCGCGCGGCTGACTTACGAACAGGCGCAGGCGAGTTTTGAGGCGGGCAGCGAACCGGAAGGCTTGGCGCCCGGCCATATGGCAAGCCTTTACGGCGCCTTCCGTGCCTTGCTCGCGGCACGGGAAGCGCGCGGCACGCTCGATTTGGATCTGCCGGAACGCCGCGTGCTGCTGGATGACAAGGGGCGCGTCACCGCCGTGGTGCCCCGCGCGCGACTCGATTCCCATCGGTTGATCGAGGAATTCATGGTCGCCGCCAATGTCTGCGCGGCGGAAGAATTGGAACGCCTGATCCAGCCCTGCATGTACCGGGTGCATGACCGGCCTTCGGATTTGAAACTGGAAGGGCTCAGGCAATTCCTGCGCAGCCTGGAATTGTCGCTGCCGCCCGGTGATCGGCTGCATCCGCGCGACTTCGCCGCATTATTGGCGCAGGTGAAGGAAAGCCCACAGGAACGCCTGGTGCATGAAACCGTGCTGCGGAGCCAATCCCAGGCGGCTTATGCGCCGGAGAATCTCGGGCATTTCGGCCTGGCCTTGGCGCGTTATGCGCATTTCACGTCACCCATTCGGCGCTATGCGGATTTGCTCGTGCATCGCGCGCTGATCCGCGGCTTGAAGCTTGGCAGCGATGGGCTTGCGGAAGTGGAAGCCGCGCGCTTTTTGGAAACGGGTGAACACATCACCGCGACCGAACGGCGCGCTGCTGCGGCGGAACGCGATGCGGTTGATCGCTACCTTGCGGCATATATGTCAGAGCGCGTGGGAAATATCTTCGCCGCACGTATTTCTGGGGTGACACGCTTCGGACTGTTTGTCACCTTGGAGGAGAATGGCGCGAGCGGAATCGTCCCGCTTGGCTCATTGCCGGATGATAGATGGGATCAGGACGAAGCCACGCAGCGTCTGGCTGGTCGCAGAACGGGTTTGACCTTCACGCTGGGTCAATCCGTGGAGGTGCGGCTGCGGGAAGCAACAGCGCGCACGGGCGGGATGGTGTTTCACATCATGCAGGGCATTCCCCAACGCAGTGGTCGGCAGGCGCCGCCGCGCCGTGGGCGGCGCTGAGCACGCGCGCGCGCGTTCTTTTTTCTCTCGCTTTTCTGATCCTGCTTTTTGCCTCCGCGCTGCCCTTCGGGGCGGCGCTGGCACAGGAAGCCCCGCGCGCGGGTGTGCATGAGGCGATCGCCCCTTTCCCGCGCGATGAAATGCGGGAGGTGCTTGCCGCCGGCTTTGCCGCCATTCTGGACCGGCATATGGAACGCGCTTTGCCCAGTGACTTGATCATTTGGGGATTGGCGGGTTTCACCGCACATGATCGAAGCCTTCGTGTCGAACGCCAAGGGCGCGAATTGCGCCTGCTTCGCGCGCGTCGGGTGCTGATCAGTCGCATGTTGCCGAGCGATTCCGCGCGCGGCCGGCCAGAGGCGATCGGCTCGGCCACCGCCGACGCGCTCCTGCCATTCCTTGAGGCCGCCTGGGCGGTCTCACCCGCTATGCGGGAACTTGGGCAGGATAGGCTGCTGCGTGGTGGTTTTTCAGGTATTTTCGGCCATCTTGATCCCTTCAGCCGTTATGTGACGCCCGAAGAAGCCCAGCTTGCGCGTGAACGTCGGCTTGGGCAGGGCAGTGTTGGCCTCAGGCTCGCGGCGCAGCGCGGGCAGGTGCTTGTGGCAGCGGTCAGCCCCAATAGCCCAGCGGCGGTGGCGGGCATTCGCGTGGGTGATAGGCTTGTGACCGTGGATGATGAAATGGTCTTCGCCAATGACCTGCCGGGGGCGGAGCTATTGCTGGCAGGTACTGCGGAAACCGAGGTAGCCTTGGTGACCCAGCGGGCCGGGCGCAGGCGGAATCTTGTGCTGCGCCGGATCGCGCAGCGTGTGGAAACCGTGACCACGGAAACCCGCGATGGGGTGCTGCATCTGCGCCTTTCTGGCTTTACAGCGCTGACCTCGGCCCAAGTGACAGGCTTTGTTGAAGCGGCTTTCGCGGGCCCCAATCCACCGCGAGGGCTGGTGTTGGATTTGCGCGGCAATCGCGGCGGCATCCTGACCCAGGCGGTCGCGGTCGCAGATATTTTCCTGGATGGTGGGGAGGTTGTGGGGACCGCCGGGCGCCATCCTGAAGCCAATCGGCGCTACGCGGCAACGGATAGTGACCTGGCGCAAGGCCTTCCCATTGTGGTGATGGTGGATGGGCGCACGGCCTCGGCTGCCGAAATCCTGGCGGCGGCCTTGGCGGAACGCGGCAGGGCGGCGGTGCTTGGCACCGGCACCCAGGGCAAGGGTCTGGTGCAAATCCTGCTGCCCTTGCCCAATGGCGGGGAATTGCAGCTGAGTTGGTCGCGGATTGTCATGCCCTCTGGCTGGCCCTTGCAGGGGGCGGGGCTATTGCCGGCGCTATGTACCGCGGGCGGGGCGGAAGCGGCGGCGGTGGCGCTTGCTGCACTGCGCGCGGGGCAGCAACCCATGGGGGCAGTGCTGGCTCGGCTGCGCGCCTTGCGCCCGCCGGCCTCATCGCTCGACATCAATATTCTGCGTGAAAGCTGCCCTGGGCTGGATGGCGTGGAGCGTGAGTTGGATTTCGCCCAGGCGCTGGTGACGGATGCGAATGCCTATCGCGTGGCACTGATGCGTTAAGGAAGCTTGGTGGT
>Ga0194129_10005282_pt1 | contig 16555 bp, 14 predicted proteins | sample TA2KigCa35mmetaG_FD_150862 | JGI IMG/M metagenome (GOLD analysis project Ga0194129, IMG submission 150862) | Freshwater microbial communities from Lake Tanganyika, Tanzania - TA2015038 Kigoma Deep Cast 35m | ecosystem: Environmental > Aquatic > Freshwater > Lake | place: Tanzania: Lake... | reverse complement strand
CTTCACCGAGAACATCGCGCTGTTCGGCGGCGTCGACTTCGACAACACCTTCATCGGCGCCCGCGACGTCACCCCCGAGTTCTTCACCGGGCTCGACCTGCTGTCCGAGGACGTCTGCGCCCGCGCCGCCGCCGATGGCACCGGGCCGTTCGCCGACGTCGACCTCGCCGCGCCGGTCTTCGAGGAGCCGGCGTCGTCGTCGACGACGCTGCAGGCCGAGCTGGTCTTCGCCGACCACATCGTGAGCCCTGCGGGCGCCCCCACCGCCGGCTGCCTGCCGTCGGGCCGCGTGCTGATGGTGGGCGGCGCCGGCGCCGCCGGCCTCGTCGACGACGCCCGCACGCTGAACGTCAACGCGTCGACCTTCGTCGTCGACGCCGCGCGCACGCTGCCGGCGGTGCGCCCGGCCCCGCGCACCGGCGGCGCCATGGTCTGGGACGACCGCCGCGGGCGCCTCTTCCTGTTCGGCGGACAGGCCCGCGCCGACGACGACCCCGCGGGGCTCCTGGGCGACGCGTGGGAGTACGCGGCCCCGGCCAGCGGCAACGTCGGCACGTGGACGGCGCTGCCCGCCGCCGCGCCGGCCCCGTCGCCGCGCGCCGGCCACGCGATGGCCGTCGACGCGCTCGCGGGCCGCGTCGTGCTGTTCGGCGGCGTCGACGCCGCCGGCGTGCGCGGCGACACCTGGGTGCGCGAGGCCGGCGTGTGGCGCCTCGTGACGACGACGACGGCGCCGCCGGCGCGCACCCGCGCCACGCTGGTGCACGTGACGTCGACGCGCACGACGCTGTTGTTCGGCGGCTTCGACGCGACCGGCGCGGCGCTCTCCGACTCGTGGTCGTTCGACGGCGCCACGTGGCGGCGCCTGCAGCCGCTGTCGTCGCCGCCGGCGCGCGGCGACGCCATGGCCACCTACGACGGCGTGCGCGGCAACGTTGTGCTGTTCGGCGGCGCCTCGCAGGCGTCGTCGGGCGCGGCGGTGCTCGGCGACACGTGGGTGTGGTCGGGGGCCAACTGGGCGCAGGCGGCGCCGGCGACCTCGCCGCCATCCCGCCGCGCCGGCGGGCTCGTGTGGCACGCGGCGTCGCGGCGCGCGCTGCTCGTGGGCGGCGCCGACGGCGCGGGCGCCCTGCTCGGCGACGTGTGGCTGTTCGACCCCGGCGCGTCGGCGTGGTCGACGGCGACGCTGTCGGGCACGGCGCTGGCGCCGGTGGCGGCGCGGGGCGCGCTGTTTGCCTACGACGCGGCGTTCTCGGCGGCGACGAACCCGGCGTCGACGGTGACCTTCTGCACGTCGTCGGGGGTGCGCCACCGCCTCGACCTGCCGCGCGGCGGCGGCGTGCGCGTCACGGTGCGCGCCCGCGGGCAGGAGGCCGGGCCCGACCTGCCGCGGCTGGAGCTCAAGGTCGACGGCGTGACCCGCGCTGCGTTCTTGGTGCCCGCCGGCAACGGCGAGGACATCAACAACAACGGCGTCCTCGACGTCAGCCCGACCTTCGAGGACCGCAACCTGAGCGGCGCGCTCGACGGCCCCGCGTCGCCGGCGACGCTGGCGCCGTGCGGCAGCACCAACCCGGCGACTGTGTGCAGCTTCAGCGGCACCGGGCTGCCCGGCGGCAACGCGCTCGACCGCGAGTACACCGCCGAGCTGTTCGGGCTGGCGCCGGGCGTCCACGTCGTCGACGCTGTCTTCGTCAACGACTTCTTCGACGGGACGCGCGGGCTCGACCGCAACATGATCGTCGACAAGCTGGCCTACGACGCGCCGCTGCCCGGCTCGGTGCAAGACGCCGCCGCCGGCGCCGCGCTGGCCACCCACGCGCGCGTGGCCGGCGTGATGCGCCACGTGCTGCAGCGTCCGGTGATCGCCGACCAGGGCCCCGCCGACGAGGTCGCGCCGCTCGTGTCGCTGCTGCAGCGCTTCGTCGACGTCGACCCGAGCCACCCGCAGGCGTGGGCTGCCGTCTGCGAGGGCCTGCTGCGCCACCCCGACTTCCTGTACACGCGGCCGCCGTCGCAGGACGAGGAGGCGGCGGGCCTGCGGCAGCGCGCGCTGGTGACGAAGACGGCGTTCGATCTGCTCGACCGGCCGCCCACCGACGACGAGCTGCTGCGCTTCGACGCCGGCGCGCCCCGCGCGGCGCTGGTCGAGGAGTGGCTGGCCAGCGACGAGTTCCGCCGCGCCTACCAGCACCGCGTGCGCCAGATCCTCGAGAGCGACGGCACCCCCGACGGCGACGAGCCAGCGCGGCTGTGGACGTACGTCGCCGTGGCTGACCGGCCGATGGGCGAGATCCTGACCGCCGACTACACCGTCACGGAGACCGCGCAGGGCCTTACCCCCGTCGCCCGCCCGGCGGCGCACGGACCCACCGGCGTGCTGACGATGAAGGGCTACGTCGTCGGCAAGCCCGGTCTGCCCCACTACAACTACGCGGCGCGGGTGCTGACCGGCTTCCTCGGCATGGTGTTCGAGGTGCCACAGGAGGCCTTCGACGCCCGCGCGACGGCGACGGCGACGTCGACGGTGGACCCGACCAGCGTCTGCTACTCGTGCCACCGGCTGCTGACGCCGCTGCAGCACCAGCGGCTGGCGTGGGACGACGACGGCAACCACCGCACGACGTTCGACGACGGCCGGCTCATCGACGACAGCGATCAGGGGCTGGTGGCCGACTATCCGTTCCGCGGGCCGGGGCTGCAGTCGTTCTCGCTGCGCGCGGTGCGCAAGGAGGGCTTCGTGCGCCGCATGGCCAACGTGCACGCGCTGATGCTCCTTGGTCGCCTCGTGCGCCACGAGGCCGACGAGCGGGCGCTGTACAAGCAGCTGTTCGACGCCGCCGCCCACGGCGACGGCCTGCTGAAGGATCAGCTGCGGCTGCTGTTGTTCTCCGACCCCTACGTCTCGCCCATCGTCGCCGGAGGTGCGCCATGACGCGCGCGTCGCATCCCCCTGTCGTCCGCTCGGGTCGTCGTCGGTTCCTCGCCGACGCCGCCGCCGCCAGCGCGTCGCTGTCGGTGCTCGAGTGGCTCGGCTTCTTCCGCGACCACGGCGTGCCCGGCACGGCGAAGGACTGGGGGCTGGCGAGCGCCCGCGCCGCCGAGGAGACCCCCGCCGACGACCGCTTCCTCGTCTACTGGTTCGCCGAGGGCGGCTGGGACTCGTACTCGCTGTTCAGCCCGGTGCACACGCCGAACCACTCGGCGCTGTCGATCCCGGCGAACACGCTCTACCCCTCGCCGCCGTGGAGCCAGCAATTCTACCGGGCGCAGGGCTACGGCGTGTCGCCGTCGTTGCCGCCGCCGTCGACGGTGTCGGGCATCGAGCACGGCTACCTGGCCGCGCCGGGGCGCTCGCTGTTGGCCGACATGGCGGTGGTGTCGTCGCACCGGGGCAACCTGTTCCACTCGGGCGGGCGCTTCGACTGCCACTACGGCATGTACACGCGGTCGTTGAACGCGCAGCGCCAGCCCGACGAGCGCACGGTGCTGCAGGCGTTCTGCGAGGCGAAGGGCGCGAACTTCCTGTTGCCCCACGTGTCGTGGCACCGCTGGCTCGCCGACGGCGAGCTGGACCTTGGCCAGTACCCCGAGGGCACGGGCTACTACGAGAAGCTCGGGCCGGCGTACGCGCACACCATCTACGGCCGCACGCCCCGCGACCTGAAGGCGCGCCTCGGCTCGCTCGGCGACCTCGCGACGCAGAGCCGGCGGCGGCTGCTGCGCAGCTACACCGACGACCTGCACGCGCGCTTCCTCGCCGACCGCGACGGCCCGTCGGTGCGGGCGTTCTCGTCGGCGTTGTCGATCCACCGGCAGCTGGCCGACCGCGGCGCGGTGTTCAACCTGAACACGCTGTTCGACGACCCCGACCTGCGGGCCGAGTTCGGCGTCCGCGACGGCGACGACCAGACCACGGCCACCGTCGTCAACGGCATGCCGGCACGCAGCAAGGACACGCCGCACATCCGCGTGCAGACGATGATGGCCTACGAGCTGATGCGGGCGAAGATCAGCTGCGGGCTGTGGCTCGAGAACCGCGAGGTGCGCGGCTTCGACAGCCACCGCGGGCGGCGCGACGTGCTCGACGCGGACAGCAACTCCGACCAGCGCACGGTGATCGCCGACGAGATCTGGAACCCGCTGTCGCGCTTCGTCGCTCGGCTGAAGTCCACCGAGATGCCCGGCGCGCCCGGCGTGTCGATGTACGACCGCACGACCATCGTGCTATGCTCCGAGATGGGGCGCGCGATCAGCGGCAACGTCGACGCCATCCTCGCCAACACCGCCCTGCCCGACGACGTGCGCTACGCCCAGATCCTCGATCAGGACGTCTGCCAGCATTGGCACGTCAACGGCGTGGCCTTCCTCGGCGGCAACGTGCGCGGCGGCACCCAGTTCGGCCGCGTCGGCAGCGAGACCCTCGAGAGCATCCCGACGATGCCCGACGGCACCCTCGACCCGGCCTTCGACCCGGGGACCGGTCAGCTGCGCCCCGGCCAGCAGAAGAGCGCGGCGTCGTTCGTGTCCGACCCCGGCCACGTCTACGCGACGGCGCTGGCGCTCTCGGGCGTGTCGCCCGCGGGGCGCGGGCGCAACACGCGCCCGGCGCTGCCGTTCGTGCAGCGCTGAGCAGTCAGGCGGTGGGCGGTGCTGTCGCCGCCGTCCGTCGCGGCTCGTCGGCACCGATGTCGCGCACGCCGCTGCGCCGCGCCCGGTCGAGGTCGTGGGTGCCGTTCGACAGGAGCGCCGCGTCGACGCATGGCGAGCCTTCGGCGAGGTGCAGATCGCGGGCCTCGCCGGGATCGACGAACCGCGGGTCCACGTTCAGGTTCGCGAGCCCACCCGGGGCGCCGCCCTCCACGTCCGACCCGTAGAAGCGGCAGGCCGGCCCAGGCGGCAGAACGGGCCCACGCACACTGCGCCAGCCCCGGGGTCGACGAACGTGACCGGCGCGTCGTCGCTCCACGCCGGCGTGACGCCCCACAGGCTGTGCAGGCCGGTCCACGCCTTCGGCGCGGACGCCCGCGCCTGCAGCAGCGCTGACGCCTCCGCCGTCGTGGCGGCGTTGTCGACGCGCGCGAGGTTGCCGCCGACCTGCCGGCACGCGCGCCGGCCCTCGCGAAAGGGGGCGGGCGTCGACAGCGCCACGAGGCAGCGGCCATGAATCAGGCGCCGCTGCCCGACCATGTCGGTGGCCCGCGCGCACGACACCGTGCAGTCCGCGGCTCGCAGCCGTCGCCGCTCGTGTCGTTGCCGTCGTCGCACTCCTCGCCGACGACGTTCACCTGCCCGTCGCCGCAGCGCCCGCCGACCTCGCCCTCGCCCTAGCCCTCGCCCTTGCCGGCCGACTCGACGCACACGCCGTCGAGACACAGCGCGGGCCGATCACAGTCGTCGTCGTCTTTGCAGGTGTCGGCGACGCCGGTGGTCGGGCAGCCAACACCGAGCAGGCCAGGCGCGACGAGCGCAACGACGAGCGCGAGACGCGTGAGCACGGCCGAGGCCGACAACCACGACCACGGCGGCAGCGCGGCGACGGGGCGAGAACGACGACGCACGGGGACAGCCTCGTCGATCCCTCGCGCTCCAACAAACCGCGCGGCAACGGCGCGCGCCCACGGTCGACGGCCGCCGCTGGCGACGCCGCCTCCACGAGGTCGACGTCGACGTCGGCGGTGTCGACGTCCGCCGCTGGCTACGTCGCCTTCACGAGGTCGACCACCGCGGCCACCGCCTGCGCCACCTGCCCGAAGGGGTTCTGGCCGTCGCCACCGATGGTCGTCACCTTGACCTCGCCAAACTTCTGGCCGACGGCGCCGGCCAGCGCCGGCAGGTTCTTCGCCAGCGCCACGCGGACGTCGCTGGCGGCGATCACGGCCTGCACCTCGGCGCGCTTCGCCGCGAGCTCGACCTCAGCGTGGCCCTGCACCCGCACGACCTCGGCAGAGGCGCGCTGCGCGGCCAGTTGCTCGTCGCGGGCCAGCGCCGCCAGCTCGGCCTCCTTGTGCGCGGCGTCGAGCAGCAGCGCGTGGGTGGCGAGCCGCGCCTCGGCCTCCTTGCGCCGCAGCTCCTCGAGCACGAGGGCGCGCTGCACCTCGGCCTCGCGCTCCTGCAACAGCAGCGCGGCCTTGCGCTCGCGCAGCGCCGCCTCGTCAGCGAGGCGCGCCGCCTCGAGCTCGCGGGCGATGGCGGCCTTCTTGAGCGACTCCTCGCGCGCGATCTCGGCCTGCCGCAGCGCGAGGCCGGTCTTCTTCTCGGCGACGGCGAGGGTCTGGGCGATGCGGGCCTCCTCGATGTCCTTCGCGCAGGCGGTCTCGCGGGCGGTGACCTCTTTTTCGGCCTCGGCGTGCGCGATGCGCGCGCGCCGATCGAGGCCGCTGCGAAACGGCGCCTGCATCTGGCGAAACACCGCCTCCGACAGCACGCGCACCTCCTGGATCTCGATGGTGTCGACGACGATCCCCCAGCCGCGGGCGGCGTCGTCGTTGGGGGAGCCGTTGCCGCCGACGACGGGGGCGACCTCGCGCAACAGCTCGTCGGCGAGCGCCTCTTTTCGCTTCTGCAGGCAGTCGTCGACGGCGAGGTTGGCGATCAGGCGTCGGGCGGCGCCGACGAACATCGCGCTCAGCGTCTCTTCTAGCTTCTGCTGCGCGCGCTCGGGGAAGCTGAAGTTCAAGACGCGGTAGGCCACCAGCGGGTCAGCGATGCGGTAGACGGCGAGCCCCGTCACCTCGACGCCGACGCGCTCGAGCGTCACCTGGTCGGCGCGGAAGCGCAGCTGCTGCAGCGACGTCGGGATGACCGCCACCGAGTCCCACGGCCACTTGAAGCACGTCGCCCCCTGCCCCGACGTCGCCGCGCGCACGCTGCCGCGGCGCACGTGCACCAGAAACTCCGACGGCCGCGCCGACACGAAGCCCCAGCGCTTGGTCTTCTCGGGATCCTCGACGGGACGGCCGGCGCGCCACCCCGCCGTCTCGCGCGGGCGATCGCTGGTGAAGATCTCGGTGGTCGTGGAGTGCTGGCTCTTGCTCATCGCGTCCTCCGTCGTGCGGCATCCACGGACCAAGGGACGTGCCAGCGACGAGCACCCGCCGACGCGGCCTGGCTGCGCGACGCCTGCTCGGGGTCGCGCCTCCGTCGCGCTGTTTCGAGGCAGCCCGGCTGCGCCGTTTCGGGGCGGCCGCGCCGGCGGTCACCTTCCGGCGTCAAGGCGGACGCACCTCGGCCACGATCGCCGCGCCGGCCTCGGCGCTGGCGCAGGCGAGCAAGCGGTCGCCGACGGACGTCGTCAGCGCCGCGCTCGCCTCGGCCAGCCGCTGCCCCGTCGTCTCGGTGTGCAGCGCGACGTAGCCGGTGAACGTCCCGTCGGCCGCGAAGGTCGGCTGGCCCTCGACCCGCACCCAGTACTGCCGCCCGTCGCGGGCGTAGTGCAGCGCCTCGATGGCGTAGGGCGCCCGCGCCGCCACCGCACCCCGCACCCCGTCCTGCACCGCGGCGGCGGCCTCGGGCCCCACCGACAGCGTCGTCGGCACGCGGCCGCGCACCGCCGCCGGCCCCCAGCCGGTCAGCGCGGCGAACGCGGCGTTGACCCACACGACGCGGTCGAGGGTGTCGGTGACGACGAGGGCGCCGCCGAGCGGCTCGAGGGCGTCGAGCACCCGCGACGGCAGACGCGCCGCGCCCGCCGCGTCGCTCACCGGTGGCGCGTCATGCTCGCTCGTGCCCGGCACCGTGGACCTCCCTTCCGCGCCTCGCCGGCCGCGCGCTACTTGCGCAGCTCGTCGAAGCCGATGTCGACGAAGCCGCTCTGGTCGGGCCGCGGATCACCGTCGAGATCGACGGTGTTGAGGCCGGGCGCGCGGCAGACGTCGACGCAGTTTTGGAAGGTCACCTCCTCGCCGGAGAGCAGCGGGGCGCGGTGGTAGTCGCCGTTGGCGGCGTCGACGAGCTTGCAGGCGATGCGGAGGTTGCGCACGGTAGCCGGCTCCACCGGCGACACTTCGTTGGAAGGGAACATGACGAACCTCTGTTGCCCGTCGAGGTCGCGGAAGACCCGCACGTTCCTGGTATGCGATGCATAAACATATATTTCCGTGTCGGCTTTCTGGTCCACGCTTGACACCTCGTGCAGCTCGGGCGCCGCGTCGAACACCGGCCCGCTGTTCTCTTCGTAGGAGACGACGTTCACGACACTGGGCAAAAACGCCTCCAGGACGACGAAGGTCGACCGGTCGAGACGGATCACCGGCGCGGCGGTGGCGCCCTGCGTGCGCGCCCGCACCAACGTGTTTGCCGCGACGACGAACAACGAATCGGTGATGGTGAGCGTCGCGTTGCCGACGTGGTCGATCACGCTCTGGTGCGGCGGCAGGACCATCTGCGGGTCAGCGCGCAGCGCGACGCGGCTCCACGTGAGGTCGGCGTCGCCCGCGAGCACAAACGGAACCTGACTCCGGTCCGTGGGGGGGCCGCCGATCGGGTCGCAGAGGACCGAAGGCGGCCGTTGCTCGAAGTCGATGGCGACGTCGCGCAGCGTGACCTGTGAACCAAACGCGCGCAGCGCCCGCGGCACGCAGACCTCGCTGGCGTGGAGCTCGCTGTCGACCACGAGCAGCTCGCCAAAGTCCCTGACGGACAATGCCGTGTGCACGGCCTGCTCGGCGGCCGCCCTTCCGGGTAGGCCCCGAATTCGAAGCCTACATCCCGCAGCGTCATCGTGCAGTCGATGCACTCCAGGAGCGTCGTGGCGGTGACGAAGTCGGACGCGTCGTCGACGACGACGATCCCGGTGACCACCACGCCATCGACGTCGGGCCCGGCGACGATCCCCATCGCGTCGGGCGGTGGTTCGTTGCCCGGGTCGACGTAGCGAAGCTGGATCGTCGACCGAAGGCGCTGTCGAAAGTCGATCGGATCGCGGCCGCCGAACACGTTGACCCCGGGCGGCAGCTTGAGCGGGACGTGGCCGAACTGGTTCGTGGGCAGCACCTCTTCGTACCGGCCGACGGTGACGATCACGTCCTTGAGCTGCGCGGCTGCCTCAGCGAGGCCGCGGGCCAACGAGCGACAGCGGTTCGACGGCGCGCCGCAGCCCGCCGCGTCGGTGCCCGTCGTCGACACGATCACGTGCTCGTCGCGAGGCTGCACCCGCAGCGTCACGCTGACCGCGTTTGAGCGCGCGCCGCGGGCGTCGACGGCGGTGAGCTCGTAGACGATCTCGTTGTCGCCGCGCTCGAGCAGCAGCGCCCGCAGCGACGGCGCTTGCAGCGTCGGCGCCGGCCCCAGCAGCGTGACGGGAAAGCCCACCGCCGGCGTTCGTCGATGCCACTCGATCGTCGCCGTGTCGCCGTCGGGGTCCGACGCCGTCGCTGACAGCGGGGAGTTCTCGCCAACCACGGCACGCACGACCGCCGCGCCAGCGACGACATTGGGCGGCGCATTCACACGGGTGACGACGATGGCGACGAGGTCGCCGACGCTTTCGGCGGCGCCATCGCTGACCACGTGCTGGAACAGGTAGACGTCCGCCGTCGACGCGGTGAACGACGGCGTGATGCCCTCAAGGCGCCCCGTGCCGCCTGTGACGTCGGCGCCGTCGAGCTGCGTCCAGAGGTAGGACGTGATGGCGTCGCCATCGGGCTCCGACGACGACGAGCCGTCGAGCACGTTCACGTCGCTGACGCCCGACGCGAGCTGCCGCGCGTCGGCCACCGGGGGGCCGTTGACGCTGGTGACGGCGACGTCGTCGGTGACGGTGGCGAAGCGATCGCTGACGGCGAGCCGCAGCACGTAGCAGGCGCCCGGCGTGCACGCCGCCGGGTTCGTCACGTCGGTGCGCACGGTGGGCGTGAACGTCGCGTTGGCGCTCGCCACGTTGGCGAGCACGCCGCCGCCCCCTGACGGGCGGTCGACGATGCTCCAGCGGAACGTCAGCGCGTCCCGGCCGGCTCGTCGACCACGCGCCAGCGCAGCTGCAACGCGTCGCCGTCGGCGTCGTCGACGGCGGCGACGACGTCGATGGCGACGCCGGCGGTGGCCGCCACCGACGGCGGGGCGAGGACCGACGGCGCGCGGCTCAGCCCGACGACGAAGACGCGGTCGGTGTCGACGCCGCCGCGGCCGTCCTCGACCGTCAGCTCCAGCTCGTAGCAGGCGCCCGCCGTGCAACGCGCGGCGTCGGTGACGCCGGTGGTGCGCGCCGTGGGCGTGAAGCGCGCCACGTGGCGCGATTTCCGCGCGGGCGGCGGCTTGGCGGCCCCGGTCGAGGATGCGAGACCGGGCCGGATGAGCGACCGCTACCATGAATTCGCCCGCGCCGTCGTCGCGCGGCAGGAGCAACAGCGCGAGCGCCGCGAGGCGGGCCACCTCGACGAGGCGACCATGAAGGCCATCGCCGTCGAGCTCGGCATGACCGAAGAGGACCTGCTCGCCGCCCGCGCCGAGGGCGAGGCGCGCAAGCAGCGGGCGCGCGCGCTGCGCCAGCAGGGGCTCGTCGACGAGGCCATCGTCGAGCTCGAGAGCGCCCACGCCTTCGCGCCGCTCGACCTCGAGGCGACGGCGCTGCTCGCCGACGCGCTGGTCAAGCGCGGGCGCAAGAACGACGACGACGCCGACCTGCAGCGCGCCCGCGCGCTCTGCCTCGACGTGCTGCAGGCCGCGCCCGCCCACAACGACGCCGCCGCGCTGTTGAACGTCATCCGGAACAACCCGGCGGGCGCGCACCGGCGCGTGCCGGCGGGCGTCGTCGTGGGCGCCGCCGCCGTCGTCGGTGTGCTTGGGCTGGTGGCGCTTGCGCTGGTGCGCGCGCTCGGCTGACGACGGCGGCGCGTGGCGCTACGCGGCGCCCAGGCGGTGCAGCTCGTCGGACAGCACGATGCGCCGCCGCGCCGCGCCGGGGTCGAAGGCCAGCCGCACCAGCGCGCGGGCGACGACATCGACGGGGATCGCCGCCCAGCGCGACTGCCGCCCGATCACGGGCCCGAGCGCGCGCATCACGCTCAGGCCCAGCGCCTCGCCCGGCCGACGGTCGCGCCGCGCCCCGCCGGGGTCGAGCAGCGACGGCCGGACCACGACGAACGACGAGAAGCCCACGCGCTCGACGGCGTCCTCGGCCTCGCCCTTGGTGCGCAGGTAGAAGCTCTTCGCCAGCGCGTCGGCGCCGAGCGAGGTGACGAGCAGGAAGCGCTTCGCCCCGTGCCGCTTCGCCGCCTCGGCGAAGGCGACGACGGCATCGTGGTCGACGGCGCGAAACGCCTCGCGGCTGCCGGCCTGCCGCATCGTCGTGCCCAGGCAGCAGAAGGCGACGTCGACCTCGTCGGGACAGACGCGACCGATGCTGGCCGCGTCGGACAGATCGGCGACGACGCTGACCAGCCGTGCGTGCCGCGCCGCCAGCGCGCGACGGCCGACGGCGGCGACGCGGCCGACGCGGTCGTCGACGAGCAGGTCCTGCAGCAGCCGCGCGCCGACGGCGCCCGACCCGCCAGCCACGAGGCAGCACACCGGCGAAGGCGTCGTCGGCGATGGAGGCGTGGTCGTCATGCGGTGACCCCCTGCGCTTGCCAGAAGCGGGCGAGCGCGTCGTGGAACTGCGCGGGCTGCTCGAGGGCGGCGTAGTGCGTGCCCGACTGCAGCACCGCCAGCTCGCCGCGCGGCAGGGCCCGGGCCATCCGCTCCATGGCCAACAGCGGCGTCATGCGGTCGTGGCTGCCGGCGACGATCAACGTCGGGACGCCGATCCGCGGCAGCGCCGGCCACGCGTCGTGCGCGCCCAGGTGGCCAAGGATGGTGGCGAAGGTGTCGACGTCGAGCGCGGCGAAGCCGGCGGCGGCGGCGCGGAACGTCGGCCGGTCGATGCTGTCGCGCACGAGCCCCGCCCGCACGAACAGCGGCACCAGCCACGAGCGATGCACCAGCCGCGCGGTGAGCGCGGCGACGACGCCGTCGGCGGCCTTCATCCCCGAGAGCAACGGCGGCACCAGCGACGCCAGCGCCCGCGCGACGACGGGGTGGCCGCCGAGCCCGTCGAACGCCCGCCCCGCCACGCCGTTGTGCAGCGTCAGCGTGGCGAGCCGCTCGCGCTGCCCGCCGTCTTCGAGGATGCGCGCCGCCTCGAGCAGCACCTGCACGCCCATCGACCAGCCAAGCGCGTGGAAGCGCCGCCAGCCGAGGGCGTCCGCGACAGCGACGGCGTCTTTGGCGTGGGCCGACACCGCCAGCGCGGGCGCTCCGCCCACCGGTCGCCCCGACGCAAACAGACCGCGCGTGTCGAAGCAGGCGATGCGGAAGTACGGGCGGAAGCGCTCGATCAGCAGGCGGTAGGCGACGACGGTGGCGCCGAGCCCGTTGACCAGCAGCAGGGACGGCTGCGCGCCGCCCGGGTGGTCGTCGACCACCTGCACCGACAGCGGCGTACCGTCGAACGATGGCACGCTGCGGCGAACCATCCCGGGGATCACGACGTCGTGACTCACGACGGGCATCGTGACGCCAGCGGACGCGCGACGCAAGCGTAGCGCGCGGCCGGGCGGGCGTCGTCGTCGTCGGTGCTTCTGCTACGGTCGCGGCATGGTCGTCGTCCCTGCCACCCGCCCGGCCCCCCTCGGCGCGCTGATGTGCGGCCCGCGCGGCGGACGCGGCCCGTCGCTTTCGTTCGTCAGGGCTGTCGTCAGGGCTGTCGTCAGGGCTGTCGTCAGGGCTGTCGTCATCGTCGCCCTCATCGCCGTCGTCGGCGGCGCTGCCGGCTGCACCGGCCGACGGCCGTCGCTGGAGCGCTTCAACAAGGGGGGGCTCGTCGACCCCGTCGACTTTCCCGACGCGCCCGCCGTGCTGCTGGTCGACCGCAGCGAGGTGACCATCGCCGCGAAGGAGAATGGCGCGCGCCCGGTGGCCGAGGTCGTGCGGACCCGTCGCGTGCAAGTGCTCACCGAGGCCGGCCGCGCGCTGACCCGCGTGCTCGTGCCTTTCGACGAGCGCACCCGCGTCTGGTCGATCCAGGCCCGCGTGCTCCGGCAGGACGGCAGCGAGGTGAAGATGCACGACGCCGCCGTCGTCGACGTCGACCGCTTCACCGACGGCCCGCAGGCGAAGCTGTACGACGGCCCGGGCTACAAGCTCGCCAAGGTCCCCGACGTCGCGGTCGGCGACGTGTTCGAGGTGACGACGCTGCTGCGCGTGCGCGACCCGCGCTGGCTCGAGCCGGTGTCCGTCGGCGGTGACCTGCCCATCGTGCGCGGCGAGGTCGTCGTCAACGTGCAGCAGGGGCTCGACGTCGACATGCGGGTGACGAAGCAGGGCGAGGTCAAGGACGTCAAGGCGACGCGCATCCCCACGTCGCTGTCGCTGTTGACCGAGAAGCAGCCGCTGCCCGAGGGGCGCGACCGCGGCACGCGCCACGTGTGGGTCTTCGACCGCGAGCCCGCCGTCTACCCCGAGGGCATGGCCGCCGACCCCGCGGCGCTGGCGACGCAGGTGCACCTGCTGCTGCGCGGCGGCGCCGGCGCGTTCCGCTCCATCGACGACGTCGCCGCCTGGTACCGCGAGGTCACCGCCGGCCGGGACCAGCCCGACGCCGAGGTGCGCCGCCTCGCTGGCGCGCTGCGCGGCGGCAAGATGGACAAGGTCAAGGCGGTGCAGCGCTTCCTGCAGGACGACATCGCCGACACGCCGACGTTCCTGAACCTCGCCGCGCTGCCTGCCCGCGCCCCCGGCGACGTCATCCGGGCGAAGGTCGGCGACGCGAAGGATCAGGCGAGCCTGGCGCTGGCCCTGCTGCGCGCCGCCGGCGTCGACGGCAGCCCGGTGCTGGTGTCGCGCCACGGCAGCTTCGCCAGCATCCCCGACCTGCCGACGCCGGCGCCGTTCAACCACGTCGTCGTCGCCGTGCCGATGGGCGGCAGCTACGCCTGGATCGACCCGTCGACGCCGGGGCTGCCCCTCGGGCGCCTGCCCGCCGAGCTGCAGGGGGCCGTGGGGATCGTCGTCGGCCCGTCGGGCGGCGAGCTGCTGACACTGCCCGAGGACGACGAGAAGAAGAACGCCGTCGACGTGCGCGTCGAGCTGACGCTGGATGCCGCCGGCCGCGCCAGCGGCGTCGTCAAGGCGACGCTCACCGGCGTCGACGCCGCCCGCGCCCGCGTGATCCTCGGCCTGCCCGAAGAGCAGCAGCCCGCGGCGATGAAGGCGCTGCTGCTCGGGGCGCGCTTCGGCGACCCCGACGCCAGGGACGGCCTGCCGTTCCAGGACGTATTCCGGCTCGCGGCGCGCAACGACAACGACAAGGAAGAGGCGGTGAAGGTGCAGGTCCGCCTCGGCGAGGTCGAGCTCGGCACCGGCGCCGTCACCCCCGAGCGCCTGCTCGGCCGGCCCTTTGGCTTCCTGTGGCGCGAGGGCCGGCGGTCGACGACGTTCCTCGGCGCGCGGCGCGTGTGGCAGGTGCGGCTCGACGTCAAGCTGCCGGGCGACCTCGGCGTGGCGGTGCTGCCGGTGTCGCTCGACAAGACCGGCCCGCTGGTGGACGTCGTCGAGCGCTGGGCGGTGGCCGACGGCGTGCTCAGCTTCCAGCGCACGCTGACCAACCACGAGCGGATCATCTCGTCGGCCCGCTACGACGAGCTGCGCGCCCCCGTCATCGCCTCGTGGGCCCGCGCCGCCCAGCCGGTGCAGCTCGTGCCCGGCGGCGATCGCGGCACCACCTACGGCCGCGACGAGTTCTGATGCGCGCCCGCGCCGCCGCCGGGTTCGTCGTCGCGGCGCTGGCCGTCTTCGCGGCGGCCACCGCGCTGCTGGCGTGTCGCCGCGAAGACGGCCCGGCGGGCGAGGCGACGAACACGACAACGACGGCGCCGCCGACGACGACGACCACGACGACGACCGCGGGCGTGAAGCGCCTGACCCTCGGCGTCACGTCGGAGCCGTCGTCGCTGTGCCCGTTGTTCTCCGACGGCGCCGCCACCGCCGAGGTGCAGGGCCTCGTGTTTCGCGAGCTCGTGCAGTCGACGCCGCAGGGCAAGACCGGCGATCTCGCCACGCGCGTGCCCACCCTCGGCGACGACGCCCGCCTCGAGGCCGACGGCACCTTCGTCGTCGACTGGACGCTGCGCCCCGACGCCCGCTGGTCCGACGGCACGCCGGTCACCGCGCGCGACGTCGTCGCCGGCTGGAAGGTCGCCGTCGACCCAGCCCAGGCCACCACCGGCGGCCGCGATCTGGCGCAGAAGATCGCGCGCATCGACGTCGTCGACGACCACCGCTTCCGCGTCGTCTGGCGCGCCCCCGAGCCCGCCTTCGCCGACGTGCGCACCCACCGCGTGCTGCCCGCCCACCGCGTGCTGCAGCACGACGGCGCGCCGCGCGACCTCGCCCGCGATCCGTTCTGCCGTCGACCGGTGGGCAACGGCCCGTTCGTCGTCGTCGACGTGCAGCCCGGCGCCTTCGTGCGCCTGCGCCGCAGCCCGCAGTTCCTGCCGCGGCCCCTGCTCGACGACGTCGTGGTGAAGATCGTGCCGTCCACCGATGCGCTGGCCGCCGCCCTCGTCGCCGGCGACGTCGACGCGAGCCTCGGGCACGGCGGCCTGTCGCCCACCGAGGCGGCCCGGCTCGTCGCCGCCCACGACGGCGCCCTCGTTGCGCTGCGCGCGCCGGGCACCACGTGGGTGCACCTCGACTTCAACCTCGACGACCCGGTGCTCAAGGACGTGCGCGTGCGGCGCGCGCTGGCGCTGGCCATCGACCGCCGCGCGCTGGTGCAGACCGTCGCCGACGACGCCTTCGACGTCGACGAGGGGTTCTTTCCGCGCCACCACCCGCTGCGCGTCGCCCTGCCCGCCCTTCCCTTCGACCCCGCGGCGGCGCGGCGCCTGCTCGACGAGGCCGGCTTCGTGGCGCCCGCGCCGGGCGCCGTGCGCGAAGACGCCCGCCCGGGCGGCACCGGCGCGCCGCTGCGCCTGCAGCTGGCCGCCGCGTCGGGCCAGCGCGAGACCGAGCGGGCCCTGCAGCTCGTGCAGGCGGCGCTGCGCGACGTCGGCGTCGACGTCGTGCTCGACCTGCGGCCGTTCAAGGTGTTCTTCGCCGAGGGCGCAAAGAAGCGCCGGCTGCCGCACCTGTCGTTCTACGCCTGGGTCGTCGACGAGAGCACGTCGGGGGCGAACCTGTGGCGCGCCGATCGCATCCCGTCGGCGGACAACGGCTTCACCGGTCAGAACCTGCCCGGCTGGCGCGACGACGAGGTCACGCGGCTGCTCGCCGAGGCCGACGCCTCCGTCGACGTCGCCGTGCGCCAGCGGAACCTCGAGCGCGTGCAGCAGCGCTTCGTGCAGGACGTGCCCGCCCTGTCGTTCTGGTTCCGCCCCGCCGTCGTCGTCGCCCGCCGCGGCATCAGCGGCCTGGCGCCGACGGGCACGCTGTCGCCGCTGGCGTGGAACGCCGCGACCTGGGACGTCGCCGCGCCGCCCTGACCGCAGCGCTCTGTGCGCCCTGCTCCGCGTCGCGCTCTGTGCGCCCTGCTCCGCGTCGCGCTCCTCCCTCCACCCTCACGCCGCGACGGCGACGA
>Ga0194129_10005278_pt1 | contig 16568 bp, 19 predicted proteins | sample TA2KigCa35mmetaG_FD_150862 | JGI IMG/M metagenome (GOLD analysis project Ga0194129, IMG submission 150862) | Freshwater microbial communities from Lake Tanganyika, Tanzania - TA2015038 Kigoma Deep Cast 35m | ecosystem: Environmental > Aquatic > Freshwater > Lake | place: Tanzania: Lake... | reverse complement strand
TCACGGCAGTAGAAAGCTGATACCTGTGCACTGGACAGCTGTTTACAATCATCGAGTGAAAGAAGGATTAGGACCGGGTTCACCGAATGACACCCTAAGAAATGAATTAAAAAGATACCTTAATTCCCTTGACAAAAATGAAAAATATTTTGTGGTGTCAACGCACGATGATGCACCAAAAGAAGAGCTTCCTCCTAACACAGTTGTTTTTGCTGCTGGTGGTAATTCAAGAAAGATAGATGTTCCTATTCCCCTCACTTGCGGTCCTCATAATATTGTTGAAGATCCTATTAGAACAATACCGTGCTCATTCGTCGGATCCATGACCCATCCGATTAGAAATGCACTTCTATCTAGAGTGCACAAGCAGCCCGGTGTGTTAGTTCAAGCTTTTGAATGGAAAGAAAAAGTCCCAGATCAACAAGTTGACCTCTTTAAACAGATCACACAAAGATCTATCTTTAGTTTATGTCCGAGAGGCTATGGTGCAACAAGTTATAGACTCTATGAAGCGATTCAACTTGGCTCAATACCCGTCTATGTGTCCGACAAACACCTTCTTCCTTGGGGCGATGAAATTGACTGGAAAGAATTTTGTGTTGTAGTGAAACCAAACCAAATTGAGGATGTTCTGAGCATGACACTCGGTTTAACGAGTAAAAAAGTTAAGTTCATGCAAGATAGGCTAGAGAACATATGGAAAAAATATTTTAGTATTGAGTCAAGCTGTAAACTTATTTCAACGAGAGTACAATGAAAAAAATTTTTTTAGATTGTGGCACCAACACGGGCGAAGGACTTCGCCACTTCGATAAAATGTACGATTTGTCAAATGATTGGCAAATTTATTTATTTGAACCCAACCCAAATTTAAAAACCACCATTGAAGAAACACTTGTAAAAAATTCTAAATTTAAAATTAAGAAATTTCAGGACATCGCAGTTTGCGGAAAGAACTATCCAGAAAGCATTGATTTTTATTTACAAGTTATAGAAAATGGCCCTGTCGGCGGTGGGTCAACACTCATAGACAGAAGCAATATAAGAGACAATGAGCTATCAACAGAGATTGATGGCAAAAAACTTGACTATATAAAGACAACAGTAAAAACTGCGAGACTAGCTGCACTTGTTCTTGATATACTAAAAGAGAACGAAATAAGTTCAGAAAACTTTGATAAGCTAGAACACATATTTGTTTTAAAGCTTGATGTTGAGGGAGCAGAATACGACATCTTGCAAGATTTGCTAGAAACAAATTTCGCAGCTGTATTCACTGATATTCATGTTGAGTTTCATGCTCGAAGGTTTAAAGACCCATCGAGTAAAATACAATTACAAGAAAATTTAATTAGAGACTACACGTCACGCGGAATTAATTTCTTTTTACACTATTGAGTTAGACAAATGAAAAAAATACTTTTCGTAATTGCAGACTACCCAGACCCAAGGCAAGAATTTTTTCTCAAATATATGTCACCGAGAAATAAAGAATACGCAAACATTCACGGCTTTGAGTATAGAGAATTCTTAAAATTACCAAAAGATAATAATGGACAATTTTTTAGAAATAATCCTACGTGGTTAAAGTTTAAAACAGTGAAAGACTGGATTGACTCTGGTGATTTAAAAAAAGGTGATATAATTTCTCATATTGACGCAGACATATGTGTTGTAGACACATCTAAACCTTTTGAGACTACAAAATCTTTTGGATATGCGATAGATTCATGTAACACACACTGCATGGGTGCTTATACATTAAAGATTGACGACTGGTCTATTGATATGCTTAATACAATGCTTTCTGAAGATCTCTATCAAAAGTGCAAAGATGAAGAGCATTGGAAAGTCTTTAGAGAGCAGGCTGCTTGGTACACAATGTCTGGTATTGTTCCTCATAGCTGGCAACCTTTTAACACAATGCCCAATAATGGTTTTCATAGCAAGATAACCCAAAATCTTAAGTACAGTATCGAAGAACTTGAAAAGCACGTTGAAGTTTTTTCTACAGAGTGGAATGTCACTCATGTGGCCGGTGAAGGATTTAATGACTATTTTATGATTCCTACACACAGAAAAGACACCATCTTTAGACATTTTGCCGGAGGTCAAATTTGGCAAGAAGAATACTTTAACAAAAACATTAGAGAAGCATGGTTAGAACCTGCGCATCTTGGTACTAGAAAACAATTTTTAGAGAAGACAACATGAATCTAAAAGATATAAAAACATACGTTCTTCATTACAAGAAATTAGTCGATAGAAAAGCATTTACACAGATGCAACTAGAAAAATTAGGCATAAATCCTGAGTGGATTCTAGATTTTGATGCCGAAGAACTAACTGATGAAATAATTAATGAATTCTACAAGCATGATGTCGAAGAAGGATTTAGGAGAGTTAGACCTCTCTGGCCCATTAACCAGCACAATCCTAGAAAACTTAATTCTCCTGAAATTTCGCTTACAATAAAGCACATCGTCACCCTTGACAAAATTTCAAAATCAAACGATGATATAAGTCTAGTACTTGAAGATGATTGTTTGTTCTGTAATGATTTTGAAACAAGCTTTAATGAGCTTTTAGAGAGCACTCCCGACGATTGGGATGTGATTCACATCGGCGATGGGTTTGGCATGAAACCAGAGAAATACAAAAGTTCTTTTTCAGATAAAGTCTATTTAATGCACCATCCTGCCTCTAGATGCACAGAAGCAATTTTATTTAAGAAGAGTGCAGCTCAAAAAATAGTTTCAACAATGAAGCCATTCTGTTTGATGGTAGACTGGGAGATGGCATATCAATACAGTTTACACAACTTGAATGTTTATTGGTGGCAACCAGCTCCTATAACTCAAGCATCACATAAAGGAATTTTTAGGAGCTCACTACGATGAGAGAAAAGTTAGCTGTAGACTTTTGCAATTTTTGGCCTAATTTTGACAAACAAGATAATTATTTTTACAATCTACTTAAGCAAAGATTTGATGTAATAATCGATGATGTCAATCCTGAATTAATGATTTTTAGCTTTGATTACTCTAAGAAAGCTGAACATCGAAAGCATAATTCAAAAAATTGTCTCAAGATTTTTTACGGCTGCGAATATGTTGACCCGCTTTGGAGTGAATGTGACTTTGCTATAACAAATAAGTTTGTTGACGATGAAAGACACTTTCGTCTTCCTCTTTGGACGCAATACGTTAATTGGTTTGGTGTGCAAAATTATCGCGAAGAGAGAGACCAGGCATTTTTAGCAGATCTTGACGTATTACTTGAAAAAAAGATAGACTTAAGTCAGGTAAAGAACGAAAAAAATAAATTTTGTAATTTCATCTATACACAGCCAAGAGGTGCAAGGATGCACTTATTCCAAAAGATTTCTGCATATAAACATGTTGATTCATTTGGTCAGCTTTACAACAACACTGGGTATTTAGTCAAAGGACGTGGAGACCAAATCTACAAATTAATGTCCCAAGCTCCGTATAAATTTACTGCAAGCCTTGAAAATGAGCTTGGAGATGGTTGGACTACAGAAAAGCTATTGCATCCAATGGTTGTTAATTCTATTCCTATCTACTGGGGCAATCCAAAAGTCGACTTAGAATTTAATACCAAGAGTTTCATAAATGCACACGATTTTGAGAATGAAGAGCATTTCTTAGAAAAGATCAGACTAATAGATGAAAATGAAGATCTGTACAATGAAATGTTATTACAGCCGTGGTTTGTCGATAGAAAAATCCCTGAGCACATTTCACCACCAGCAGTTCTCAGATTCATTGAAAATTCATTAAACATTTTTAAATCCAGACGTTAGAATCTTGAAGAGCAAACATGAGCTTTAAGATTTCGCTTGTGACAGACACGATTGACAACGCTGATATTGATGCACTAATAGAGTGGTTAAAAACTTATCCACGACTGACTAAAGGTAATCAAACCATAAAATTTGAAAACAAATGGTCAAAATACCTCGATGTTCAAGATAGTGTCTTTGTCAACTCAGGTTCATCAGCCAATCTTGTAATTCTCCAGGCGATGATAGAAACCGGTAAGCTCTGCAAGGGTGACAAGGTTGTTGTCCCATGTTTAGCATGGGCAACTGATTTAGCGCCAGTAGTTCAACTTGGTCTAAAACCAATTCTTTGTGATTGCAACTTGGATGATTTGTCACTAGATCTTAACCATCTTGAGTTAATTCTAAGTGAGCAAGAAGTCAAAGCAGTCATTCTCGTTTCTGTGCTGGGGCTTGTTCCTGACATGGAGAGAATAACTAAAATTTGTGCTGAAAGAAAAGTAGAACTAATAGAAGATGCTTGCGAATCATTTGGCTCTGAGTATCATAATAAGAAGTTAGGTAGCTTTGGTCTTGCTTCAAGCTTCTCTACGTACTTTGGTCATCATCTTTCAACTATTGAGGGTGGTATAATCTCAAGCAATGATGCACATTTTTGTGATGTTCTTAGAGCTGTAAGAAGTCATGGCTGGGATAGAGATGTTTCAAGCAAGTTAAGAAACGAGCTAAGAAGCGAATGGGGAATTAGTGACTTTGAAGGCCTATACACATTTTATTACCACGGCTTTAATGTTCGCTCAACAGATCTTCAAGCAAATTTAGGAATTAAGCAGCTTGACAAATCTGAAGATATTGTCACAAAGAGAGAAAGAAACTATCATTATTTTAGAAGTAATATTCAAAATGATTTTTGGAAACCTCTTGAAAGGACCGACTGTAGAATTTCAAATTTTGCGTTTCCAATTATTCATCCCAAGCGTGACAAAATTGTTGAAGAGTTACAAAAAAATCAAGTTGAGGTGAGACCTCTAATCTGTAGATCTATGGGTTCTCAACCTTTTTATGTAAAGCTATACGGAAAGCAAGAGTACTGCAATTCTTCTACAGTAGATAAATACGGTCTTTATGTTCCTAATCACACTGGACTAACCAAGACTGACATGGATTTTATTATTGACACAGTTAATCTTGCAATAAAATGATGGAGAGTAATTGAATAAATGAAATACATCGTCACAGGTGGCAGTGGACTTCTTGGTAGAGAAATTTTAAGTTTAAGTCCAAGCTCAATTGGTTTAAGTTCGTCAGACGCTAATTTGACTAAATCAGCAAATCTGATTGTAGACATAGCCAAGAGTGAAAACATTGATGCAGTAATTCATTGTGCTGCAAAAGTGGGCGGTGTAAAAGCCAACACAGAAAAAGTTGCAGAATTCTTTGATGACAATGTAAAAATGAATTTAAACGTTCTTGATGCGTGTCGAAAAGCAAACATAAAGTTAGTTTCAATACTTTCAACATGCATCTACCCAGACGAAAAATACGTTAATTACCCCTTGACAGAAGATCAACTTCACCTCGGGCCGCCACACCACTCAAATTTTGGTTATGCTTATTCTAAAAGAATGTTAGAAGTACAGTCAAGAGCATACCGCCAACAGTACGGCTGTAATTTTATTAATATCGTTCCAAACAATCTATACGGAAAAAATGACAATTATGACTTTGAAAATGGTCACGTTATTCCTGCACTGATTAGAAAGTTTTACGAAGCAAAACAAAGAAACGATAAGGAAATTTCAATTTGGGGTACAGGTAATTCTTTAAGAGAATTTACTTACGCCAAAGATGCTGCAAGAATTATTCTCATGCTTGCTGAAAAACATCAAAGCGGAGAGCCAGTAAATATTGGTAATTGTGTGTCAACAACGATAAAAAATTTGGCAATTATGATCTCAGACATCGTTGGATTTAATGGACTAATTAAGTTTGATACGGCAAAGCCTGAAGGGCAACACAAAAAGCCGAGTTCTAATCGCAACCTTTTAGAAATGGGTTATGAAATAAGCTATACAGACCTTTATGTTGGGCTAACAGAAACTATTAACCACTTCACTCAGTACTATCCACATCTTAGAGGGATACGTTAAAATAATCTTCTAATATTCTTACTATATCTTTACATGAAATTTGCAGTTATTATTCCAATGGGTCTCTGGATAGGTGGGGTTGAAAAGTACACACAGCAGGTGGCTGTTGAGCTAGCTCGAGAGGGACATTTGGTTGACTATTACTTCACTGAGAATATGAGATACTTGCCTTCAACTAATATTCTGCCAGGATTACACCCAGAAAGACAAAAGTTCGTTGAAGATGCAGGAGTAAGAACAATCAAAGTTAAGTGTGAGTCTTCTGATGCAGGAGAAATTGGAGGAACTTGGCATAACACAGACTTATTTGAACACTTTAGACCGTCAGATTATGACGTTGTTGTCGGTTCTCATAAAGGAGAACCAATGTGGCCATTCTCTACACTTTCTGGTGTGAAGATTGCTGAAATTGTACACGGTACTGATTTTACATCGGGTGCTTCTACATACGCGAATGCAAATATTCTAATTAGCGAATACCAGCTACCAAAGTGGATTCAAAAAGGCGGAAACTTAACAAAAACACACATTGTTACTCCAATGGTTCAAGTTGACATGTCGCTTCTAAAAAACGACAGAAAATGCTGGGGTCTTCCTGAAGATAAGTTTATTTTTGGACTCCATCAGTCAGCGCGCCCGGGTATATTTTCTCATGTACAACTTGACGCATATTCATTAATTCAAAGCGACGAAAACTTTTTTGCTATTCTCGGCGGAGGAACTGAGTACAAGGAGCAAGCTGAGCGGTTAGGTTTGAAAAATTTTATTCAAATTCCTGCTGTTTCAACATCGTGCGAGATTAATTCATTTTTATCTTGTTTAAACGTTTATGCACATGGCAGACTTGACGGAGAGGTTTGTTCCTCAGCAATAACAGAGGCAATGGCAAACCATCTTCCAATTGTTTCTCATCCATCAATCTATAACAATGGACATATTACTCAGCTTAATAACTGTGGAATTATAGCCGATTCAATTGAAATGTATGCAGTAGCATTATCTACGTACGAAAAGAATCAGGAGTTTAGACACGCAGTTATTAATGTGACTAGAGAAAAATACGAAAAGCATTATACATTTGAAGACTGCAGAAAGAATTTATTAGATCTACTAACAAGCTTGTGAAATTATGAAAAATACTGACGTTGAAACTAAAATTGATGAAATTTACCATAGGTTGAAAAGCGAGATTCAACCATATAAGCCCTCAGCATATCATAAAGAATATCATCTGAAGCTCACAAAAATCTTGATGAAACAAGGTCAAGACCCGACTTTTTCTTTGAAAGAAATGGTTTAGTCTTTGTTAACAAAATGCTAGCATAAAAATTATAAATAAATTAATTTTGAGTTATTGTAGACGAGTGAAAAATGCACTCATAACAGGTGTGACAGGGCAAGATGGATCATATCTTTCTGAGCTTTTGCTTAGCAAGGGATACAAAGTAATTGGTTTAAAAAGAAGAACATCCGTTCTTAATACTTCTAACGTCAATCATCTTTACGAAAATCCAAATTTTAAACTTGTCTACGGAAACTTAAATGATGTGGGGTCGATGTATAGAATTCTATCAACGCACAAACCAGATGAAGTATACAACCTTGCTGCCCAGTCACACGTTCGAACATCATTTGAAGTGCCTGAAGAAACTGTAGACTCAGTTGCTATGGGAACAATGAGACTACTTGAAGCATGTAGAAATACTGTGCCAAACGCAAGATTTTATCAAGCGTCTTCTTCAGAAATGTATGGCGACAACATGGACCCAATGAAGAACGAAGATACAAGAATGACTCCTGCCTCACCATACGCAGCCGCAAAGCTATTCGCTCATAATCTAGTTAGAAACTATAGAGAAGGTTATAAAATGCACGCATCTGCTGGTATTTTATTTAATCATGAGTCACCGCGTCGAGGAGAAACATTCGTTACTCGAAAAATTACAAGAGCTGCCGCAAGAATTAAGCTAGGATTACAAGACAAGCTTTACCTTGGCAATCTAGACGCTAAACGCGATTGGGGTTTCGCGGGAGACTATGTTGAAGCAATGTGGCTTATGTTGCAGCAAGATGTTCCTGATGACTATGTTATTGCTACGGGAGAATGTCACTCTGTTAGAGAATTTTTAGAGTCAGTATTTGAACTCGCTAAGCTTGACTATAGAAAGCACGTTGAAATTGATACCAGACTTTATAGACCACACGAAGTTCCATTCTTGCAAGGTGATGCCTCAAAAGCCAAAAGAATTCTAGACTGGCAACCAAAATTTAATTTTTCTGGTTTGGTAAAATTAATGTACGAGTCTGATTTAGAAAAAGAATCTAGCACAGAGAAATACCACAATAAACTGGAGTCTACAGCACAATGATTGATTACGTAGAAAATTACTTAAAAGAAACATCTGAAATATGCCGTCTAATCGACAAGAACGAAATTGCAAATCTTGCACAATTAGTGAAAAACACAAAGGCAGAAAATGGCAGAGTATTTATCGCAGGTGTAGGCGGTTCTGCTGGAAATGCTTCCCATGCTGTTAATGACTTTAGAAAAATTGTCAAAGTCGAAGCTCATTCGTTGACAGAAAACGTATCAGAACTCACAGCCAGAATTAATGATGATAGTTGGGAAAATTCGCTTGCAGACACGATGAAAGTATTTAATCCTTCTAGCAAAGACATGTTATTAATTCTTTCTGTCGGAGGAGGAACAGATAAAACATCAAAGAATCTTGTTGAGTCAATAAAGTTTGCCAAACAGTTCAATTGCAAAATAGGCTCAATTGTAAGTAGAGATGGAGGTTATTCAAAAACGCTTTCTGATGTCTGTGTCTTAGTTCCCGTCATTGACAATTCAAGAATTACACCTCATGCCGAAGAAATGCAAGCTGTTGTTTGGCATCTTATTGTGAGTTTGTTAGGAGAAAAATGATATGAAAATTTATTGTGACTCAGCAAGTATTGATGACGTAAAAAAGTATGCAGCAGATATTTCAATCTCAGGATTCACAACCAATCCAACCTTGATGAAAAAAGCAGGCATTGTTGACTATATACAATTTGCCAAAAATGCAGTTGAAGTGTCAAGTGATAAACCAATATCGTTTGAGGTTTTTTCTAATGACGTCGACGAAATTAAAAAACAAGCGCTTCTTCTTTCGTCACTGGGTAAAAATGTTTTTGTTAAGATTACACCTCAGAACTACGATGGTTCATCCTTACTAGACATAATTAGTTATCTCTCACATGCTGGCGTGCAACTAAATGTAACGGCAGTGTTTACTGTTAGTCAAGTAAAAAAGATTATTGATGTTCTAAACAAACAAACAGCATGCATCATATCGATTTTTGCAGGTAGAATTGCGGATGCTGGAGTCGACCCGGAGCCAATAGTTACAGAATCAAAAAATCTAGTTTCTCAATTATCAAGCAAATGGGAAATTTTGTGGGCATCTCCAAGAGAAGTCTTTAATATTGTTCAAGCTGAGAGGTCTGGTGCTGACATCATCACAGCAACACCCGATTTGCTAACTAAGCGAAAAGTATTTGGAAAAGATCTTGAAGAGTTTTCTCTTGAAACTGCTAGAATGTTCATGGATGACGCAAGAGCTGCAGGCTATAAGCTATGATATTTTCAAGAGCACCTTTTAGAATAACGCTCGCCGGCGGCGGAACAGATCTTCCATCTTTTTATAAAAAACATGGTTCAACATTTCTATCATGTGCAATTGATAAGTACATTTATGTAGGATTTAGAAAAAGAACTTTTGAAAAAGAAGCAAGAATCCAGTACCTGGATTGTGAAAATGTTGATAATGTTTCTTTGCTAAAACACACAAGAGCAAGAGCGTGTCTTGAGAGTTTTGGATATTCAGAAGGCGTTGAAGTTATTTCAAGCGCCGACTTATCAGCTAAATCTGGAATGGGTTCATCTGGTGCCTACATCGTTGCATTGTTGGCATGTTTAAACCATCACAAAGGTCTAAAAATTAGTCCTGAAGAAATTGCAGCAGAAGCATGCAGAATAGAGATGGATGTTCTCAAGGAACCAGTAGGAAAACAAGACCAATATATTTCATCTTTAGGTTCAATTACCCAATTTCATATTGACAAGTTTGGAACAGTTTCATCGAGTCAGTTAAATCTAGCTGACGATTTAATTGCTGAACTTGAAAAGAACTGTATGATTTTTTACACAGGCGTACAACGAGATGCTTCATCTGTGTTAAAGAGTCAACAACAAACAATTCAAAAAGACGATTCTTCTATGCTTGCAATTCAAGAAATTGGAATCGAAACAATATCTGCAATTAAGACAGGCAACCTTGATAAATTTGGTCGTCTTATGCATGAGCATTGGTTAGAAAAGAAGAAGCTTAGTAAAGACGTCACAATAAATAAATTTGATTTAATCTATAAAGAGCTGGTCGAGTCTGAGAAAATTTTAGGTGGTAAAATTATTGGAGCGGGCGGTGGCGGTTTCTTAATGGTTTATGTTCCATCAAACCACAAAAAAATTGAAGATGAAATGAACTTGTTGGGTTTTCCTAAGTTAAATTGGAAAGTCTCTCACACGGGTGTGTCAATTGGTAATTGGTTCTGAGCAAATCAATGATAGTTTCTAGATGCCCAGTTAGAATTTCTCTTGCAGGCGGGTCAACAGACTTAGATGCATTTTTACAAAAGTATGGTCGTGGTTCAGTAATTAGCTTTTCTGCTAATATCTACAATTACATTAGTCTTAAGACTGACAGAATGGGCCTAAATGGCTTAGACAATAAGTACGTAATTGACTACATGAAAAGAGAAGTAGTTGATTCTATTGATGACATAAAAAATGATGTTGCAAGAGTTGTCCTAAAGCACTTTGATGTTAGTCCTACAACTGTATGGTTCACAAGCGATATTTACACTTCTGGTTCTGGTTTGGCATCTTCAACATCTTACTTAATTGCGCTTGTAAATGCTGTGCAAACATCATTAGGTCTAAACTTGACAAGAAGAAAGTTGTGTCAAGTTTCACACGGGTTAGAAAAAATATTTAATCCATTGACTGGATTTCAAGATCCTTATGGCTGCGGTCTTGGTGGTTTTAATAGAATTCAGTCACAGAATAATGGCGTAATTAGTATTGAGAATCTGGACATTGAATTTTTCGATAATTATGACTCGTATCTAATTCACACGGGACAAGCTCGTAGTTCAACAGAAATTCTAAAAACAATTGTACCTGAAAAATGCGTTGACCTTCTCAAGATGTCAGACTTAATGTATGAGAGCTTGATGAACAAAAGATATGATGACGTTTTGTCAATTATCAATGAAGGTTGGAAGATTAAAAAACAAACTGGAAAAATTAGCGCGGACAGCAAGGTTTCTGAATTAGATGCTTTATTGCAGTCGAATGAGAACGTTCTAGCGCACCGTCTACTTGGCGCAGGTAACGGTGGCTATTTCTTAGCATTTACAAGAAAAAATTCTTCTGTTGATAATTTACAGGATATTTTTAGAACCAGAATGGTTAAAATTGGCGTATGCAATCAAGGTCCAACGTGTTTACAGGTAGGAAATCATGAAACTGAATGAAGCAATTGATGCATGCTTAAAGATTGAACAGAAAAAGATAGATAATCTTTGCAAGCTTGTCAATGAAAGCACAGAAATTATCATTCTAGGTAACGGCGGAAGTAGCGCAATCGCTAGTCATATTTCTCAAGACTATACTAAAAAACTAAAAAAGAAGTCGTTCACATTTTCAGATTCTTCAAGACTAACATGCTACATAAATGACTATGGTATGGAAAATGCGTATAAGCAATTTTTAAAAGAGTTTTGTAACAAAAATACGCTTGTTATATTGATTTCATCATCGGGAAACTCTGTTAATATGACTAATTGCGCAGAATTTTGTGTGCAAGAAAATATTAGCTTTATTGTCCTCACGGGATTCGGCAAAGACAATAAATTAAGAAAGTTCTCAAATAAAGCAAGAGAAGAATTTTGGATTGATTCAAAAGACTACGGCGTTGTAGAATGTATACATCAAATTATTCTACACACACCAGCATGATTTATTGCTTTGACATTGATGGTACAATTTGTAGCTCGGTAGAAAAAAGTGATTACCCTAGTGCTACTCCATACGAGGATGTAATTCTCAAAATAAATGAATTGTATGACGAAGGCAATAAGATTATTTTGATGACAGCTAGGGGTTCTGTTTCAAAAAAAGATTGGACTGAAGAAACAGTTAAACAACTATCACAATGGAAAGTAAAATACCACGAACTCATTATGAACCAAAAGCCACATGCTGATGTTTTCATTGATGACAAAGCAATAAATGCTATGGAATGGAGAAAGTCGCTTGCAACAAAATGATTACAAAACAGTTCTGTTTATAGACCCGCAACAATTTTTTCCAATAGCAACAAAGCTGTTTGATAATGTTGACTATTACGCGCCCTATGTGCAGCCAGAAAAAATGAAGCAAATGCAGGGTCTCGCACCCTTTAACGTAGCTTCAGAAACAGAAAAGAAATTTAACATAAAAGTTCTTACAAAGGAAGAAGACTTAAAAAGTCAGTATGACTTAGTTGTACTTTTCTGGTGCGTTAGCTCTTTAGGAAACTGGCTTGATGCTCGTCTTAATTGTATGGTACCTACTACACAATCGTTTAAGACAGACATGAGTCACAGAAGAGAATTTATTAACTCTGTTTACTCAACAATCAATAAAGTCAATCCTAAAAAAGTTGTCATATTCGACCCCAATGATTCCCCAGGAACCAGCAAAGGACTAAAGTGGCTTGACGATAGCGGTCATAGAGTCGACCATGTCTTTAAGCGAGAGTTTAGAAGAACATTTTTATACGACTATGACAAGCGCGTTAATCCATTCCCGTACATGGGTGGCAGTGGACCGCATCCCTGGTTTTTATTTGAGAATAGAGTAAAAGGAAATCAAGGCGTGAACGGTTGTTTTTGGTCAGGTGCCCCAATCTATAGATTTCAGGTCGAAAGACCAGATGAGTGGTGCAATAGAAATGACTTTTTAGCAGAAGTGCAAAATCATTTAGTCATTAAAAGCGGCTTACCGCAAGAAGTTTTCTTAAATCAGTTTAACACTTATAAGATCTTTTTGCACCTAAATGGAACAGGACATCTTTGCGGAAGATTCTTCGAGGGTCTATCAAGAGACTCTCTTATGATGATGCAAGAAATGGATGTTGTCTTTCCTTTTGAAAATGGTGAAGGTCTTCATCCGCTCTGTGTTGTACTAGAACCCAGAGAATTTGTTGAAAATCTTAATCGTCTTATGAATGATGAACATCTATACGCAGAGTGCAAAAGCATCCAAGAAAGCGTAATTCAAAAGTACTACAGTTATGACTGGATTAGAAAATACATCTTTGATACAATAGATGGCGTACAGCGTGGCCCATTTAACTTTGACAGCGGTCGAAGAAAAATATAATTTATCATGCAATACGATTACGTAATAGTGGGCTCAGGTCTCTTTGGCGCAATCTTTGCTAGAGAAATGACTGATGCTGGTAAGAATTGTCTTGTCATAGACAAAAGAGAACATACTGGTGGAAATGTTCACTCTGAGAAAATTGAAGACATTCACGTAAGCAAATATGGCGGTCATATCTTTCATACGAATGATGAAAGAATATGGAATTATATTAATCGATTTGCTAAGTTTGACACTTATCACCACCGACTTAGAGTGCATTATAAAGAAAAGCTCTATTCTTTTCCAATCAATCTAATGACGTGCTATCAGCTGTGGGGTTGTCGAACACCTGCAGAAGTTGAAAAGAAACTGAGTCAAGTTAAAGTTCCAATAGATAATCCGAAAAACTTAGAAGAATGGGTTTTGTCTCAAGTAGGACAAGAGATCTACGAGACTTTTATCAAAGGATACACACAAAAGCAATGGAATCTTGACCCTAAAAATCTACCAGCTTCAATAATCAAAAGAATTCCTATTAGAACAAACTATGATGACTGCTATTTTTCTGACAGATTTCAAGGATGGCCTTCCAATGGTTACTCAGAAATATTCGATAATTTACTCAATGGTATCAATGTAGAGTTATCAACAGATTTTTTTAAGAACAGATCGTACTTTGAGAAGCTTGGTAAAAAAATAGTCTACACGGGTAAGATTGATGAGTTTTTTGATTACTGTTACGGCGATTTGTCTTACCGCTCTCTTAAATTTGACAATAAAGTTTTAGAACAGCCTGATTTGCTGGGCTGCGCCACAGTAAACTTTACTGAACCAGAAATTCCTTACACAAGAATAATTGAGCACAAACACTTTCAACCTCATCATGCATCAAGTACACAAAAGACAGTAGTGACATACGAGTACCCAGACGACTGGTCTCGTGATAAGGTGCCGTATTATCCAATTAATAATGATGAGAACACTGAAATTTATAGAAAATATCACGAAGCGTCGTGTAAGTTAGATAATGTTATCTTCGGCGGAAGGTTAGCCGAATACAGATATTATGACATGCATCAAGTTGTTGGCTCAGCCTTGTCAAAATCTTTGAGAGAGTTGAAAAAGTGAAAAAAGGCATCATAGCTGGTTCATTTGATTTGATACATCCTGGTTATGTTAGGATGTTTAGAGACTCTAAAAAAGTCTGTGACTACTTGATTATTGCTTTGCAAGGTGACCCTACTATTGAAAGAAGCAACAAATGTAAGCCTGTCCACACAATTGAAGAAAGAAAAGAGATTCTAGAGTCGATTCGATTTATCGATGAGATTGTAACTTACAATACAGAATCTGAACTCTATGAACTTTTAAAGAATGTTGATTATGATGTAAGAATCTTGGGTATTGAATACAAATCAGCAGATTATACGGGAAAAGAGCTAGGGAAAGAAGTCTATTGGTTAGAGAGACCTCATCTGTATTCAACGACTAATTTAAAAGAAAAAATCTACAAAGAACGCTTGGAGACTAAGAACAAACTATGAATAAGTCTATCGCAGTAATTGGTCAAGGATTTGTAGGCGGTTCTCTAACAACAGTTTTTGCCGAGAGAGGCTTTGACGTCTACGCTTACGACAAGTCAGGTAAGTATGCGAAAGGTGCGCTACCATGTCATGGAGATCCTGTTGCTGGTTATCCTGGCTCCATTTCAGAATTAATCGGAGATAATGAGGAAGGCGGAACACCGGATTTTTCTAAAGTTTATTTTGTGTGCGTTCCGACGCCCATGTTCGAAGATGGATCGGCAGACCTATCAATAGTAGAGAGCGTGCTAGCAGAACTAGCATCAGTACCGGGTGAAAGAATTGCTGTTGTAAAATCAACTGTACCGCCCGGATCTGTTGAAACTTGGAACAAGAAGTTCTTAGACGCTGAACTGAGAATCGTATTTAATCCAGAATTTTTGACAGAAGCGAACGCACTTGACGACATGCGAAATCAGAATCGAATCATTCTCGGCGGTCCGCGTCCCTGGATCAACACCGTAAAGCAAGTTTTTCAGTCTGCTTTCCCAAAAGTCCCGATCATCAAGACTTCCTCAACAACTGCTGAGATGATTAAGTATTTAACGAACAACTTCTTGACAGTTAAAGTTGCTTTTGCTAATGAGATGGCGCAGATCTGTGAAGCTCTAGATAAATCCGGATTAAATGTTGATTATGATAAAGTGGTTGAATATTCAAAGTATGATAAACGCTTAGGAGACAGCCATTGGGCTGTACCAGGTCCTGATGGACACAGAGGCTATGGCGGAAGTTGCTTCGTTAAGGACATTAATGCAATGATTTATGTTTCAAATGCCCTTGGAGTCGACGCAAAAATCATGAAAGCTGCATGGGAAAAAAATCTAGAAGTTAGGCCTGAAAGAGATTGGGAACAAATGCTAGGAAGGGCTATTTCTAAAAAAGAAAAATGAAAACTGCGCTCATCACCGGGGTCACGGGACAAGATGGATCTTACCTATCAGAGCTTTTGCTTAGCAAAGGCTACAAAGTCGTTGGCATAAAAAGAAGAACATCTGTAATCAACACGTCAAACATCGATCACCTTTACGGCAATCCAAACTTTAAGCTTGTATACGGAAACCTCAACGATGTGGGATCTATGTACAAGATTCTCGCAGACAACAAACCCGACGAGATCTACAATTTAGCAGCGCAGTCTCATGTTCGAACCTCTTTCGACGTCCCTGAAGAAACTGTAGACTCAGTCGCGATGGGAACGATGAGACTGCTAGAAGCAGTGAAAAATACGACTCCAAGCACCAAGTTCTACCAAGCATCTTCGTCAGAAATGTACGGTGACAACATGGATGCGATGAAAAACGAAGATACTCCGATGACGCCGGCGTCGCCTTACGCCGCCGCGAAGCTCTTTTCGCACCACCTTGTTCGAAACTATCGAGTCGGTCACAAGATGCACGTGTCATCGGGGATTCTCTTCAATCACGAGTCTCCACGCCGCGGAGAGACGTTCGTCACTAGAAAGATCACTCGTGCAGCAGCACGAATTAAATTGGGCAAGCAAGACAAGATAGTTCTCGGTAATTTAACAGCAAAGAGAGACTGGGGTTTTGCAGGAGACTACGTCGAGG
>Ga0194129_10005275_pt1 | contig 16574 bp, 14 predicted proteins | sample TA2KigCa35mmetaG_FD_150862 | JGI IMG/M metagenome (GOLD analysis project Ga0194129, IMG submission 150862) | Freshwater microbial communities from Lake Tanganyika, Tanzania - TA2015038 Kigoma Deep Cast 35m | ecosystem: Environmental > Aquatic > Freshwater > Lake | place: Tanzania: Lake... | reverse complement strand
AAAAAAGAAAATTGTAATCACAAGCACATCAATGAGTGAATCATCTAGATCTCGTTTAGCACTAAGCTATTGTGAACAAATCATAATGGAATTCGCTAGTGATAACATTACTTGTGATTTTATTGATGTTAGAGATATTTCAACAAGCTACACATCTAAAAAAGCAAAAGGCTATATCAAAAAATTTCAAAAGGCAGATGCTATTATCATAGGAATACCTATTCATAATTGGGGGGCATCAGCACAAGCGATCGATTTTTTATCTAATGCCATAGATTCAGAACAAATAAAAGCATTTACACCTTGTGTTTTAATAGGTGGTGCAGGCTCTGATAAAGCACTTTTAGCACTAGATGGTGTTGTGAGATCACTTTTAACAGAAACAAATGCTATGATTTTGGGAAAGCCTATTATTGTTAGTGCGAGTGATACCAACCAAGACAAAACTGAAATTAGTAATAATGTTGCTGAAAGGCTAGAAAAAGTTGTAGAGAAAATGCTAGAATTATTGGGTGATTAAAAATGCTTACTAAAAAGGTAAAATGATGAAATTCGCTGCTACAAAAAAAATATTGAAATATATGCTCAAGGATAAAAATACAGCCTTCGATTTCTCAAATAATGAAAATCATTATTACGAGGATTGGGCTTATTTAGAAAAAATGAAAAAAAAAGAATTACTCTATGATAGGGTAAAAGACCTATTGCAAGATCGATTAAGATTTGTTGCGATTGATATATTCGATGTTACTAGCCACAATTATTTTTTGGATGGCAATGGTCAAAGACATTATGTTAGAGATTATATCTTAAGTATGGATAAACAAGGGCAAATCGTTTTAAAGGTTTGTGATAGAATAAACTTCGATTTGTTTGATGATGAAATAGCTATCAACAATAACAAGCCTTTGTATCGAGAGTTGTTTAAAGATGAGATATGGAATGTACAATCTCATATACTAGGGAAAAGCCACATCAATTTGGTTTTGTGTAAAAAGGATACATTTTGGAATGGTAGGAATTTTGATAACACAATAAAGAAAGACATAGTTCTAGAACAAACAAAATTAGATGTAGAATTTGCTAAATTATATGATGTACAATTCGACTCGCCAGACAAAAAACAAGAACAAGTAGATAAACACAAAAAGCTAATAGAAGCTAAAGCTTTGAAAAATATGCTGCAAAATAAACCTAAAAATAAGATAACAGAGGACGAACAAAAATTCATTGAGACACTAGAACGTGATATTCAAGACCTTGAATTATATTTCAAAAAACTTAATTGGAAAAAAAGCGAATTTAAGAACAAATATGAAATTTTGGATTCACAAAGGCCACAATATTTTGAGGATAGTCTTTTACATGATTTTGAGATATTAGATACACACCTGACACATGACAATTTTTATGACTTGATTGGTTGGGTGCAAAAAGAAAATGATGATAGACAATACTACAAGATGATATCTAAGGATGAGTACAACAATGATGTATTGATTAAGAACGAAAGATTTTTGTATGCAGATGGTAATGACAAAAAGCTAAAAAAACTAGACAAAGACCTACCAATGTTAGGCTTAGATTATTTTGAAATGATTGCTAATTGCTGTGGTTCTTTGAGTTCTAAGATTTTGAATGGTCAAAATTATTTTGACACAATTAGAAAATATGAGCAAGATAGTATTGAAAAAAAATATACGATATTCGAGCAAAGAATAAAAAATGTTTTTGGGGAAGGCTTTAGACTCCCATTTGAAATTGAATGGGAATATGCTGCCTATGGTGGATTACAATATAATGAGGATTCACTATGTAGGTGGAGTGGCACTAACAATTACAATGATCTTCGAAAGTATGCTAATTTTGTGAATGATCAAAACAAGTCATACCTATTGAGTGTTAGGAGTAAAAAGGCTAATAATTTTGGTATTTATGATATGTCAGGAAATGCTTATGATTTGTGTATGGATGAGTTTATATCATACAATGATTCTAATTTCAAAATTCAAGACAATGATAACTCTTTTAAAAACTTGAATGATATTTTAAGTATTTATGAGCCTAAATTAAACAAACAAGACTTTAATAAATTGAAAGACAATTTGTATGGACTATTAGAAAACAAAAAAAGATCATCAAACACTAACTACAAATATACAAGAAGATATTCACTTAATAGTCAGCGAGATGAATGTGTGGATGAAAATGAATTGAAATTTATTCAAGAAAAAATTGAAAGAGAGTTGTATAGGGTTGAACAAAAGCCATCATATTTGATTGTAAAAGGTGGTGGGTATGAAACAAATAGATTAAGAGATTTGATGATTAGTCATAGAAATTATTTCAATGTTGTGGGGAGTGTAGGCATGAGGGATGAATATAGCTATGAGATAGAGTCTAACAAAATAGGTGTTAGACCTTGCAGATTTGTGAAAGAGAAAAAATACACATATTTAGATATTATCAAATCATTTTGAAGAACAAAAAACATTTACTTGAAATTTATTGTGCTGGCACATCACCCATAGACAAGAGTAATATTTGGTCTTTGAGAAATTGTATATTGTGGTAAAATGTTCTTTGGCAAATTTCTAAGTCTATTTTGATGTTCTCAGATAATAGTGTGGGTAGTTCATAGCTTGTTGAATAAGAAACAAAATTAGGATCAACATATGCTATTTTGATGTCTATGTAGGATTTCAAGGATTCCTTTTCATTGAGTCTTGGGTTGAAATGAATGATCACAGATTTATCCACATGAGAAAATCCTGATATGAAAAGACCACTTTCAGGTCTATCTAAAAAAGCATCGTATCCTTCATCATCAAGTTCATTGGATGTATCCATTGTAGTAATGAACAAGAATTGTAGAATTTGGATGTAAGAAAAATCTTTTACTAATGTGTCATAAACCTTTTTTGAATCCTTTTCAAAAAACTCTCTAAATTCTAATCTCTCATCTTTTGTATAAGTTTTGAACATTTTGTTGATTTACCTATCGTAATGTAATATACCCATCAAGGCTTATATGTTTTAGGAATATTCATTGCAAAAATAAATGTTTTAGCTGAAAAATAAACCTTTTAGGAACATATTGGCTACAAATATATATTTTAGGAACATTTATCATTTTTTCAATAGAATGGAGTACAAAAAAATGAAAAATATTGAAAAGGGTGCTTTTTTATATGGTATTTTTGTAGTACCAAACAAAGAGCATGATACCTACAAGCACTATGCCTTCCATAGCTTAGGCAATAGTAAAACCAATGACAATAACGAAGAAGAACAAAACGATGTACGAAAAAATTTAAATGAAAGGATACAGTCATTAACAGCAAGTGTTTCTATGGTTGACAACTCGCTCTATACAAAATATCGAAGATTCAATAGCTTTGATGAGTTGACGAGATATAGAAAAAACTTTTGGAATAAAACGAAGAATGTTTGGTTCTCCAATGGCAACATGGTTGTTTCATATATCCTAAATGAAAAGTTTTTAAGAGTATTGGTTTGCTCTATTGTCAAGTCTAAGAATAAGACGAGAATCAAGCATGAGTACAAGCATATATCCTTAGAGCAGCTTGAAAGATATGAATTAGACAAAAAGAATGGATATGATCGAATGATGGCTTATTTAGAGAGCCTTGAGAATAGTCAGGCAAAAAAGAGTGATACTACTAGCAATACATAGGTATAATCAAAAAATAAAAAAGTTTTTTGAATAAAATTTCAAACTCAAGAGTTTGACAAAATACTTTTTTCATTTAGTTTTTCAAAAATATTATCTAAATGATCCCAATATTTCCAATGATCGCAATCTATTTCAAAGTCTTGGATTTTAGTATGATTTGTGTATTGTATGTTATGCTTGATACCATACCTACCAATTGATTTCTCAGTATCAGGCTTTGAGATTAAGACAAAATCTTTTTTAGAATAGAAATTGTAAATGTTGCCATCTATTGATGATAGGACATTTCCCCAATCCCAATCTATTGGTGTTGCACCAGCAAGCAAAACTAGGTCGTTTAGTTTCATACTTGAAAGTATTTGGTTTTTGTTTGCTAGGATTGATGATGAAACTAGCCTTGTACCTAATGAATGGCTGATAACATTGATAGGTAAATGAGCAATATTTTTAATTATTAGAAAGTCATGAAGCTTATCTAGGAAATGCTCTCTTCCTAAATGTTCAGCCTTGTTTTGAATTTCCTTGAAATGCTCAAATAGTCCATTGATTTTTGAGAGAGCGATCGCACTCTTAGACATTGTTTTAAATTCTAAAAAAGTTTTTATAGCATTTTCTTTATTGAATATTGTTTCTATTGCATGACCAGCAGGCCATAGATACAAAATATTAGTAGTATCTATTTGCTTGTAGGATTTGTTGATTTTGTCAATCAATTTTGCCTTAGATGTGTTATTCAAAATAGCTGAATAGCCATGAACAAAAACATTGACTGCTTTGGGATTGTCAACCTGAGAGCAAATTAGGATTTCATCAACATTTGGGATGTCTAAACCTTTTTGCTTGAGAGTGTATAATTTTTGAATATTGTTTTCCAATTTGGATTTTAGGGTTTTCAGCATGATGGTACTTGTAGCCTCATTTTTAGATTGTTGTGTCATAAACCAATGCTTTACAAAAAAGTTTTTTGAAAATTACAAAGCATATTTAGTTTTGAATACAAGATTAAGAAATATTAGTATTTGTGATTTCATCTTGTTATCATATCAAAATAAGCACAACAATCATTTTTAAAGCTGAGAGTATGAAAAAATGTTTTATTCAAAAAAGCCAAATGGTTTTGGATCGCATAGGAATGTGTATCCACAAAAGCAAGTAGATACAAATGATGCAAACAAAGGTAGTGAATTAAGTTTGTACCAAAGGATGAGTGAAAAACAAAAAAAGAGATTTTGGTTTGGTATGCTAGCAGCTAGTACAACTATGCTTTTGCTTGTGATATATAGAAAGAAGACCATGTTTTTTGCTGAAATAGATTCAGCATTAGATGAATTGGGATTGGGCAATAATGACTATGATAATGAGAACGATGTAGATATAGACAATGCTAATTATGGTGTTGGTGTTGAGGATGAAAATATATTTCAAGAGATTAATCCTAATGATGTCTATGATGTTGGTGATGAGGACAATGTGCTTGATGTAAGAGTTCAAGCTAAAAATGCGATGAAACGAGCATTGGGCGAATGGAAAAAGGGTGTGAAAGAGCCTAGTGATGGCACTGCTATTGATATGAAGGGGAATATCTATACTTGTAGCAATGGTATGCAAGCAACTGGCGAACAAAATGTAACAAATGCTAGAATTTTGAAATATATTTTAGGTGGTTTGGGGCGACCTATGAGATTTTATAGCAATGATGAAAAAGGACCTTGTAGTAGTGCATATTTCCCTTGGTGTGGGGCATTCGCTTCATGGTGTTGGCATAGAGTAAAGGCTAGTGAGCGATATGAGTATTTTGGGGGGTGTTCTAAATTATATGCTTGGGGGAAACAAGACCCTAGAAGAAAAATCCCATTAGACAAACTACAAACAGGTGATCTTGTAGTTTTTTGTAAAAATGGGGGGAGTGATACTGGACATCATATTGGCTTATGTGCAAGGGTGGATGGTGGTGTTGTAACAACGATTGAGGGGAATGGGGAGGGAACACACAAAATGGGTAGGGGATTACAAGGTGTTGTGATTAGAACGAGATATTTTAAGGAAACAAGACCTGATTCAAATAAGGCATGGATTGCCTATGCATATCGCCCAACAATCGATGATTTAGAATAAAGCTAACATTTTATACAAAAGGGTATATATTAGAAACAAAGATGAAAAAGTTTTTTAAACTTTATTACCATAAGCAACAAAAACCTTTTGTGGTGGTAGGAAATGGGTGTGATTTGAGATATTGATGGTTTCAATAGCTTGGACATCAACCAAGCCCTTTAAGTGATTTTTAACATCTTGTTCATTGTTGAAAAAATTGATGTTCAAGCCATTATCCCAATTTGGGTAGCAAGCAACAATTTGTTTTTTTGTGGGGATAGCCTTGAGATATGCTAAATCATTCTCAGAATATTCTAAAACCTTGAGAAAAACAAAGGTATCATAAGCATCAAAATCCTTTTGAGTTAATCTAAAAAAGTTTTTTTGACTAATTTTATTTTTGTTTTCTGGAAACAATGAATCGTACCTTGTGATGAATTGAGAATCTAAATCTATGCCATTGGCATTAATCCCAATATTGAGTGCTTCATGCACAAAATAACCTTGACCTGAGCAAACATCAAGTAAAGAAAACTTTTTAGACTTTACTACATTATCCAATAGCTTGTTTAAGATAGATCTCCATACTGAATAATAAGAATGAGTTTTGAGTGCAAATTCAAATGCTACATGATCATTTTTTTGGCTTTTAAAAGCGATAGATTCAATGATAGGTTGGGGAGTTTGTTGCTCATGCTCGTGCATAAAAAAACCTTTTGTTTGATAGTGTTATAGACATTGTTTAAATACAATAATCAAATAACAAACACAAGCTGAAAAACAAGCACAATCAAATTTTTATATGAAAAGGTAGGGGTATAGGGTAGTAAAGTTGAATATTTGAATGTGAAATTGAGATATTAGATAGAGCCTTGAGTTAGGACCCAAATTTGATTACCTAGATAATTTCCTAATGTTGCTTTTCATGATTTTGGAAATCAATCCTAAATCTTCAATGCTACGCACCTTGATGTAGGTGTCTTTGATTGATGCAAAAACATCCATTACATCTAAGCCATTGAAGCTAATATCGATAAGCCAAACCTTAGCATTGTTTTCCTCAGCAAGATTTAAGATTTGCACTAAAGCACTACCATCATCGCTAGGTTGGCCATCAGTAATGATTACTAGGTCAGTGCCTTCTTTTAGCTTGTTGGTTTTTTTGAGTTCTCTCAAAGTCCTTAGATAGCCATTATAGCAAGCCTTGATTTGAGTGCCACCTTTACATTTAGACTTGCTAAAATCTTCCATAGTATCAAATTGATGACTAAAGTCATTCCACCCATAGATATGCACAGGCTTGACACTATACAAGCACATAGCGATCGCTTGACCTAGCTGCCATAGTGTGAAATTGTTTTTCTTGGTACCAGGTACCCAATTACCCATTGAACCCGATTGGTCGATTGCTAGAATGAAATCACCTGCACCACTATTGTCTTGACTACGAACAACAGGGGCTTTGTTATCAGCGATGTTTGCGAGTGCTAGGGACATTGATTGCTCCATCTCAATCGCCATAGTTCCCATTCTTACCCTATTGAATTTGCCCCTAACAGCTTGAATATCTTGTAGGGTAGTGGAGCTAGGTTTACCCCTTCTAAATCCATCAATGATATTTTTGCAAATACCAAAGAGTTCAGGTAGCTGCATGAGATTGTACATCATATCTTCGGGTAATTGATTGAGCAAGCCACTACCTTTAAGATATTGCATTTCAGCGGATACCCTTGAAAGCAAGTGATTTGCTTGAGTGTCCATTGACACAGATTCAAAGGTGTGATGTGGTTTATCTTCATGCACACCTTCAACGATTTGCTCTAAAAACTTTTTAGCTTTTTCATCATGTTGTGCTTGCCCTTGTAGGTCCTTCAACAAACCAAGTAAATCCATTTGATCGATGTCAATGCCATTGCTTTGATCATTGCTTTGTGCATTGCCCTGACCCTTACCTTGACCATTACCATCCCCTTCTTTGCTTTGCTTTGATTCTTGACCCTTATCTTGTCCTTGACCATTGCCATCACCATTATCATCACCATTGTCATCGCCATTGTCATCGCCCTGACCATTGTCATCGCCCTGACCATTGTCATCGCCCTGACCATTGTCATCGCCCTGATCATTGTCATCGCCCTGACCATTGTCATCGCCCTGATCATTGTCATCGTCCTGATCATTGTCTTGGCTCTTGTCTTGCTTGTCTTGCTTGTCTTGACCCTTGTCTTGCTTGTCTTGGCTCTTGTCTTGCTTGTCTTGACTCTTGTCTTGCTTGTCTTGGCTCTTGTCTTGCTTGTCTTGACCCTTGTCTTGCTTGTCTTGAGCCTTGTCTTGCTTGTCTTGGCTCTTGTCTTGCTTGTCTTGGCTCTTGTCTTGCTTGTCTTGGCTCTTGTCTTGCTTGTCTTGGCTCTTGTCTTGATCTTTGTCTTGAGCCTTGTCATCATCATTCTTTTTGTTTTCTTTCAAAAAGTCTTTGATTTGGTCTTCTAAAGATTTCTCTTGCTTTTGCTTGCTTTTCTTATCTTGCTTCTTTTCTTCCCTTTGAAACTTTTCAAGCTTGGCTTCAGTTTCATAAACCAAAGCATTGTGAATTTGTTGCGCGATGTTGACACAACCAAAATCAGAGTACATTTGATCGAGATATAGCTTTTGACTCTTTGAGAGTAGTGGATGCCATTCAGGTGTATGTGCGATAGGATTGCTCATAGTATGACCTTTTTGTGAGATTGGATTACACTTTGATAGTGTGAAATCAATATATAGATAGGCATTGAAAAAGTCAAGCAAAAGATAAAACTTTTTAGATTTTTATTTTGCCCTTATTTCAAAAAAGTTTTTTAGGTTTTGATATTGTTTTTTATTTCAAAAAAGTTTTTTTGATTTACGATTTTGATTTACGATTTTGATTTACGATTTTGATTTACGATTTTGATTTACGATTGAATAATATTTTATATAAGACCTGACCAAACCATAGAGACCCTATTAGTTGATTTTGAAAACATCAAAAAGTCGTTCTTTATTGATGTCTATTTTGCCCTTTGTTGCATCAGCTAACAAGGGTTGTAATTCAATTTGCCAATGAATTGGGGCTTTGTTGATGTTTGTGGATAACTTAACGATTTCACTTTTTTGAGTAGGATCATTGATATTCAACCCACTTAGAGCATCAATGATTTTGCTCAAAAATTCTTTGCTCTTGAGCATTGCTTGGGTTGCATCAACATAGTACCTTGCATATTCATCTTGTCTTGAGAGATATCTAAAAATCCAAGCATCTTCAGTAATGATGTCCATTGATCCCCTTAGCATACAAGATGCTGCAAGCAAGCGAGTGCATTGGACCATGGATCTATCGCTCAATTTACCTTCTTTACTAGAAGTAAGGCTTTTGTCAAGTAGTTCCTTGAACTTTACGATTGTCGCAATGATTTGTTTTTGATTGGTAGGTTTAGCAATTATCGCATCAATTCTTTTGTCGCTAGCAGCTAGCAACTCAGGGGTAATCAATACCTTGTTGGCTTGCTCTTGTGGGGCATTCATTGCAAAAGTCAAAAGTTCTTCAATAGATTTGCTTGCTTCAATAGGTATCCATAAAGCAAAGCGATCAGCCAATGCACCACTTTCTTCTGTTGGGTACTCATTTGAAGCACCTATTACGCTCATCAATGTGGATTGCTTGATTTTGCCTTCCTCAGTGTAAATTCTTTCATTGAGCAAAGAAAGCAAGGCTGTGAGAGTTGCCCCTGTTGCCTTGAAGATTTCATCAAGAAAGGCAACCTTTGCATGTGGCAAGTAGCCATCCACCATTCTCACACGCTTGTCTTCTTCCCTAATGCTTTTGATTGAGAGAGGGCCAACAATATCATCAGGGTCTGAAAAAGGGTTTAGGATTGCTTGAAAGGATGGTTTTGGCAAAGAATTTAAAACTCTTTTTGCAAGCTTTGTTTTCGCTGTACCTGGTTCACCAATCAATACAACATTTAGCTTTGAGAAGATAGCCACAAGCATAGCAGCCACTTCAGTTTTACGATTGTACAAAGGGCTTGCGATGTCATTGATGAGAGACATAAAAAAATCAGAACTTGCAACATTGTCATTTGCAGCCTTGATGATAGCTTGCTTTTGTGCGAGGATTTGGTCAGGTGTAAGTGGACTTACATTTTTTTGTGCTTGTACTTGTGCTTGTACTTGTGCATTGATAGTAGTCATAAGAGAACTAGCCTTGTTTTTGTTTTTGATAGGGTTTGCTATAAAGCGATTTACACCATATACACAAGGCAAAAGAAAGTCAAGTAAAAAGTAAAAAAAATAAAAACTTTTTTGTTTCGATCCAAATTTCAAAAAAATCTCAAACCCAAAGATTGAAAAACTTTTTAGATTAAGTATTTTATTTTGTCAGCATTTGTTTAGATTAGGTATTTTGTTTTGTCAGCAATTAAAGATTGAGATTGTATTGAGATTATATTGAGATTATATTGATATTATATTGATATTAAAGACCCTTGAATATTTTATAGAGGGTTTAGGGTTTATTCAACAAAATTATTATTGAGAGATACTAGACCCATATCAATAGCTTTTTGAACTAACTCTTGTTGAAACACCATAGTAATCAAGTCAAAGGGTGTTACATACCCTGAATTGTTTCTATCTTGCACATAGTTGAATATCTCAACCATGTCTTGATCAAGTCCTACTTGAGCATTGTCTTGAGTGTCTTGAGCAATCTCTTGAGTGTCTTGAGCAATCTCTTGAGTGTCTTGAGCAATCTCTTGAGCATTGCCTTGAGCAATCTCTTGAGTGCCTTGAGCAATCTCTTGAGCATTGCCTTGAGCAATCTCTTGAGTGTCTTGAGCAATCTCTTGAGCCTGAATCTTTGGTTTTCTACCTCTTTTCTTTTGGGTATTGTCTTGAGCAATCTCTTGAGTGTCTTGAGCAATCTCTTGAGTGTCTTGAGCAATCTCTTGAGTGTCTTGAGCAGCTTTTTTGCTATTGTTGTGCTTGTCTTGGATGACCTTGATTTGGTCATTGATTTTTTCATTGACCTTAGAACAAGCCTCAATCAAGCCTTGACCAATACCATATTGGTTAAGCATATCCATCAATGCGATCATGGTATCGCTTTCGCTTTTCAAGGTTGACTCTCTCATCGCATTTTTCATTTTTTCCTCAAGTTCATTGATGAAAGTTTGTGCTTTGTGCTCAATCGCTTCCTTGATTGCTTGCTCATTGTTAGCAAGTAAAACCTCAAACTTGCTAATGAATTGTGATTTGATGCCTGCCATACGAATGGCTTCAAGGTACTCTTCTACTCTTTGGCGTTCAGTGTTTTCAACGATGATACAACCACCAGCTAAATGGGTCGCTTTGACACTAAGACTCTTGACAAAACGATCATAAGCCTTGCGAACTTCGAGAGAACCAGTTGAATTGATGAAAGCATTGTAAATGCCTTGTGCATCAACATTTGCCTTGTGTAGAATTGTGGTTGCAGTGTTGCTGATTTCAATAGTACCATTTTGCTTTAGAGCGATTGCACCTTCATTTTGTGCATCATGGCCTTGTTGAGCAACCCCAACACTTTGGATAGAAAACCCTTCAACAAATGGCACATCAGGGGTTGAGTTCCAAGACCATTTAGTGATCTCTTCCTTTGTTGCACGAATGCAAGTGATTCTTTGTGTGGTGTTGGTTGGCTTGTTGGTTGTGAGTTCAACTCTAAGATTTGAGAAAGCCACAGGGTAAGAAGCGAGTGTAGGCAAAAAATCTTCGAGATGTGGGTACTTTGCGATTGCATCCTTGATGTTTTGTTGAGCGAGACCTGTAAGACCATGAAAGCTGCTTGTGAGCATCATAACTTGCTGTGTTGTTGCGATAGATTGTAGCATTTTGCTAATCCTTGTTTTTGGGTTTGCTTGACTATTGTTAAGCACTCAAGTGCGATAGGGTAGACTAAATTAGTCAAGTAAAACTAAAATACACAAAATGAAATCAAGTGTCAAATAAAAATAAAAAGTTTTTTCATTTTTTTTGTGGCTCAAGTTTTTAGTCATTTTTTTTGATATGGGATTTCATAGCTAGAAAAGTGATCGCTAGAAAATTGATAGCTAAAAAACAAAAAATTAAAAATTAAGTTCAAAAAGTTTTTTTACTTTTGTTTTAGTTTTTTTATGAATTAAAAATAAAGATAATTTAAGTTATATAATAAAAATGAATATGGATTTGAATTTATGCTTGTACCTGATTTGTGATGAATTGAGATACTACATGAGTGCCCAAAGTGGTCAATTGAAATTTGATATCTCTCTTGTTCTTTTGAGTGGTGTCCAAAGAATGAATCAAGCCTAGCTTAACATATTTCCAAATGTATTTGGCCATTAGATTACCTCTTGTTTGATAGGAAGCATCATCATATTTCAAGCCTGTAACCATTGTAAAAATTTGCTTTCTAGATTTTGGTTGTGCCAAATTTCTAAGCACCTTTTTTTCACCAAAGGATGACCTTTTGACAATGTTCGCAATTCTATTTGAGATGACAAGAGAAGGGTTATCTACAATAGCTTGCTTTTGAATGGTTGGCAATGTGTCAGCAAGAGTAATCAAATCAACACTTGATTCAGGTTGTTGTGCTTGAATAGGTTGAGAGTTGAGCAATTCATGCAAAACCTCAGATAATTGCTTAGTGGGTGCTGCCTTGCTACCTTCAAAAGATGCCTTGCTTTCGAGAGATTTAGCTTTTGTTTTTTGATCCTTAGATCCTTGAACAACATTGCTTTGATGAGTGCTTTGGGTTTGATCATCAATACCTATTGTAACACTTGTATGTGGTGCAACATTGATTGAGTAGGTGATGGGTGAATCGGATTTCAATACCAAAGAAACGCCACTAGATGCGATTTCAAGGTAATCCTGTGTGTTTTTGATGTGTAATGTTGTCATAACAAGACCTATCTAAAAAAGGGGTGATTGCCTTTATTACATAAACTATATTAACTAGGCGAATGAGAGACTATCTAAATGAAAATAATAAGTCAAATAAAAAAACAAAAAAAAATAAAAATTGTTAAAAAAGTTATATAAATTGAATGTTTAGTTAAAAAATCAAATGACCCAAGAATCTTCTGCCCAATAATATGGCAAATCATTAGGCACACCTACAAATTGAGGACCATAAAAATCAGGTAGCTTTCTAATGAGATTTGATTGATGAGATGTATGTACCTTACTATCACCCCACCATTTAGGCAAATTTCTATTTCTATTTTCTAAAACGAATTGATTCAAAAAAACATTGAATTTTTCTGTGAGAGTATCTTTGTAGCCCATACTAACCCATGAGTGGCAGCATACTAATCCATATATAGCTAATTGATACTCGTGACCTAACCACATTTTTACTGCTGGGTGATTGATCCATGCCCCTTTATTTACCCCCTCTTGAATTTTAAGAATAGTTTGGATCACCTGATAAGCCTCTACTCTTTGTTTACCTTTTCGCTTGTAATCGAGGGATTCAATCGATTTTTTGAAGTTGTCATAAGGTACAAAAACTTGCATTATGATAATTTCCTTTGCTTTAAATGTTGGGACAAAATTGTAATACATACATGATCAGGCATGAATCACAAGGTAAAAAAGTTAATATGCTATACACAAAACAAAGTCAAGTAAAAAGTAAAAGAAAGTCATTTTTGTTTAGATTGCAAACTTAAAAATAAAGTTCAAAAAACTTTTTTAACTTTATTTAATTATCAAAAAACAAAATAAAAAAACTTTTTGAGTTAAAAAAATAAAAAATTTGAAAAAATATTGAGTTCAAAACCTGAAAAAATAATATCAAAGGCTAAAAAATTTTTTTGGCAAAAAAACATGATTTTGCCAAAACCATGTTTCTCTGTATTTTTTTGATTTTTTGAATGAAAATCAGTGAAACATACTTTTGTCAAAATCATGTTTCTACAAAAAAAAATGCCAACAGTCTAAAAAATGAAAAAACAAAAAACATTATGGCAAAAATAAAGTCAAGCTGAAAAGAAACATACATATTGTCAAGTCAAGGTCTAAATTTAAACGAGAGGCTACATATAAAAATAGCATTGAACAAGTTTTTTAAGGCTATTGGTTTTTGATTTTGAGTTTGTTTTGATCCAAGACTTGCATTCATGCAATCCTACAAAAAATAAAAAATGCCAAATCACAATTTAAAAAAGTCAATCCAAACAAAACAAAACAAAAATGAATTAGATTGCAAAAAACTTTTATAAAATATTGTATTTCGAATTGGTTTGTGTAATAAGCAATCTTGTCTTTTCTTTTAGTAGTTATTGTTCTTATTTGGTTTCAGCTTTCATGTTATCTGATGGTGCATTTTCAACAATCGCATGAGAGATGGTTTCCATGAGTTCAGGATTTTTCTCAAAGAATTTTTGTAAGCCCCTAAACAAAGACATTGATATAGCATGATTCATATACAAGACAATTTTGCATTCAAGACATTGAAGAAGGTATGTGGATTTTTTAGTAACTTGCAATTTAGCATCTCTATTATGACAAATAGGACAAATGCATTGGAATTTTTTAGGTTGGGGCTTTGGTTCATTGAGTTTGACAGGGATGGGGAATCCATCATCACCAATGACAATTTCAACAGGGGGACTGACAGTCTTTGTTTGTTGAAATTTGGTATCATTTGGACTTGCATCCATTTTTTGACTTACTTTTCTAGACATATTTTTTCTACTTTCTGGAAAAAAGTGTATTTGCAAATTATAAGGATTAATATGCTTATGCTTATGTGTATTTCTGTATATATAGCAACAAAAAAACTTGACGCAAGCATTTTCGTACTTATCTATAAAAAAATAAAATTTATTTTTAAAAAAGCTATACAAAATCAAGAAATAATGCTCTTATTACAAAACAAAAATTCAAACCTAAAGGAGTTACAAAATGGTTTTGAAATTTGACTTAAAAAACAAAAACCTTGTGGATAGGTCTAAAAATAAAAGTCCTTTATTTGAAGATTATGATGATGAAAAAAATGAAGAAAACTTTGATGTGATCGATGTTTTTTCACAAAGAGATAATAGCTATTACAATTATGATAGTTATTGTGGCAACATTGAAAATGATCCAAGCGATGAAAATGATCCAAGCGATGACAATGAATCTAATACATTGAGAGGCTTTGTAAACTCTTTAGAAGACGACAATGAAAAAAAATCATTGTATGAATGGTCTAAACAATTTAGATTTATGGCAGGTGTTGAATTTTTACAAGTAAAGCGATCCCATCCAAATGTATGGGAAGGTAATATCATAAGTGGATGGCTTGAGGATGTTGATGAGCCTATTGAAGAATATGATATTCTCAAAAAATGGGGTGGTGGAACATATATGATAAATGCGATTCAATTGGATCGAAGTGGCAAACCAAAACTTGTGGATAGAAAATGTATAACAATTTCTGGCTTTCCTAAAAACTTTAGAAATGAACAATACGAAGAGCAAGAATTAAGACACAAAACAAGCTACTCATGGCTAAAAAATCAAGATTTGAGAAATGACGATGAAAGAAATAGTGTCAAAGAATCTAATTTTGATTTTGCTATGAAAAATCGAGAGTTGAGATCTCAAGTAAGCATTAAGCAAGTAGATGAATACTCAAATCAAAAGGAATACCAAGAACAGCTTTTGAAAATTGATTCTAAGCTAGATGGTTTAGTAGCACATTCAAATCAACAACAAGCTAGTTTGGATAAGCTAAGAATCGATTTACACAATAGTGAATTTGAAAAAGCAAGGCTAGAGCAAGATTTGGCTAATGCTCTAAAAATTAATGATCTAGAAAAACAATTACTTTTACAAAGACAAGAAAATGAAATGCTCAAAAGAGATTTAGTTTTACTTAAAGACAAAGAAAGAGAGTTTTTCGAAATAACACATAGGCTTAAGGATATGGAATTGAGATTGAATGAACAAAAGAATAAACAGCTTGTTGATGTTTTGAAAACTCTTTTGACAAGTCCAATCTAATAAGCCTTTAGAAAACAAAAAAAACTTTTTTACTTTTGCAAATCATTATTTTTTTGATGATTGGGAAACACACAAAAAAACAGAGGATGTGCAAACTCCTTGAAGGATTAAAAAATATGGCAAGAAGTAGATATTCAAATCGAGATCAAGATGTAGCGAGTGGAGAACCACAAGCTAATGTCCAAGATACAATCAATAGAATTACTAGCAATTTCTCAAAAAAGCCTATTGTTCAAAATTTCGCCAATCGAAATGATCAGGTTGATGATAGTGCTGATGATGAATTTGAAAATGGTAATGTTGAGAATCAAGGCTATCAAGATGATGATGGCTATGATGAATCAAGTGTATCTAATAATCAAAATGCTGATGAAGATCAAATGGATGATGGGGGGGATTTAGAATCTTTTTTTTCAAGTACACCACAAGAAGAAGATGTTGAATCAATGAGTGAAAGCATGGATCAATCTGACGATGGTGATGAGGATGACAATGTATTAGGATTCAAACAAAATACCAATAATAGCAATCAAAATGCTGATGATAAAAGTGTAGAGATTGATTATTTTGGCAAGATGAATTTTGGACAAAACCTAGACAATAATCCGAGAATTGGGGTTTCAAAAACCCAAGCACATCTTCAAAAGAGAAATGAGCCAAAAGAGCCTAGAGAAACAAGATCATCAAGAACAAGAGAAAGAGATGATGATGAGGATGATGACAATGATGAGAATTTGAAGGGTGA
>Ga0194129_10005271_pt1 | contig 16583 bp, 12 predicted proteins | sample TA2KigCa35mmetaG_FD_150862 | JGI IMG/M metagenome (GOLD analysis project Ga0194129, IMG submission 150862) | Freshwater microbial communities from Lake Tanganyika, Tanzania - TA2015038 Kigoma Deep Cast 35m | ecosystem: Environmental > Aquatic > Freshwater > Lake | place: Tanzania: Lake... | reverse complement strand
TTAGGATTTCAAATTTATGATGCTAAAACAAAATAGATTATTACTGTGTCAGGTTTACACCGACTGCGCGACACAGTAATAATAATCTTGAAAGACAGTTTTGTCTTTGACACTGCGACTCATTTTGGCAGCGGAGAATCCTTCGGATGCGGCAGCTTTTGCGATAGTGTCCCATGTCTTCAAGAGTTGATTTGAATTGACAAGGCGCTTCTCGACTTTCTTACCGGTGGTTGAAATTTGGACGCTAATCACTGGATTCGCCTGTCCTTGAATAACGGCTTGTGTCATCTCGTAATAACTTTTTTTCAGTTCGAGACCGTAATAGCCTTCATTCGCGGTTTCAACCCAAATCGTCGCCTTAAGGGCGTTCGGGCACGCATTCAGATAGGTCTTCAGGTTCTTCAAGTCGGTCTCGCTTGGTGTCTGTCCTACGGAGATTTTCCATTGCTGATACTCTTTCAGAAGTGTAGAATTCAGGATTTTGCCACGGTCGGAGAACTTACAGCATTGGAAAATAAAGGTTTCGACGCTGAATTGTGCTGGGTTTTCAGCCTCGGTTGCGATGACTTTCTTATATTCCACCGTCTTCAACTTGATACCCTGATATCCGTGAATACGTTCGATGCGTTTGGGTTTGAATTTTACGTCCAAATAATTCGGCAGTTTAAAATTGGGCCGTATTTCGCCGACTTGTGCTTTACAGACGATTTGATTGTGGTGGAATGTGATGAATACGGACATCACGACAGACCTGCCGCGGAGGAAGTGGCGAGAGAGGACTTCATCAAGAATCAGGGTTACGCAATGATTCGCTATAATCCGAACGAAGCAGGGTTTGACTTATCAGATGTGTTGAATCGGATAAATAGGAGGTTGATGTTGCTTTCATAAACGAAAAGCGGGATTTATAAAAGCGGTTGGTTGAATATCAGTCGCTTTTATAATTTTGCTTTTTATTTATAAAAGCGACTGATGAAATAACCATCGCTTTTATAAATGAAAAGCAAGAATAGGGTTGAAATGCTAATTTCGCGTTCTTGCTACCCCGAAATGAGAAGCGCTTTTCCCTCACCACTTACTCTTCTTCACATTTATCTTCGGTCCCTTGCTATTTTTCGCAGCATTAGGGTCATACGACTGGTCTCCTTCATCGTCAGAACCGAGATTCTTGGAGATTTCCCAGAATTCCTTACTGCCGAGCTTGAAAGGCCCGTGTTGTTGCGCCTTATACCAGAAGATTTGGTCTTGTAATTTATTGGATTTCGCGTTATTATTGATGACGAGACACTCGTAATTCTCGGTGCACTGGTCCATGACCTGTGTAAAGCTCTCAAATGTGGGGAACATACCCGCATAATTGTCATAGATTCGCTTACGATTCGCAATATATGGTTCACGGAGAATAAAAACGTAGTCGATATTGGTGCGCAAATTTGGAGGGATACCCAATGGATATTGCATTGTGATGACTAACATGATTTTCCAATGACGCCCGTTCATAAATAAGAGACGCATCATCACATCCTTCGTCCATTTGTTATCATACAGACAATCATCCAATACGACGAATGTACGAGGGTCAATGGATGACTTCTTATACATATCCTGTTCCTTCTTCACCTGCTTCAAAACTGCCTTCTGGCGCTTGAGAATGTTCTCTATGATGGCGGTATTATATGCGTCATGGATGAATAGTTTGGGGACATGGGCTGCGAAGAATCCGTTTCCGGCCTCTGTTCCGGAGATGACAGTCCCGATGGGAATATCCTGATGATGAAACATCAAGTCTTGAACGAGAAAACTTTTACCAGTATCACGACGTCCAATGAGAACGATAACTGGACCTTTGTTTTCATCGGGGCGAAAACTAATCGCCTTCATGTCAAACTTCGCGAGTTCTAAATTCATGATATGAGACGAGTTTCGATAATAAAACTACGATATATTTTTTTTAATTACATTTTTACGAATGTAATTTTACATTTTTACGAATGTAATTTTACATTTTACGAATGTAATAATCTTTTTACGAATGTTCCACATGTCCGCCCGTTTAAAACCAATTTATAACTTCTATTTAACAATCATATCTATCAACATTTAGGAAAAGATGAGCGCGACACCATTTCAATTACATTATCGAAAACATAAATACACCCCTGAAAAAATAGATTCCGCATTATTGTTTGATATTCAAAACTACATCCCCATTTATTCTCGATTTTTTGATATCAATGAAACCAATTATAATGGAATACAATTGAATCAACGGTATTATTTACAAAATATCATAGAACATCCGACCAGGATTATCGACCACTGTGGCGACCGGGACCGGGACCGGGATAGGGACCGCGGCGCTGCCACTACCGACGCCGATGCCGATGCCCGAGAACATCATTCCCTAAATCATTTAGAAACTGTTATTGGAGACGACAATGGTTCAACGAATAATGTCCCCATGTTTGTCAAATATTCGCCGTTGCTTGACCCTATCCGCTATTTATCTGGAAAATACCAAGTTCATCAAGAAAAAACCCGTTCCCTCCCGAAATTCAATTCAACGCCCGAAACCTGTGAAGATAAAATGCTTGATGTAAATAACTCATCCTATGTAGACGGGTTTTTTTCATACTTGACGAGCAAAACGCTCCACACGCATGGAATCGTCCACGGTCTCGATTATTATGGCAGTTATTTATGTAAACAACGTGAATTTTCGACCAATGTATTTGATGATATCGAATATCTTGTTGATTGCTCCTTCTTCAACGAATACGAAAATGAATTATTCACCATCGATTATTCACAGTTCGGAGAAGATGACAATGAATCGTCGGATATCAACACCACCAAGATGATGAAACTCCGAAACAAAATGAAGTCGATGTTCCCGTCGGAAGATAAAACAAACCGACTCCATATTCTCGAACCATCCACAGTTACGAGTATTGATGTTGGTAGTGAAATTATTGAGGGGGGTGGGTATGTCTCGGGGTCTGGGTCTGGGTGTGTCGCAGATAATACATGTATTGATATCGATACATCACAGTCACCTGCGACAGAAGTCGTTGAATTGAATGTAGCGGATTTATTACAACCGGTAGAAGTTGATGTGAATGTCGAACCGATGCTCGAATGCGATGTAACAGATGTTCGAATCCATGCCGGTATCAGTAAGAATAGTCGAACAAAAGAAATGGATGGCTATTCAAGTAGCGACGATTCATCACAATCCAATTCATCCTATACGACGATTGAGGGAGATGACGATGCCGATGGCAATGACGATGGCAATGACGACGCCGATGCCGATGCCGATGCCGATGCCGAACACGGAAACCGCGAAATAGATGATTCATCATTCTCTACTGGTAGTAATGCGAATACCGACACCGATACAGAAACAGACACGGACGCAGACACGGACACAGACGATGATGGCAGTTATGATAGTGACGACGAGCAAATCATCGTAAAAATCAAGGATTACCCCATCCAGGCAATTCTCCTTGAACGATGCGTTTCAACACTCGACCATATTATGATGATGGATGAATTGACAAAAGAAGAATGGACGTCGATTTTATTTCAGGTCGTGATGACACTGCTTATCTACCAAAAGATGTTCGCATTCACACACAATGACCTCCACACGAACAATGTCATGTTTATTGAAACAACCGAAGAGTTCATTTATTACCTGTACGAAGGCCAGTATTACAAGGTCCCCACCTATGGTCGTATCTTTAAAATCATCGATTTCGGACGCGCCATCTACAAATTCCGCGGACAACTCATCTGTAGCGACAGTTTCCATCCCAAAGGCGACGCAGCAACACAATACAACTTCCCGCCCTATTATAACCCCGACAAACCCACTGTAGAACCGAATTTCAGTTTTGATTTATGCCGGTTCGCCTGCGCGCTCTTTGACTATTTTATCTACGACCTGCGTAAAGTGGAGAAATTGTGTAAATCCGACCCGATTATTAAGTTGATTGTGAAATGGACCATGGATGATAAAGGGCGCAATGTCCTCTATAAAACGAGCGGTGAAGAGCGGTATCCCGATTTTAAACTGTATAAAATGATTTCGCGGTCGGTCCACAACCACGTGCCCTCCTCCGAAATACATAATCCGCTGTTTGATGAATACAAAATCACCTATAAAAAATATAAGAAGCACGCGTCACTCGCGGCGAAGTTCCTGAAGAATGGTAAGAATACACATATTCTAATGAATGTCGATACTTTGCCTGTTTATGTGGATTGACGTCCGTGTAGCCGCCCGCGTAACGTGTCTAATAACACCTTGCGCGTCCAGGGTTTGCGAGAATCATCTCTCGATGTGCGGGAATTCCATTCTTTGCGATGAACTCAATATGGCGCATAACCCATCCCATACTACATCCCGAATGACCCACTGTCATTTGATTCTGGACCAATGAGATGATGTTGTCATCACCGGCGCTAAACATGAATCCGCGGTCGGCCGGTGGACTGTATCTCGAGAGATATTTCCATACTTCGATTTCCTTGTTGTGTATTTGAGGTAATTCACTGACACGAACGACGGCATTCAGACCATCACGAATCATATCTCGGTCCCAATCACCGTGGATATACGAGAGGTCGCATTGGATGACATCGGATTGCGTCATGGGCCAATACATTGACGATGACGACCCTCCACCATCCACAGAAACAACAACATCCTCGGGAAGAACCGTAGACGCAACAAGAGTTACCATTTGATATGATTTACACATACACACTTTCATCAACATCATGAATCAATTTTATGTTGATGAATACAAGATACAATACAATACAATACAATACAATACGAATCGATATAAACGTAACCACCGTATATATTTATTCGTATTGTATTGTATACAATGCCCCGCGACACAATCAAAATCGAAGGCGTTACATATGATATCACCGATTTTAAGCATCCGGGTGGAAGCATCATCAAGTATGCCGTGAATTCCGGTGACGCAACAGATACATTTCGAGAGTTTCATTATCGGTCGACCAAGGCAAGGCGAGTGCTCCAGTCATTGCCGACATGCGACAGCGACCGCGACCGCGACCGCGATGACACAACCGATTCCGCACCAGAAATCACCGAACAACAGGCGATGACGAGAGATTTTCGAGAGATGCGAAAGGACCTCATCAACCAAGGATGTTTCGAACCAGATTATATCCACGTCTATTTCCGCCTTCTTGAAATCGCATTTTACTTCGGTCTAGGCACATGGATGGCCTCGTATAACATCTATGCGTCACTTCTCTCGTTTATCGTGTTTAAGACCCGCTGTGGTTGGGTGCAACACGAATGCGGACATCTTAGTTTTACTGGAATCCGCCGGATTGACCGTGTAATCCAGACATTTACAATGGGAATTGGTGGATGTGTCAGTTCTTCAGTGTGGAATTCAATGCATCAAAAACACCACGCAACACCACAGAAAGTGAAGCACGATATCGATTTAGATACAACACCGTTTGTCGCCTTTTTCGACCGTGCATTCGAAGACAACACAAATGGTAAAGTGGCATCACGATATATGAACCGGTGGTGGATGCGACTACAAGCGTGGACATTCATCCCTGTTGTAAATGGAATACTGGTTCATCTGTTTTGGATCTATTACATGCATCCCAAGAAGGTATTTCACCGGTTGTGTTCGGCGAAAACGAGAGAAGTTCATATGGAAACAGGGTTCGAAATAGTATGTATGGCTACGTCGCATATTGCAATTCCTTTGATTTTTTATAACAATGGTGGTTGCGGATTACTGTACTCTTATTTTCTGCTGATGGTCGTGAATTTCTGGAATTTCATCTATTTATTCGGCCACTTCTCTCTCTCGCATACCTTCACGGGTGTTATTCCTGAAGATAAACATCTCTTGTGGTTTGAATACGCTCTTCATCACACCGTCAATATTTCAACAAAATCGCCGCTTGTCACGTGGATTATGGGATATCTCAATTTTCAAATCGAGCACCATTTGTTTCCGTCGATGCCGCAGTATAAGAATGCACTCGCGGCGCCGTATGTCCGGAAATTTTGCGAGAAATGGTCGTCGACCGCGCCGACTATCAAATACGTAGAGCATTCCTATTTCGATGCGTGGCGGTTGATGTTATCCAACTTGAACGAGGTTGGAAAACATTATTACGAGCATGGCGTATCCAGGCCAGAACACGAACACAATGAATAAAAGTTTAGAGCAACGCGTATTTTACACCCTTGAAGATATAAAAAGGTGCCATTTTAAATCTTCAAGGGTGTAAAATACTCACTGCTCTAAAACCCAGGTGTATCCACAAAGGCGATAGGAGGACCACCGCCGCCACCACCACCGGCGCCACTGCCACCGCCCATACTACCAATATGGTCGAACTGATTCAATATAAATACGGCGATTACTGCTGAAATACATACGACAATCGAATCACGAATAAGAACTTTTATCGGTTTTTGATTGTCGTGTTCTACAAAACGCATCTCTATGAATTTCAATAAAAAGTAAACCACCGAAACAACCAACCCAATAATAAATAACTTGGTCGAGTTAAACATGTATATGTTCTAAATAAAGGTATATACATACAAATTCAATTATTTATCGAAAATTATACGAATTCCGACGTATTCGGTTCATTCTGTTTGAAACGCCATCATCACCGGCGGGTAACAAACATACATAATACCTCCAGCGATTGCTAAAAAGAGAAATGAAAATACGAAAATAAGTAAATCGATGATAAATATGTTGTTATACCATTTCTTCTCTTCGGGATTTTCTTCTTCCTCTGCCATCGTATATACTATATATACACAAATGACAACCCGCTTCTTTTACGACAACACTTCAATATCATCTAATAATGGTGGCGCGTTGATATGATGGATGTCGTTCAATGTATGGATATCCAGTGTATCCAATTTGATATCTCCACCAATCTTCAGTCGACCGTCATTATCATCATACTCATCGGTATCCGCGTCGTCATCGTGCGTCATATACTCATTCTTTCTCTCGCTGGAATCGGTTTCAAAGGTCCGGACCTCATTCTCTCCGAATGATACCCCGCTGCTACTGGTCGCCGTCGCCGCCCCTGCCGCCATCGCTGCTGCCGCTGCCGCTGCCGCCCCGGACGCTGCCCCTGACGCTGATGTCGAGTCAGCACTGCCGTTCAATTCACCCACAAAGTCAAGTTGGCCGACATCGATAGAATCATTACCGCTGATGCTGTCCTCACCTCCGACGCCGCCGCCACCGCCGCCGCCACCGCCAACAATTCCGTCATCTTCTCCGCCAATACGGTCGACCGTGCGATGACGTCTACGGCGCGTAGATGAATGATGCGTGCGTCTCCTTGCCGAGAGATTGGCGTCCTCTTCCGAGAGAATAGGTTCCTGTTTGATGACTTCCTCATTTTCAGTGACTTCAACCACATCTTCGATGGTTTCTTCTAAATACATCTTGATAAGGTCTTCCACCGGAATATTATCACGAATTGTATTGTAAATACACTCCTTCACGATAATCTCAAACTCACGATTATTGCGCTGCGTATGAAGTGGTTGAATCCCTCTCTCGAAAATATATACATTCGAGTATAACTTTCGCGCGGTATTCACGTATATTTTATGAATGAAATCGGACAGTTGCGGTATTTTAATATCCACCTTCTTTTGTTTACTCCCAACACGCATCACCGTCATACATTTCAAATGGATAATGTGGACGCATGTAATCAAATCTTCTAAATATCCGCAACTACTGCGTTCCTTGATGCGCGAGGTTTCTTCCTTGATGATGGTGGGATTCCATTTTGGAACTCTCGAGAGAAGATTCTGGAACGTCATGAGATACTTGTCCTGCTCCTTATTGCCAACACACAACTTCACGGCTTCATCGAAAATGGAGCGGAAACCTTCTTGGACCAATGGTGTCAGAATATTCACCAACCGGGTAGCCCATTCGTTTTTGGACTCGTATAATGATGTAACCGAATAGTCGTCCATGAAATGAAATGAAATGTAATTACATAAATGAAATATTTTCTAAACTCATTTTACAACGAAATACAATGAAGTGAAGAAAATAAAGCAGCAATAATTTCTCATTTCTGAACTCTTTTCGCACTTTGTCGAACATAATTAATAATTCATATTTTCGTAATTCATTCATTTGGGGGTGAGTATGAATAAAATCGATAATATCCAATGCGGAATAGCCCTGTTCGTAAAGCGCAACCGATATATCTAAAATTTTGATATAATCTTCACGAGTTGGTAGGTTGTCGGTCTCGCCCCCTGTCCCTGTCTCGGTCCCTGTCCCGTGTAAATAGCTCGGGTGTATCTTTATCAATTCATGTAATGAATGTTCTCTCGATTTTATGATTTTATATGTATCGCACGCCTTGTCCGCAAGGTATCGATGTAGGTTGACGGGCGCGCATCCGGTCGCATTCGAGTCTGGCATGACCGGAGGTGGAATATAAATGTCGCAAAACCGCGAGAGAATCGGTTTCAACAAACTATCTTTTGTTTCAACAATAATGAAAAACCGTGTAGATGAACTGAATAATTCGATACAACGACGCAGTGCGGATTGTGCGTCAATCGTCAATTTATCTGCATTTGTTAAGATAACCGATTTAAATATCGCGCCATCTTTCAAGTCGATGTTCGTCTTCGCAAAAAACTTCAACTCCTCGCGAATGAAACGAATCCCCTTTCCATGCGCACAATTTGCGCGCATGACATAATTTTTTATCGCCGTTTTATCGCCTCCATATACGGAATGGATAAAACGGTCCAGTATATACGTTTTTCCTGAACCATGGGGTCCATAAAAAATAATATTTGGGATTTTTCGGTTCTTTATAAATACATCTAATTTATTGTGAATTTCTTCATGAATTCCTGGTAGAATACTTGTCATTATTTCTGGGTCGGATAATGACAATAGAAAGAAGTGTTTAATTCGATTATCAGAAATTGATGGCTTGTTCGTAAGGCATCACGCTTGCGCCAGCGTTCGGACCCGGACCAGGACCCGCCCCTGGACCCGCATTGCTGCTGGCCTCTCCAGTCGTGTAATAATAGTTCGTCGTGTAATAATAATTCGTCGGCTTGGACGCGGTGTGAAACGGTGACTCTTCCTCGTATCCTTGACCGTTATACATTCCAAGATACGCGGTTGCGGCCGGAGACCCATCTTCATAATAATATGCGTTGTGTTTCGCGGTGCGTTTATTGGCCGCTGGGTCATTCGGGTCAATCCAGTTTCCAATTCCACGAATAACATTACCGGCCGCATCACGAATACTACCAAACAGACCGGGACTTCTTCGATTGACGCCCCCCGCCCCCGCGCTACCGCGAGTATATCCGCCGAAGTTACGAGTGATACCGCGACGATAAATATCGTCATCTTTTAATGGTGAAGCACTGGTCTCACTCGCAATCTCGTCATAGTTGGTTCGGGTAGATGCGACCAGTTGTTGTGCCACTTGACTTCCGTCTGGCAGAAAGGCGGCCCACTTTGTCACTTTCAAACAATCCGCATCAATCCGACATGAGTCCGAACCCAACTGTCCTGGATTGTTACATTTCCACGGGCATTTCCGCATGAGTAAGATAGTGTTGCCATCCGCGGTTTTCACAGGATTGCCGCTGATATCCGTCTTGTAGATATTTTGGCAGTTTCCTTCATTACTTGAAACGGTTGTCGGTTCGACGCATTTACGCACATGACCGTCATCTCCATACCGCCAAACGGAACCATCATACCATGATTCTGGGTGACTTGAAATCAATCGGTTACGACGCGCCAATACGGATTCGTATTTCGCTTTTGCGCTCGTCTTCGCGTCTTGTGACACAGCAGAACGTAATGCCTGATACGCGGACTCGTATTCCTTCTGCGCTTCAACCGCCCAGGTCATCTGACGTTTTACATCAGAAATAAGGACGGAGGATGCGGCCGCAGTCACATAGGTCGTTCCATCACTCGCGGTTCCTGACGTGGTAGGTGTTCCCGTGCTAGTGGCTGTCGATGGACGCGCGTCAATTACTGGAAGATAATATTCGCCTTGGTCGAGAACACCGCCATCCACGGCAAACGCATTGTTAAGTGTAGCACCTGACTTGTATGTCCGGATTTTCGCACTCGTTGTCGTGGTTTTCGCGTTGGGAGTCTGAAGACCGGAAATCGAGAGTTTGAGAACGGTGTTGGCCGGCAAATCACCGCCCAACGTGAATGCCACCACATTGGACCCGCCACCATAGGTATTGATATCCGATGTCACCAATCCAGCATTGGTTATCGTCGCGAGAGTATTCTGGAAACTGGTTGTGGGGTTCGTCCAAACAAATGATATTCCCATATCGATATTCGCGGTTCTGGTAACATATGGAATCTGAATCAAAAAGATGTCGCCTGACGCCATCGGGTTCGTCAGCATCAGACTCAATGAAAAGGTGGTCGCGCTTCCAGTATAATTGGGAGACAACTGTGGGCTCTCGGTGGATATCTTACGGCATGGAATAAACGTGGTTAATCCGGCGTATGTTGTATCGGTAAAGATACGCAGTTGTTTATTTGTCTCGGTCGGGTATAAATTCACAAGAACGAGTGTGCGCGAACCAGCGGGTTCTGCGTCGCTCTCGAGAGATACATTCGTAAGACCGGTTCCAGGCGCGGTGGTCGTTCCAGGAGTGATTTCATTATTTACCCACTTCAAACCAGCGATTTCCAAGGCGTATTTTCCGGCGGCCATCGGGTTGTTCGTTTGAATGGTGTAGGTGATGACGCGATATCCCGCATTTGCGCTACCTGCCGCCCCGTCCGCGAGAACCAAACCGCGCCCATTTTCCGCGGTATCCAAATCACCGCCAGTCACCGTCGAAGCAGCAGTCGTGGCAGGTAATGTGCTAGAATACGCGCGCATGGTGGCCTTCAACCCCGACGCAGTCGTATTCTGAATATAATACGCGGGGACCTTGATGGTGATGACTTTGGCGGGGGTTTGTCCGTTCACACCGCGCAGTTCCGCAGATGTAGTAAACAGAAAGCGGAATGTGGTATCGGAATTTTTCACATAAGAGCATTGGTTAATAATGAGGGTTCCATCACTACGCGAACCCGTCGTATTGGCCGGTGGGTGTGACGCTTGTGTTCGGACTTCGCCCTGATACCTTATATGATCGGCAACCGAGAGACCTTCAATCACGCCGGTGCCATACCCCTCGGATGGAGCAACCCACGAACCGAAACCGCCATGACGATAGGTTCGTGATAGCCATACACTCACCAATAACACCAACACCAATACAAATAATATCGTGTATTTATCTTGGAAAAAATCCGAGATTTTCATGACTCTTATTTTATATTGTTATAAAAAATACATAACAATATAAATCTCTCGACATTTCATTTCATCAATACGTCTGAAGACTGTGCGTATACGGGTTTTGTCTAAATGCGTTCAGGATGTCCGGTTGAATTCTCTCGTTCAACTTGGTTTCATCGTAACTCTGTGGCATCGTCATCTTGCCATAAATATCGATACTTGGAATCGATGATGGCGCATTGGTCGCTACCATGGTGCGATGGTTGGCGCGGTCAGCATCCAAACGGTCAATCTGAACGTTCGTATTTGAATTAAAGAGTGACATGGACCCGTGATTGGTGACATTCTTATACGTCTTATTCACATTATTACGCTGATTATACGCAGCATTATACAGACCATTTCCCATACGAGTTGCGCCACCACCGGCGCCCCCTAAATAATCAGTGCTCGTTGTCGCGCGTTCTGTTTCAATCGGCGTGTTTTGAGAGATTAAATAACCGGCAGCAGCTTGGCGTTCCACATTCAGATGGTCGTATCCCACCAATCCAACAGTGGTCTCCTTGATGGTAGTCGGTGCGCGGTCAGCAGGGTTGAATGTCGCCGTCACTGCGGCCGGAACTGGCATTCTCGCATTCTCATAGAGACGCGCATTTCCGACCACATTTTCCTTGCGCGAGGGTTTCAATACATCGAGTAAAGGTGCTACCACGGCCTTCAATGCGCCGTGGATACCACCCATCTCATTCGGGCGCACAGTTGTCCGGTTGTTGTGCGTAAACTTATAACTCATCCGCCCAAAATCAGCTTCCGTCGCGGTATTTTTCTCCGCGGCATACGGATTGATGACAGGTTTTCCATCATACACTTGACGACGGGTGTCTTCGAAATTCTTTGGCGCATACATTGCGCCTCCACCATCGGCCGGCGCAGTCGCGCCAAAATACTCGCTGGTTGTCGTCTGGCGGTTGCTTTCACGGTCCATTTCAATCGCGCGCAAGGTCTCACCCTTCTCCATACCGGTCGTAGTAAACCAGCGGTCCGGTGTATTCACAAAAAATGTGTCGGGCAAATGTTTCTCCATTCGTCCTAAAGTCGCAGTCGTGGGAGCGCTCTGGATGTAATGCGCGGCAGGTCCCTGATGACCTTCGAGAGAATAAGACAACTTGGGGTTCGTCTTCACGCGTAATTCATCGACGCCACGGTCTATCCATTTCTCTCGCGCTTCCATTCCAGAATTGAATCCAAGAGCGCCTTGTGTGCCGTATCCTTGGTCCAAACCAGGACCGACGCGCACCTCTTCCCATGGTTTCACATTCGAAATCTTCATACTGGGTAGGACGCGTGACTGATAGAAATCGCTCTGATTCGGCATACCGTTGGGTAAATGAAGATTGTCATGGGGGCGAAACAGGGGTGCTTGTTCGGTCTTGGAGAAGAATTGCGAACCACTGCCGACCTTATTATCCAGAACATTCTCATGCATATTTGCGCCGGTGGTTGCTCCGCGTATTTTTGCGCCGTAATACGGTTCCATATTATTATGCTTAAATGTGGCCGGGTCAATTTTGGCGCCCATCAATGACGTAAAACCGTCTTTGCTGTAGTTATCGCCGAATTGTGTATCTAAACTTTGACCGTAAGGTGCGGCCCCCGACCCCGCTCCCGCCCCCGCCTGAATGTCATTGCTGTCGTTTTTGTTATCACGACCACGTTCCGCGATTCCGCGCAAAATACCTACACCGCCCACAGCACCAGCCACGCCGGCCGACATTTTGTCGAAATCCACGTTCTTCGCATAATAGCGGTCGGTTGCTGCGTTCGCATTGGGGTAGTCATTCACATTCGAACCCGTATTTGGCCGAATGACCGGATAATTTGTGACAGGAATATTCGTGTTCGGTAAATATCTGGCTCCATGGACTCCCGCATTTCTGTATCCTTCTTTTGCGGAATTACCACGATTGGATGCGATATATGCTGCGCCAAGACTTCCTAATATGAGTGCGATTTCAGCCATGAATAAATCCGGTTATATTTAATTTATATTATTTATTATTACGAATGATAGTATTATATCTATATTATGGTGATACATATAATATTTTGATGTTCGTCATGAAAACAATGCGGTAGTTCCGCTAAACTGACGAATATCTCCGACATTTTGGATTCCAGTTCCGTTCCCAGCGCCTCCGGCACCCCCAGCACCCCCGAACCCGCTGCCTAAACCGCGCTCATTGTCGCGTCGACCCCCAACCATTCCCTCCAATTCCGGATTCTTATTCATCGGGTGAACTGCGAAATATGTATCATCGGACAAACCTGGAACAGTGGTCTGGGGAACAAAGCGGTCTTTTTCAATCAACCGAGTATCCAAATTATTATGAAACGGCATGAAGACGTTATCTTGCGGGTCAAAGTGAAGCATTTTCCAATTGTCTTGTTCGATATCGCGCAACATCCACGCAGGGTGGGTCGCACGAGACTGTTCTACCGCGCTTCCACCTCGTGTCGGGCATTGTATCATTGTATTGGTTCGAGTGGCGACGGATGCGCGTTCGTCGCGATGGTAATTATCTACCGAATCCCGGTTCAATTTGCGCGACAAACCGAAGAGTTCAGCCTCGATATCCACGGAATTTGTCATAATATTACCGGCCCACATTTGCGCCCGAATGTATGGGTCTTCCATATAAAGCGGCTTATCACCCGGTCCAGGAACATTCAAAAGGTATCGTCCTACATCGGTAGATTGCTGAAGCTGTTTTTTGATTCTGTCGGGGTCGTCGCGAAAACGTGTAAATGACATTTGTGGATTCGTTATTATATCCACGTAAAATAAAACTGACCTAAAAACAAGAATGTATTCTATGTATCTATTGCGTGTATTTATACTCGCGCGACATTGTCCTACCTAAATGTTAATTACGGAAGTATCTAACACGGACGCACTCGCACCCGCACCCGCACTCGCACCCGCACCCCCGCATAAACCGTCTAAATCCTACACGATTTGCTTGAATATGATTGTAAAAAATGAATCCCACATTATCGAAAAAACACTTGAAAATCTATGTTTTTATATCGACTTTGATGCGTATTATATCTCGGATACTGGTTCTACCGATAATACGATGGACCTGATTCGCGCATTTTTCAAGAAGCGTAATATTCCCGGACATATCGAACAGGTTGAATGGCGTGATTTCGGCTTCAATCGCACCCTTGCGCTTCAAATGGCGTTTCAGAAAACCGATTATCTCTTTATATTTGACGCAGATGATGCCATTCACGGGAACTTCGTGATGCCGCGCAATCTCACCCACGATGCGTATCAATTGAAACTCGGCGAGACGTTTGTCTATCTGCGAACACTCATTGTGAATAATCGGAAACGATGGCGCTTTGTCGGGGTTCTTCACGAATACATTACATGCGTAGATAAAGAAGAGAGTTCACATGCGATACAGGGGGATTATTATGTCGAATCAGGACGTAGTGGTAGTCGCAATAAAGACCCCAACAAATATATCAAGGATGCGGCGGTTCTTGAGCGCGGGTTCAATGAAGAAGGCGGTGGCGGTGGCGACCGAGCACTCGCCGAGAGATACGCATTTTATTGCGCGCAAAGTTGGATGGATGCGGGTCCCGCCTATATCGACAAAGCAATTGAATGGTATCAACGCGTCCTCACGCAAAATAACTGGGCGCAAGAGAAATATTACAGCGCGCTTTGCCTCGGCGACTTATACAATAAGAAAGGTGACAAATACAATTCAATGAAATACTACTGTAAAACGATGGAATACGATGAAGAGCGCATTGAAGGTGTCGCATCCGCGATGGAAATCTTGCGTTCCGACGGAAATCACGTCATGGTAAACGCAATGTATCATAAATACAAAAACTATAACAAATTCCCGCAGAATAAACTGTTCCTGGCAACCGACAAATACCAGGATGTTATCGAATATAATAATTCCATCTCCGCGTTCTACATTTCCGATAAACGCAGTGGTTATGAATGCTGTAAGACGATATTGCGCCACAACATCATGGCGTATCATTTTATGACATCCACGTATAGCAACCTCGGGTTCTACCGCCAGTTCTTCGAAGACGATTCATTTGCGGAAGTGTTGCGTCTTTTTTATACCGTCGACCATTTTCTCGCCGTGATTGCGTCTAAAAATGATTCGTATGGTGATGGCGACCTGGAAATTTGGAACTGTCTATTTGCGAAAGTGAGAGATGCGCTCGTCGCGCCCTGTCGTATGTTGAAAGTCGAAGAGGAATACTTGCCGGGCGCCACCGCGGAAACAGTTCCACCGGAAGACGAATACAGTCCGCATAAACCGGTGATAACCAGTTACCATTTATTGCGTCCCGTGGATAAACTGCCTTACCTTGAAAAGAATATCCCTGCGCCGAACCCATCCACCATTGTTGTGAAACGGAATCGCACCCCGCATTCGCGTGTGATAATCACATTTACAACATGTAAACGGTTCGATTTATTCCAGCAGACCGTGAATTCAATCCTGAATATGTGGACGGATGTCAATATGATTGACTATTGGTATTGTGTAGATGACAACTCGAGCGACGACGACCGAAAAAAGATGCGGAATGCGTATCCCTGGATTGACTATTACATGAAGTCCCCCAGCGAGAAAGGGCATCGCTCGAGCATGAATGTCATTTGGAATAAACTATCGGAACTCCGACCGGATTATTGGATACACATGGAGGATGATTTCCTGTTCCATACACCGGGCAGTTATATTCACAAGGCGACACAGATGATGACGGATGCGCGAAACTCTGGATATAATGTGCGTCAGATACTCTACAATCGTAATTATGGAGAGACGGTCCGCGATTATAAAATCCAAGGTCATCGTATGTTGCGCCGTATGGCACACGAAGTTGCGCTTCATCAGTATAAAACGGGCGGCGAATTCAATTACGGCAACTGTCATTACTGGCCGCATTATAGTTTTCGTCCGTCGCTGATTGATGTGTCTGCGATATTAACGGTCGGCAATTATGACTCGCCGAATCAATTCTTCGAGATGGATTACGCGCACCGTTGGATGAAAATCGGGTTCTTATCCGGGTTTTATAACCATATTACGAACCGACACATTGGTCGTTTGACCTCCGAGAGAAATGACAAAACGCAA
>Ga0194129_10005267_pt1 | contig 16597 bp, 9 predicted proteins | sample TA2KigCa35mmetaG_FD_150862 | JGI IMG/M metagenome (GOLD analysis project Ga0194129, IMG submission 150862) | Freshwater microbial communities from Lake Tanganyika, Tanzania - TA2015038 Kigoma Deep Cast 35m | ecosystem: Environmental > Aquatic > Freshwater > Lake | place: Tanzania: Lake... | reverse complement strand
GCTCGGGTCCCCATAAAGGGCTCACGTGAGCCCTTTATGTCTCCACATCCTTGAGCCCGCCCCATCCGCCGCTCAACGCGATCCGAATACGCGATCCGAATCCAACTAAAAGGGCTCACGTGAGCCATTTATGAGCGCCGCCCCAACCACGCCAAGCACACATCCAAGACCTCTCACCAGAAAAGGGCTCACGTGAGCCATTTATCAGCTCACCTTGCCCGCCACGCTGAGCCGCCCCCCGCCACGCCGAGACTCACGAGTGAAAAGGGCTCACGTGAGCCATTTATCAACTCACCCACCCTGCACGCCTAGGCCTCCCCGCGCTACGCCGAGCTCATCAAATGAAAAGGGCTCACGTGAGCCATTTATCAGCTCATCGCCCCCTGCACGCCTAGGCCTCCCCGCGCCACGCCGAGGTCAGCAAATGAAAAGGGCTCACGTGAGCCATTTATCAGCTCATCGCTCCCAGGCACGCCTGAACCGCCCCGCGCCCCGCCGAGGTCAGCAAATGAAAAGGGCTCACGTGAGCCATTTATCAGCTCACTCACACCGCCACGCTGAGCCACACCACGCTACGCTGAGAGTCCCGAGTGAAAAGGGCTCACGTGAGCCCTTTATCAGCTGAGCTCTACCCTGCTCACAGAGAAGAGCGCCGCGCGCGCGGCTGTGGGCATGGGGGAGCTCGTTGAAGCCCTCCCGCCGACAATCAACTTGTCTCGCTGAGCGCGCGGTGGTATGAAAGGAGAAATAAAATAAATATACATGATGGTTCTGATTAATGCTTTTCAATTCGCTAGAATTTATTCTTTTTGCCCTTATTTTGACGCTATTATTTCGGTTCGCAAAAGGCACAAAAGCGATCGCGCTGCTTGTGGCGTCAAGCCTGTTCTTTTACTCCTTCACAGGTGAGGCCTGGTATCTATTTCCCCTGCTCACATCATCCTTGGTTGACTATGTCGTAGGGGCAAGAATTCACAAGGCCCATCTCTCAGGTGGCGCATCAAAAGAAAAAAAAGCATACCTCGCGATCTCGCTCGCCGTGAACATCGGCATGCTCGGCTACTTTAAATACTGGGGGTTTCTCCTAGAGTCGTGGGGCGCCCTCGTGGGCGCTGACGCCGCCAGCGTCGTGACGCAGATCGTCCTGCCCACAGGCATCTCGTTTTATACCTTTCAGACCATGTGCTACAGCGTCGATATTTATCGCGGCAGGCTCACCCCCGCCACGAGCTTCCTCAACTATATGGCCTACGTGAGCTTCTTCCCGCAGCTGATCGCGGGCCCCATCGCGCGCTATCAAGACCTTGGGGCGTCCATAGAGCGCTTCAGGGCAGGGCAGGCGACCCCCGCGTGGCGCGAGGGGATCGCCCTCTTCTCCATTGGGCTCTGCAAGAAGGTCTTGATCGCTGATCGCGTCGCGAACGGCATCAACCCCCTCATCTCTTGTGTGGACGAGGCGGGCCTCTGGACGAGCTGGCTGCTGATGATTGGATACTCCACACAGCTCTACTTTGACTTTAGCGGCTACTCCGACATGGCGCTCGGCCTCGGGAAGTGCTTTGGGATCGAGCTGCCCATCAACTTCAAGAGCCCGTATAAATCAAAGAACCCGAGCGACTTCTGGCGGCGCTGGCACATCACCCTCAGCGAGTGGATCCGCGACTACATCTACTTCCCCCTCGGGGGCAGCCGCGGCGGCGCGGCGAGCGCGGCTCAGAACCTGGTGCTGACGATGACGATCGGCGGCCTCTGGCACGGCGCGAGCTGGACCTTTGTGGTCTGGGGCCTCTATCACGGCCTGCTGCTCGCGCTCTACCACGCCCTCAAGGAGCGGTTTGACGCGCTGCCCGTGGCGGCGCAGCGCGCGCTCACGCTGCTGTGCGTCTTTGTGGGCTGGATACCGTTCAGGTCTGACTCCTTCGCGCAGGCGGGGAGCTGGCTCGCCGGCCTGCTCGGCGCCCATGGGCTCAGCGGCGGCGAGCGCCTCTCGCTGCCGTACACGGGGCTCATCGTCGCCTCCCTCCTCATCGCCCTCCTCGCCCCGAACGCCTATGAGATGCGCTTCTCCTCGTGGAGCGTGCGGCGCTGGTGCGCCCTCGGCGTCGCCACCGCGGCGGCGCTCTTGATGATGAACTACTCGTCCACCTTCATCTACTACAGGTTTTAGCCTTGCGCGCTGCTCAAGCCCCCCCCGCGACGGTGACGCCATGAGACCCTTCCTCGTGACGGTGCTCTCCCTGATGAGCGCCATCTTGATCTTTAACCTGCACATGGACATCGCCGGCTTCGGCTCAGGGGAGATCTCACCCCTCGCGACCTCCCAGCGCGGCGATGAGTGGCTCGTCTCCGACCGCGACTATGACCAGCGCGCCTGGGTGAGGGCGCGCCTCCTCGCAGGCTGCCCTCAGCGGGTGGTCCTCGGCAGCAGCACCGTCGGGACCATCAACCCTCAGCGGCTCATGGGCGCCTCCGACGCCCCCGCCGCCGCCCTCAACCTGTGGCTCACGGGCCCGAGCGTTGAGGATTTTGAGGCGCTCGTACAGCTCCTGCGCGCCACCCGCTGCGCGCCGGCGCTGGTCGTGGTCGGGGTGGACCCCTTCCTGCTGAACGACGCCGTCACGAGCGAGCGCTGGCAGTCGGTGAAGGACCTCCAGCGCGACTTTTACCGCGCCCACGACGCCAGCGCCCTCACCCCTCAGCCCCTCGTGGACGCCTGGGGCAACGTGACGCTCGCGTGGCTCAAGTTTAAGGACCTCTTGGCCTACCAGACCACCGTCAGCGGCCTCGAGCGCCTAAGGGCGGCTGGGGCAACAAAGCTCGGGCCGCGCCTCGTCCCTCAGCTCAACGACTACTGCGCGCGCACGCCCTCGATCCAGAGCGTTCGCCACCATGACGGGCGCTTTGTGTACTGTGACGAGTGGCTGAGGCCTCAAGCGCAGGTGGACGCCATCGCGCGCGCCTATCTAGAGCGCGACGTGCACAGCATGAAGAAGTGGCGCGCCGTGAGCGCCGAGCGCCTCAAGCGCCTCGAGGGGGCGCTCGCCCGCTTAACCGCCGCCGGCTCGCGGGTGGTCTTGATCGGGCCCACATACCACCCCCTCGCGCATGAGGCGCTCTTGGCGCACGCGCCCACGCGCGCCCTCCTGCGCCAGCTCGACGCTGACCTCGACAACATGAGCGCGCGCCTCGGCGCCCGCTGGCTCACCCTGCGAGACCCCGCGCGCGCGGGCTGCGCCGCCGGCGAGTTCTTTGACAGCCACCACCCCGGGCCCTCCTGCGCCCGCAGGCTCGCGGAGCAGATCAACGCCCTCGCCCCCGCGCCCTGAGCGCCCTCCAGCCACTCCGCCGCGGGCCCCCTCGCGCAAGGGCCGCTCAGGGCTGAACGTGGACCCGGTTGATGTGCGGGTCATACGCCCCCGACAGCTCAGCGGCGCTCACCTCGGGGCGCTCTGGCGCGTAGAGCAGCGGGAAGAGGCTGTAGGTGAACTGCAGCATGAGGCGGCGCCCCTCCTGCACAGGGAGCCCCTTGTGCAGCCCGTAGGTGTTCTCGATGAGCGTCGTCCCCGCCGGGCCAAGGAACACGCGCTGGCACCCGTCGCCATAAAACGCGCTCACCTCCTCGTCCGTGTAGCGGCGCTGCCGCCTAAACTCAAGCCCTCGGTGCGCGTGTGAGCGCGGCACAAACACGTGCGGCCCGCTGCGCTGGTCTACATCGGTCAGGTAGATAAACACCTTGAGGAAGCGCCAGTCGTCCTTGTCGCGGTGGAACAGCTCCGCCGCCTCAGGCTCACCGCCCGCGAACGAGCTCCACCACGAGGTCACCAGGACGGTGGGCTTGGCGTTGAGCGCCTGGCTGACGATCGCGAGGAGCTTAGGGTGGTTGGCGAGGTCCATCACGTCCTTTGAGCGGATGAGCGCCTCCCGCTCAAGCTGCGCCACGTGGGTCTGTGGCGGCAGGCGATCGCCCCGCAGGGCCCCGAGCTCTGGGCGATAGGGGTCCTTGCACGGTATATGCTCCAGCTCCCTAAACAGCCGCGCGGCGAGCTCAGGAGGGCACACCCCGTCGAGCAGCGCGTACCCCTCCACCCTGAGCCGCTCCACCTCCTCGCTGACGTCCACGCCCGCGTAGCCGCTCGGGCGCGGCGCGAGGCGGCACAGGAGGGCGGAGAGGAGCTCGCGCGGCCTGCCGTAGTAGGCGCGACACATCAAGTAGTTCAGCTGCTTCAGGCTCCTAGAGATAAAGAGCGCCCTCGTCATCGACCAGAGGTCACCAATGATGTATCGCGTGTGCTTGAGCATGGCCCTCGGGTCCTGGTGAGCGTGTGAGCCCCTCCCTCAAGAGGAGACCTCTATAAGCGCGCTTGGGCTGACGTTGTCAACATGGATCCGTGCGCGTGGGGTGGATCCGCGGGCGTGGGGCGCCCCGCGAGCGCGCCGCGTGACTTTACAATCAAGGTCGAATCTCACATAGTCTCACCACCAAACCGCCCGCAGGGCGCCGCGCGCCGAGGTCAGCGAGGAGGTGGGCGTGAATATACGATGCCAGAAGTGTGGCGTGACCAACGGCCCCGAAAAGCGACGCTGCGGCGCCTGTGGGCACCCGATCACGCCGCCGCAGGGCGCCCCCGCGGCGCAGGGAAAGCCCCTCGCGACCTCCTCCGCCTACGCCCAGCCGCGCGCTAGCCGCTCGCCGCTCGCCCTTGGCGCGGGCGATGAGCGGAGGGCGCTCACCCCGCAGGGGAGCGCGCCGCGCCCCGCGGGGGCGGGCGCGGCCCCAGGCGCGCCCACAGCACCTCGCCACCCCCTCCACCCCCTCCCCCCCTCCACGCCGCGCACGCCGAGCGCCACCCCCGAGGCGCCGCTCGAGCCCTCCGCCGGGCGCCCCCCCCTCACCTATGAGCGCCTCCTCAAGCTCACGCGCGAGGGGGAGGGGCTCGCCCTCTTTGTGTTTGACCCCCCCGCCCAGGAGGGCGCCGCGCCGCCGCGCCCCGCGCACCTCCGCGCCCTCCTTGAGCTCACAGCGCCGCGCGCCGCCGCGAGCGCCGAGGAGGCCTCCCTCTGCCTCTGCCTCGACCTCCCGCCTCGCTCGTGGCTTCAGGCGCTCGCGGCGCTCACGCCTGACATCGAGGTGTGGGTGTGGCTCGCGCGCTGGCCAGAGGGGAAGACGGGGTCGCAGCTGGCGGAGGGGGCCTCGCGAGTCCTCTATTTCGGCGAGGAGGGGCTGTGCGCTCTCGCCGCGGACCTCCTCCGCCTCTGCCCCGACCTCGCCGCGGAGGCGCCGCGGGGGCCGTGGTGGGCGGAGGCGCGCAGCCGCGCGGCGCTGCAGGAGGCGGAGGCGGCGCACGCGCTGCTCGCGGCGGCGGCGGGGGCGCGGGGCGGGGGGCAGGGCGGGGGGCAGGGGGCGCCGCCTTACGCGCTGCCCCTCTGCGCGGCGCGGGCGCGCCTGTGGGCGCGGGCGTCGGGGGCGCCGGCGTGGGCGCACCTCGCGCAGGCGCTCCACGCGCTCACAGAGTCGCCCGCGAGCGCGGCGGGGGCGCCGAGCTGGGCGCAGGGGGGCGGGGGGGGGCAGGCGCGCGCCCTCGCCGCCCTCCAGTGCGCTGAGCGCGCCGCCCTCCATGAGCTCTCGGCGCGCCCCCTCGCCCTCCCGGCGCTCAGCGTCGCCTGCCTCACGTCGCTGCAGGTGGACGCCCCCGTCCTCCCGTCGCTCCTCGAGCGCCTCGGGCAGCGCGTCTCGTGGTTTAAGCACCCGCAGGCGATGCTGAACAAGATGGGGGTCGCGCAGGTGCACTGGTGTGTGCTTTTGGACAAGAGCGGTCTGTGGGATGGGGGGGACCTCGCCGCGGCGGTCCGGCGGGCCTCTCCGCACACCAAGGTCGCCCTCTGCCTGCCCGACCCGTCCGCCGCGGCGCTCGCGCGCGCGCAGCAGCTCAAGGTGGACCTCGTGCTCGACCTGCGCCTCGGGGAGGCGGCGGCGCACCTGGCCCTCGCGCGGGCGCTGGCGGAGCAGGGGGGGGGGGGGGGGCGCGAGGTGCTCCTGCGCCGCCTGGGGGCCATCGAGGCGGCGCAGGCGGCGCAGGGGCTGCCGGCGCAGGGGGGGCTCCTGCTCCTGCGCCTCCCCGGCGGCGCGCCGTGGCTCCCCGCGCAGCTCGCGGCGCTCGAGGCGCTCCGCGCGGAGCTGTTGCCCAAGAGTCTGCCGGCGCACCCGCTGGCGGAGGACACGGTGGGGCTGTGCCTCGCGGAGCGCGACGAGGGGGCGGCGCGCGCCTTTGTGGCGCGCTCCCTGCTCGCCCTCGGCACGCAGCACGCCGCCGGCGGGGCGCTGTTTGAGGGGGCGAGCGCCCCCGAGGCGACGCTGCTCGACGCCCTGGCGCGCCTCGAGTGGGCGCGCGCCTCGGGGGAGGGGGCGTGCGTGGGGGTGTGGCGCGGGGCGCACGCGCCGCCGGGGGCGCGGGCGCGGGGGGCGCAGGCGCTGGTGGTGGACTCGGACCCCACGTCCGCCGACGCGCTGCGCGTGGCCTGTGAGCGCGAGGGGCTCCTCGTCACCACGCTCACGAGCACGCGCGCCGCCCTCGACCTCCTCGCGCGCCTGCCGCACCCGCCGCAGCTGGTGGTGGCCGAGTGCGCGCCGCCGCAGTGCGACGGGCTGGGGCTCCTGCGCGCCTGCGCGGCGCAGGGGCGCGGGGCGCCGCGGGTGGTGCTGTCGGCGGCGCCGCCGCGCGACGCGCTCATGCGCGAGGCGTTTGAGCTCGGCGCCACCGATTTCCTCGCCAAGCCGCTGCAGGTGAGCGAGGCCCTCCCCCGCCTCCTCTACGCCCTCCGTCGCCCCTGAGCAGCGTCCCCCGAGAGAGTCCCCCATGCGCCGCCCGCCCCCCCACTGGCCCTCCCTCCACGGCCCCCGCCCGCAGCCCCCCGCCGCCCCCGCGCCCGCCCCCGCGCCCGAGGAGGGCTGGCTCAGCTATGTCGCGCACTACCCCCCCGAGACGGTGGCGCGCGCCCGCCGCCTCGCGGCGGAGGGGCGCCTCGCCGAGGCCATCGCCGCCCGCTGCCCTGAGCCCCACGCGGTGCAGACCGACGCCGCCCTCCGCGCCTACGCCCTCGACCTCAAGGACTCTTATCTCCGCTCCAGCCCGCCGCTCAGCAAGGTCTGTTATGATCAGCAGCTCCACGCGGTGCAGAACGCGCTGGGGACGCACACGTTCGTGTCGCGGGTGCAGGGCGCTAGGCTCAAGGCTAAGCACGAGCTGCGGGTCTCGCACATCTTCAAGGAGGCGCCCGAGCTCCTCTTGCGCATGATCGTGGTGCATGAGCTGGCGCACATCCGCGAGAAGGAGCACAATAAGGCGTTTTATGCGCTCTGTGAGCACATGCTCCCCGATTATCACGCCCTTGAGCTGTATGCGCGGCTCTTTTTGATTGAGCGCGAGCTGCGGCGGGGGGCGCCGCCCCGGGAGGTCTTAGGTGAGGTCCCGTAGGGGTCCCCCGTCCGCGAGCCCTCTCCGGATGGGAGGGGCGGTGGGCGGGCGCTTGGTCGAGGGATCAAGGGACCAAGAGGGTCAAGGGAGCGTCCTGCGGAGACGCAGACCGAGGTTGCCGAAGCGGTAGTCGGGCGGGTAGCTACGGCGGTACGCGACGCGGAGGGGAGACGCGACGGAGTGCCAGCCACCCCCGCGATTCACGCGCCTCGCATCGCCATTATCGCACCTTGTCCTACATATAGGTATTGAGCCAACAGCTTGATGTCCGTCGCTTGGCGCGTTGCTGTAGTCATTCTTGTATTCATCGAGCACCCACTCCCACACATTCCCGCTCATGTCTTGCAGCCCATATCCGTTCGCTCGCTTGGTACCCACAGGCTTTGTGCCGCCCCCAGAGTTCGATGAATACCACGCCACATCATCAGGGCTGTTCGAGCCCGCATAGGTGAAGCTCTGCCCGCCCCGCGCCGCGTACTCCCACTCCGCCTCTGTGGGCAGGTCTGCGCCTACCCATTTCGCGAAGGTTCGCGCTTGTCCCCAATCAACACCGGTGACCGGGTGGTTCTCCTTGCTCCCAGGATTGCTACTCCATGAGCTCGGCTCTGAGCACACCCCCGCCTCCACACACTTGCGGTACTGCCCCACCGTCACCTCCGTTTTGCTCATCAAAAACGCCCGCAGCGTCACCGTGTGGATTGGTTTCTCGTCGCTATCGCCGTCTTGCGAGCCCATCTGAAACGAGCCAGCAGGGATACGAACCCACTGTATACTCTCCGCCTCCTGACGCTCACGCTCCGCCCGCTCCGCCGCCTCCCGCCGCGCCCGCTCCGCCGCCTCCCGCCGCGCCCGCTCCGCCGCCTCCCGCCGCGCCCGCTCCGCCGCCCGACGCGCGCAGCCCGCCTCCTCCGGCGTCAGCTCACACAGCCGCGTCGCCACCTCGTCCGCGCGCCTCTCCCGGCGCTCTAGCTCGCGCGCCCCCTCCTCACGCAGGCGCGTCAGCTTCGCCCCCAGCCCCCCGAGCGCCTCCACCACCCTCGCCTCCTTCACGTACGGATTGAGCCCCTCCACCGCCCCGTACGACTCCAAGAACGCCTCTAGCCACCGCAGCTTATCCTGCTGCGACACCACCTTCAGCGGCAACAGCCGCGACAGCTTCTCCCAGTCCCTCGCCATCTGCGCCCGCCGCTCCTGCTCTAGGCGCGCGTCCGCGCTCGCCACCTCCCGCAGGCGCCCCAGCGCCTCCTGCCGCGCCCGCTCAAACGCCTCGAGCTCGCCGAGGCGCCGGCGGGCGAGCTCCCCCACCTCCCCCGCGGCCTCACGCAGCGCCCCCCACAGCTCTAGGCGGCGACTCACCGAGGCCGACGACCCCTCCTTGTCCGCCTCCACCGCCGCCTCATAGCGCTCTAGGACCGCCACGTCCACCGCCCCAAAATCCACCCCGCTCACCACGCCCGCGCTCACCCCCTCCAGCGCCGCCCCCCCCCGCACCTCCGGCAGCGCCGCCACCTGGAACTTCTTAAACACGAATCCGCCGCTCAGGCGCTCCGCCACCTCCAGCAGCGACGGCTCCAGCGCCCCAAACAGCCGCACCGCCGCCCCCTGCAGCGGCCCCTCCAGCTCCTTGAGCTCTTTCGCCCCCACCGTCACCGACTCTCGCGGCTGCCCCGTCCGCGCCTCATAGAGCTTGAGCACCACCTTGAGCTCGCCGCCAAAGCGCGACACGATCCCCGTCACGAGCCAGTGCGCTTGCAGATTCCGCGCCGTCTGCACCGCGCACTCGTCCACGCAGTCCTCGAGGCGCGTCCCTGGCGGCAGCATGACCTCCATGTTGTCGTTCGTCATCACCGAGAAGCGGTCCGTCGGCAGGCGCAGGGCCGCCTGCTGCACGAGGTCGCTCAGGTACTGCACGTCGCTCTTGGGCAGCTCCGCCCGATTCTCGATCTGCAGCGTCGCCACCCGCTCCTCCGCCCACGCCGCCGGCGCCCCCCCCCACGCGACCCCCAGCGCGACCCCCAGCGCGACCCCCAGCGCGACCCCCAGCGCCCCCCCCTCTCGCGCGCCCCGCCGCGCGCTCTGCTGTGCACACCGTTGACTGAACATACACGCTCCTGAGCTGCTAAAAATCTCGCCCCGCGCCCGCCGTGAGTCCCCCTGCGTCGCGGACGTCTCAGCTAGATAACGCAGATCCCCTGACCGAGCAACCCTCTATAAGCGCTCAAGCGCGCGCAGGTGAGGGGCGCGGCGGGGGGGGGCGGCGGGCGCCCTAGACTTTGGCGCGCGCGGCGATTATCTTGGTGCCCGCCCGCGCGGCGTGGTAAGACCGCACCGCGCGCGGCGCGCGCCCACCGCCCCACAGGAGCCGACCCATGAGCATGCGTCTTCAGAAAACGCAGATCAACCCCCTCGTCAACACGATCATCAACGCCCTCACGCTGCAGAATGAGTTCGTGAAGATCGCGCCCTACGAGCCCCGCGAGGACGAGCCCCGCCGCCCCGGCCCCCTCCCCACCTCCATGGTCGATGAGCTGCGCAAGGACATCAGCGGCGTCCTCTACAACTACCTCAACACCGACCAGCGCCTCCACAACCTCGCCCGCGAGCAGGTGGAGCGCGAGGGGGTAGACCACAGCGAGATCTATAACCGCAAGCGCACCCTCGCCAAGCGCGAGGACTTTGGGCTCGGCGACGACGCGCCTAACTTTATCATCACGCAGCTCATCGAGGCGCTCCTCCACTCGTCGAGCGTGGACGAGATCTACGCCTCCGACGCCGAGCTCCGCGCCACCCTCCTGCCGGAGCTGCGCGAGGCGATGAGCAACCAGCGCAACGTGTCCCACGAGATGGCGCAACGCGTGCGCCAGATCACGCAGATCGGCAACCAGTGGGAGGACCTCTACACGCTGGTCAAGGGGCGCCTCAACGAGCGGTACCAGCTCGACTGAGCCCGGGGCGGCGCTTGAGCCCGGGGCGGCGGAGGGGCGCGCGGGCGATCAGGGGAAGGGCGTGAAGGAGGCCTCGCGCCCCACGTCCCCCCCCAGCAGCGCCGCCGCCTCCCCCGCGTCCCCCGCCGGGCGGAAGCGGATGGGCGCGCCGTCGAGGCCCGGGGCGCCCTCGCCGAGCAGCGCCTTGAGCCCCCCGCCCTCGCTGAGCCCGTCGAGCAGCAGCAGGCCCGGGCGCCCCGCCTCCCCGGCCGCCAGCGACGCCCCCGCCCAGGGCCCCCGCGCCCCCCCCGACACCAGCGGGCAGTCGTCCGTGCGCACCCGGTAGGTGGGGCCGCCGTCGAAGGGGTCGATGGTGCCGTCGGGCTCAAAGCCCACCTTGGCGAGCAGGTGCGCGGCGGGCTGCGAGGCGGGCCCCACGCGCCCGAGCTGCGCTTGCACGTGCGGCGGCAGCAGGGACGTGTAGAGGGGGGCCTGCGGGAAGAGCTCCTGCACGAAGTGGATGTGCTCGCGCGAGAGCTGGTCGGCGGTGTGGTAGTCGAGGCCGGTGAAGCGCTGCCCGAGGTAGGGCCACAGCTCGCTCTGGCGGTCGGGGCCGAGGGCGGGGAGGAGCTCCGCCACCACCTCGTCCTCAAACCACGCGCGGCGGCTCGGCAGGCCGATGAAGGCGAGGCGCGTGTATGACAAAAAGCGCCCGAGCTTGAGCGGGTGCCCCCGCAGGCGCGGCGAGAGCACGAGCCCCCCGAGCTCGGTGGGGCCGTCGTAGTCAAAAATGAGCTCGAGCGTCTGGTGCTTGAAGTGCCGCTTGAGGATGGACGAGTACTTCTGCCGCTCCATGATCCGAAAGTAGCTCGCGGGGCGGTCGTGGGTGCCGTGCTGCGCGATGATCATGGCGCACCCGAGCACCTCCGAGCGCCACCCCCCGCGCCCCCCGGGCGTCCACTCCTCGAGCACGAACAGGAGGCGCCGCTTGACGCCGCAGTCGTCTCGCGCGCTCGCCTGGCTCCGCTCGATGAGCGCGCCGATGACGGCGCGGTCCGCGGGCAGATTCACGCTGTCGAGCTCCGCCGCCACCGTGTAGAGCTGATCTAGATCTCTGGCCTGAGCGTCTCTGATGAGGAACATCGCGTAGACCTAAAGCGACCTAAGAGCGCACTCGGCAGGATTCGAACCTGCGACCCTCGGTTCCGTAGACCGATGCTCTATCCAGCTGAGCTACGAGTGCCTATGGTGCTTCTTTTAGCAGGTTGAGGGGGGAGAGTCAAGAGAAATCAGCGCCGCCCGCCGTCCTCACTCAAAGTCCGGCTCCTTGAGCGCCTCAGGTGCCCCCTCAGGCGCCGCCTCAGGCGTCCCCTCCGCAGCCGTCGCGCTCGCGGCGGGGGCGCCCTTGGGCTTGGGCGCGGCAGGGGGCGCGGCAGGGGGCGCCGCAGGGGGCGCGGCGGGGGCAGGAGCCGCCGCGGGCGCCGCGGGGGCGGCGTCGAAGTCTACGTCGCGGACCGCGGGCGCCGCGGGGGCGGCGTTGAGGGCTGGCGTAGGTGTCGAGACAAGCGCGGGCTCCGCTGCGGGCGCGGGCGCGGGCTCCGCTGCGGGCGCGGGCGTGGGCTCCGCTGCGGGCGCGGGCGCGGGCTCCGCTGCGGGCGCGGGCGCGGGCTCCGCTGCGGGCGCGGCGTTGAAATCCACGTCGCGGGGGGCGGGGGCGGGGTCGGCGGCGTGGGCGCTGGGGGGGGCGAGGGGGGCGCGGGCGGCGTCGGGGTGGAGCAGGGCGGCGTAGGAGGCCCAAAAGTGGGGGTGCCAGCGGGGGACGCCGCCCGCCGCGAGGTCCACGCCCAGGGCGCCGGCGCGCTTGCGCTGGAACTCGAGCGCGTCGGCGGGGGTGAGGCCCCGACTCACGGCGACGGCGAGGGCGCGCGCGGGGGGCGCCTCGCCCTCCACGCGCCAGCGGAGCCACCCCACCGCCGACACGCCGTGCGGCGCCACCGCCGCGTAGGCGGCGCGCGCCTCGCTGAGCGCGCCCACGCGCTCTAGGAGCAGGAGCGCGGCGCGCAGGTCGCCGCCCCCGGGCAGGCGCGCGGGGGCGAGGGCGCGCAGGGCGCTGGCGGGCTCACCCCACAGCGCCACGCGGCGCGCGCGCAGCCCCTCCTCGGCGCTCGGGGCGGGGTCGGCGCTCAGGTCGAGCGCCGCCCACCCCTCGCCGCAGTCGCCGCGCGCCGCGCAGGGCGCCACGCGCGCGGCGCCCTCGGGCGCGCCCTCGCCGGTGAGGGGCGCGGCGGGGTCGCCGAGCAGGTGCGTGGGGCGCTGCAGCCCCAGGAAGCTCGGCGCCTCCCCCGTCGCCCGCCGCGCGGGGGCGCTCGTGGGGGTCGCCTCGAGCACGGGGTCGCCCCCCCACTCCGCCAGCAGCGCCGGGCTGTACCACAGGAGCAGCCGCGTGGCCTTGAGGTCGCTCGGCAGCAGGCGGCGCCCGAGGGCGAGGCCCTCCGCCCACAGCCCCGCCTGCGGGTCCTGCGCCTGCGCGGCGCGCCGCGCGTCGAGGGGCGGCCAGGGGGCGGGGGGGGCGGCGAGGCCCTCGCGCCACGCGCGCACCGCCGGCGTGAGCGCCCGCGCCGCGCCCAGGGCGTCGAGGCGCGCCGCGCTCCCCCCCCGCTGCGTGAGCCGGTAGAGCTGCTCGCCCTGCGTGAAGAAGTAGAGCGCCGCGGCGCCCTCGGGGAGCGCCGGCAGCGGCGGGCGCGCGTCAAAGAGCGCCTCCTCGTAGGGCTGCGGCGCGGCGGTGAGCGCGTCGAGGGCGGCGCGCGCGGCGGCGATGGCGTCGTGGTCGTGGCGCGCGATCGCCTGCGAGAGCGCGCGCGCCGCCCCCCCCCGCGCCTCCTCCGCCGCCTCCTCCTCGGCGGAGCGGCGGCGGAGCTCGGCGCGCAGGGCGGGGCGCGTGGGCGGCAGGGGGGCCGCCGCCGCCGCCGCGCGCCACTCGCGCGCGAGGTGCGCCGCCGCCCCCTTGAGGTCGAGGGCGCGCGCCCCGCGCCCCGCGCCCCGCGCCGCCCCCAGCGCCGCCCCCAGCGCGCTCATGAGCTGCCCGGGGTCGCGGGGCAGCCCAAAGCTCTGCGCCTCGAGCCCCCACCCCTGCGTCAGCCGCTCCCCGCGCAGCGCGCGCCACCCCTCCACGGCCGCCTCGAGCGCCCGCGCCGCCCCCGCCTCGTCCCCCTCGCGCGCCGCGAGGAGCGCCGCCGCCGCCTGCTGGCGCCACGCGTAGCGCGGGTCCTTGGCGATGCGCGCGGCGTCCCCAAAGGCGCTCACCAAGAAGCCCTCGCGGCCGTCGAGCCCCTCCCCCGTGAGCGCCGTGAACAGCAGGCACGAGCGCCCCATCAGCGCCAGCGCCGGCTCGCTGCTCAGCGCGTCGCTCGCCTGAAGCGCCTCGAGCGCCTGCGCCCGCTCCCCCGCCCGCGCCAGGAGGCAGCCGCGGATGACCTGCGCGCGCAGCGGGCTCGACTTGAACGCCGTGAGCGCCGCGAGCGCCTCGCGGGTCTGCCCGCGCTCGGCGAGGGCCCACGCCAGCAGCGCGCGGCGGTCGGTGCTCTCGTGGTGCGCCAGCGAGCGCTCGAGGCGCCGCGCGGCCTGCTCAAGGAAGCCGAGCCCCGCCAGCGCCAGCGCCGCCTCGGCGTGGAGGTCGGCCTGCAGCTCCGCCGCCTGCGCGCGCTCCCCCTCGGGCAGCCCCGCGAGGAGACGCAGCCCATAGTTGGCGAAGGTGAAGCTCACCTCGTCGCGCGCGAGCGCTCGGTAGGCGCGCCCCTGAATGAGCGCGTTGCGCGCGAGCAGCTCGCGGCGCTGCTCCTCGTAGAGCGCCTCCGCCATGGGGCGCAGCTCCTCGAGGGCGCGCGCCGCCTCCCCCGCCTCCACCGAGAGGCGCGCCCGCTCGAGCGCCCAGCTGAGCAGCAGCGCGCGCGCCTCACCGGGGGCGGGGTGGCTCTGCTGCGCCTCCTCGAGCCGCGCCCGCGCCGCCGCTAGGTCGCCGAGGTCCTCATGCACGCGCGCCACGAGCGCCAGCGTCTGCGCCCGCTCGAGGCGCCAGCGCGCCACCGCCCGCGCGCGCAGCTCCGACGGCAGCAGCGCCGCCGAGTACGCCTCGTCCGCCAGCAGCTCGAGCGCCGCGCTGAGGGGCGCGAGCAGCGGCAGCGCGTCACGGCTGCGGCGCCCCTCGCGCGCCTCGCCCACCCCCCGCGCCAGCCCCGCCGCCGCCTCCTGCAGCGCCGCCTGCCCCAGCGCGTCGCCCTTGAGGCGCTCGGGGGCCTTGAGGCGCTCGGCGAGCTCCTCGGCGAGCGCCTCCCACTGCGCGCCCTGCGTGAGCAGCCGGAGGCGCAGGAGCGAGAGGCGCTGCGAGAGGGCGCTCTGGTCGGAGTCGGCGAACGCCTGCTCCACCGTCTCCACGAGGCGCACGCCGTCGAGCGCCTGCCCGCGCCCCCCGAGGAGGGCGGCGCGCGCGAGGTAGGCGGCGGCGAGGGTGCGGTGGGCGTCGCGGTTGGATTTGGCGCGGGGCTTGACGAGGTCGATCACGCGCGCCACCTCCGTCAGCGCCGTCGGCAGGTCCCCCCCCGCCCACGCGCCCCACAGCCGCGCCGCCCCTTGGTCGAGGAGGGTGGCGGCGGGCGCCGGGGACTCAGCGCCGTGGTAGGCGCGCAGGGCGCGCCAGCGGGCGGCGTCGTGAGAGAACACGAGCCCGCACTCCGCCAGCGGCGTCGCCGCCGTCAGGTACGAGCCCTCCGCCTGCGCGTTGGGCAGGTAGCGCGCGCCGGTGCGCAGGAGCGCGCGGTAGAGCAGCCCAAAGAAGGTGGCCTCCACGTGCTCGGCGCGGTCGGCGAGCTCAAAGCAGAGCGCCATGCGCTGGTCGAGGGACGAGAGCTGATTCTGGGCGGCGCGCTCGTTGAGGAGGTCCTGCAGGGCGGTGACCTCCTGCGCGAGCCGCCCGAACGCCCGCTCGTCGGCGACGCGCTCGAGGAGCACGAGGGGCGCGTGGTGCCCGCGCTCGGAGAGGCGGCGGGCGATGAGCTCGAGGGTGGAGCGCAGCTGCGCGCGCTTGGAGGCGGGCACCGCCGCCGTGGAGAGGGTGAAGACCTCGCCGTAGAACCACACCTGCGCGAACTCGTGCGAGCCCTCCACGAGCGCGCCGAGGGCGGCGGCGTCGCCGCTCTGGTGAGCGCGGTCAAAATCCACCCACCACTGCTTCACGGCGGGCGCCGCCGCGGCGCCGGCGACGAGCGCCGCGAGGGGGCCGCGCGCGACGTCGGCGGGCGCCGGGGCGCGGGGCGCGAGGGCGCCGCAGGCGACTCCGAGGAGGGCAGAGAGGGCGCGGGTGGAGAGGCGTTGAGGCCGAGCGCGGCGCATGTGGGACTCCAGGGCAAGCGATCACCGCGCCCCCCACGACGGCGCGCGGAGGGGGGCGCGGCGCTTCACAATAAAGACTCAGCGGTTAAAACTAAAGCGCAGAGGGGGCGAGGCGGGATTTTTTATCAGGAGATGTGCGCGCCTCGCGGCAGAACCGCTATGGTGTTGTGTTCTCTGTCGCCCCCTCCTCGCCGCGACCTCGAGCCCCCGCCGTGAGATACGCCAGCGTCCTCCTCTGCAAGCCCCTGCCCCAGCCCCTCACCTACGAGGTCCCCCCCGCGCTGCGCGGCGCGCTCCTAGAGGGCGACGTGGTAGTGGTGCCGCTCCACGCGCGCCAGGAGGTGGGCTGCGTGTGGGCGCTGAGCGACGTCGCCCCCGAGGGGCTCAAGCTGCGCCCCCTCACCGGCCGCCTAGAGGGGCTGCCGCGCCTGCCGCCCGCCCTGCGGCGGCTGCTCACGCGCCTCGCCGCCTACTACCACGCCCCGCTCGGCGAGGCGCTCCGGCTCGCGCTCCCCGCCGTGAGCACCCACAAGGCGCTCACGCTCACCGAGCGCGGGCGCGCCCTGCGGCGCGAGGAGGCGCTCGCCGAGGGGCTCAGCGCCCTAGAGTGGCCCCTGTTCGAGGCGCTCCGCGCCCTGCTCCTCTGCCGCCCCCTGCGCGCCGCCGACCTGCCCCTCGCGCTGCCCAAGGCCCTCACGAGCGCCCTCAAGGCGCGCGGCTGGGCGCGCGAGGGCGAGCTGCCCGCCCTGCGCCCCCCGCGCGTCCTCCTGAGCGCCCTGCGCCCCCCCGCCCTGCCCCCCCACCCCAAGCGCCCCC
>Ga0194129_10005266_pt1 | contig 16597 bp, 31 predicted proteins | sample TA2KigCa35mmetaG_FD_150862 | JGI IMG/M metagenome (GOLD analysis project Ga0194129, IMG submission 150862) | Freshwater microbial communities from Lake Tanganyika, Tanzania - TA2015038 Kigoma Deep Cast 35m | ecosystem: Environmental > Aquatic > Freshwater > Lake | place: Tanzania: Lake... | reverse complement strand
GATCGCGCCGATCGCGATGGAGGATGGGTTGCGGTTCGCGATCCGTGAGGGTGGTCGGACCGTGGGTGCGGGTCAGGTCACCAAGATCCTCAAGTAACCCACGAGCGCAGGATTCGGAGACGGGACGAACCATGGCAGACGCGAAGGGTCAGAAGATCCGGATCCGCCTCAAGGCGTACGACCACGAGATCATCGACCAGTCCACGAAGAAGATCGTGGAGACGGTCGTGCGGACCCAGGCCAAGGTCCGGGGTCCCGTACCCCTGCCCACCGAGATCCGGCGGTTCTGCGTGGTGCGCTCGCCCCACGTCGACAAGGACTCCCGGGAGCACTTCGAGATGCGCATCCACAAGCGCCTCCTCGACATCGTGGAGCCGACCGGCAAGACGGTGGAGTCGCTCCAGCGGCTCGACCTGCCCGCCGGCGTCGACATCGAGATCAAGATCCAGCAGGCCTGAACCGGGCCGCCTCCGACCCCGAGGCCCCAGGGGCCGAGTGGTCGGATCGGGACGGGAGCCGGTAGGCTTCCCTGTCGTCGTCACCCGAGCGCCGGCGGAGGCCCCGAGGGGCCACCGAGCGGAGCGGAGGTGGCATCCAGTCCGCCAATCGAAGTCTGCGCAGGCCCGTCGGCCCCGGTCGGAGGGGAACCACGCAGCACAACCAGGGGACGCTCCGTCGGCCACCGGGCCGGGGGAGCGTTCGCGTGAGGCACCGAGACGTCGTCCGGACCCACCCCGGTGGGCCCGGGAGAACAGGTGAGGAAGCTGACCCATGGCTGCGGTGAAGGGGATCCTCGGGCGAAAGCTCGGCATGACCCAGGTCTGGGACGCCGAGAACCGGGTCGTCCCGGTGACGGTGATCGAGGCCGGGCCTTGCCGCGTCGTCCAGCTCAAGACGCCGGAGCGTGACGGCTACTCGGCCGTGCAGATCGCCTTCGGGACCGTGAAGGAGCGCCGGCTGAGCAAGCCCGAGCTCGGGCACCTCCAGAAGAACGGGGCGGCGCCGAGCAAGCACCTCGCCGAGATCCGGGTCGACGACCTCTCGGCCTACGCGCTCGGCACCGTGATCAGCGCCGACGTCTTCGCCACCGGCGAGCGGGTCGACGTCACGGCCGTGTCCAAGGGCAAGGGCTTCTCCGGCGTCATGGTCCGCCACAACTTCAAGGGCCAGGGCGCCAGCCACGGCAACCACAAGAAGCACCGGGCCCCGGGCTCCATCGGGGCCTGCGCCACTCCCGCCCGGGTCTTCAAGGGCATGCGGATGGCCGGCCAGTACGGCAACGTCCGGACCACCACCCTCAACCTCGAGGTCGTCGAGGGCGACGCCGAGCGGGGCCTGCTGCTCGTCAAGGGCTCCGTGCCCGGCCCCAACGGCGGCGTGGTCTTCATCCGGAACGCGGCCAAGGGCCCGGCCGTGGCCGCTCCCGACTTCGGCGCCCGGGCCGCCGCCGCCCCCGAGCCGGTCGAGGCCGCGGCGTCCGACGACGGGGTCGAAGCCACCGTCGGCGACGCGGAAGGCGGTGCCGAATGAAGATCGACGTGACCACCGCGGCCGGCGCGTCCGCCGGATCGGTCGAGGTGCCCGAGGACCTCTTCGGCATCGAGCCGAACGGGCCGGTGATGCACCAGGTCGTCACGGCGCAGCTCGCCCACCGACGCGCCGGGACCCACTCCACCAAGACCCGGGCCGAGGTCGCCGGCGGCGGGGCCAAGCCCTGGCGCCAGAAGGGCACCGGCCGGGCCCGGCAGGGCTCCATCCGTGCGCCCCAGTGGCGCGGCGGTGGCGTCGCCCACGGCCCCAAGCCCCGGGACTACAGCCAGCGCACGCCCAAGAAGATGATCCGCCTGGCGCTGCGCTCGGCCCTCTCCGACCGGGCGTCGGAGGGTCGGGTCAAGGTCGTCGACGACTGGGGCATCGCCGAGCCCCGCACCAAGGCCGGCATCGCCGTCCTCGAGCAGCTGGGGCTGCGGCCGAAGGGGGAGCGGGTTCCCCGGGTCCTCCTCGTCCTCGCCCGGAGCGACGACGCGGCCTGGCGCTCGTTCCGCAACCTGGGCCGCTACGTCCAGATCGTGCTGCCCGAGGAGCTCAACGTCTACGACGTGCTCGTCAACGACTACGTCGTGTTCTCGAAGGCCACCCTGGACGAGGCCATCGCCCGCTACTCCTCGACGGCCGCCGACGTGACGGAGGTGGCGTCGTGAACGGTCGGGATCCGCGCGACGTGATCATCCGCCCGGTGGTCTCCGAGAAGTCCTACGCCGCGTACGACGGCAACGTCTACACCTTCGTCGTCGCCCCCGACGCCAACAAGGTGGAGATCCGCCAGGCGGTCGAGTCGATCTTCGACGTGCGGGTCACGAACGTGAACACGCTCAACCGCAACGGCAAGCGCAAGCGCAACCGCCGCAACGGGACCTTCGGGAAGCGGGCCGGCACCAAGCGGGCGATCGTCACCCTCGCCGAGGGCGACCGGATCGAGATCTTCGGGAGCTGACGGTGGCCATTCGCAAGCGCAAGCCCACGAGTCCCGGTCGACGGTTCCAGACCGTCTCCGACTTCTCCGACATCACGCGCGACCGCCCGGAGCGGTCGCTGACGAAGCCCAAGCCCAAGACCGGTGGCCGCAACGCCCACGGGCGGATGACCTCACGGCACCGCGGTGGTGGGCACAAGCAGAAGTACCGGGTCATCGACTTCAAGCGCGACAAGGACGGGGTCCCGGCCAAGGTCGCGGCGATCGAGTACGACCCGAACCGCAACGCCCGCATCGCGCTCCTCCACTACCGCGACGGCGAGAAGCGCTACATCCTCGCCCCGGCGCTGATCGAGGTCGGCGACATGCTGCAGAGCGGGCACGGCTCGGAGATCCGGCCCGGCAACGCCCTGCCGTTGCGCTACATCCCGGTCGGGACCGTGGTGCACAACGTCGAGATGAAGCCGGGTGCGGGCGGGAAGATGGGCCGGGGCGCCGGAGCGGCGATCCAGCTCGTCGCCAAGGAGGGCCAGTTCGCCACCCTGCGGCTCCCGTCCACCGAGATGCGCCGGGTGCCCATCGACTGCCGGGCCACCGTCGGCGCCGTGGGCAACGCCGAGGCGGCACTGGTCAAGATCGGCAAGGCCGGCCGGGCCCGGTGGCAGGGCAAGCGCCCCCACGTCCGGGGTGTGGCCATGAACCCGGTCGACCACCCCCTCGGTGGTGGTGAAGGCAAGAGCTCGGGTGGACGCCACCCGGTGTCGCCGTGGGGCAAGCCCGAAGGGCGGACCCGCAAGAAGGGCAAGAAGTCCGACGAGATGATCGTGCGCCGCCGCCGTACCCGCGGCAGCCGGAGGTAACTGGGATGCCGCGGAGTCTGAAGAAGGGCCCGTTCGTCGACGACCACCTGGCCAAGAAGGTGGACGCGCAGAACGCCGCCGGGGAGCGCAAGGTCATCAAGACCTGGTCGCGCCGATCCACCGTCACCCCGGACATGGTCGGCCACACCATCGCCGTCCACGACGGGCGCAAGCACGTGCCCGTGTACATCAGCGAGGCGATGGTCGGGCACAAGCTCGGCGAGTTCGCCCCCACGCGGACGTTCAAGTACCACGCGGGCCAGGAGAGGTCGTCCCGGCGATGAGCAGCACCGGCACCGCCGCCCGCCTCCGCTACGTCCGCACCTCCGCCCCGAAGGTGCGCCAGGTGCTCCAGCTCATCCAGGGCCAGGACATCGAGACTGCGCGCGCCACCCTCGCCCTCTGCGAGAAGGGCATCGCCGACGACCTGGCCAAGCTGCTCGACTCGGCCGTGGCCAACGCCGAGCACAACGACCAGATCCCCGCCGACGACCTCTTCGTGAGCCGGGCGTTCGCCGACGAGGGTCCCACCGGGAAGCGCTTCCGGCCCCGGGCCCGGGGTCGGGGCACCCGCATCCGCAAGCGCACGAGCCACATCACGATCGTGGTCGCCCGCTTCGACGACGACGAGCTGGAGCGCCGCCGCCAGAAGGCGCTCGCCGCCGGCCCCGGGCGGGGTCGCCCGACCCGTCGGCCCCGGCGCCCCCGCCGGGAGCGGGCCGCCGCGCACGACGAGGTGGTCGACGCCCCCGATCCGGTGGCCGAGGCCTCGGCCGCGGACGACCCCGGGAAGCAGGACTGACATGGGCCAGAAGGTCAACCCCTACGGGTTCCGCCTCGGCGTCACCACCGACTGGAAGTCGCGGTGGTTCGCCGACGGGCAGGAGTACAAGGACAGCCTCATCGAGGACTGGCGCATCCGGGACTACCTCCGGCGCCAGCTCCCCCACGCCGCGGTGAGCCGGGTGGAGATCGAGCGCACCCGCGACCGGCTGCGGGTCGACGTCTACACCGCCCGCCCCGGCATCGTCATCGGCCGCCGCGGCGCCGAGGCCGACCGGCTCCGGGCCGGGCTCCTCAAGATCACCGGCAACCCCAAGGTCCACTTCAACATCCAGGAGATCAAGCAGCCCGAGCTCGACGCCACCCTGATCGCCCAGGGTGTGGCCGACCAGCTCGCCGGCCGGGTGTCGTTCCGGCGGGCGATGAAGCGGGCCGTCCAGACGGCGATGAAGGCCGGGGCCCAGGGGATCCGGGTCCAGTGCGGCGGCCGCCTCGGTGGCGCCGAGATGTCCCGGCGCGAGTGGTACCGCGAGGGCCGGGTGCCGCTGCACACGCTGCGGGCCGACATCGACTACGGCCAGGCCGAGGCCCGGACCACCTTCGGTCGCATCGGCGTGAAGGTCTGGATCTACAAGGGTGAGATCCTCCCGTACAAGTCGGCGGCCGAGGACAAGATCTCCCGGGAGGCGGCCATGGCCGTCGGGGAGGCCGCCGGGGCCCCGGCGAAGCGGCGGGTCGTCAGCGCCGGCGGTGGCCGTCGCCGGGCCGAGGACGCGGTCGAGGTGCCGGTCGAGTCGGCGTCCGACGAGCCGGTCGAGGACGCCACGCCCCTGGTGAAGGAGGCCGACCCCGAGCTCGAGCGTCTCCTCGCCGAGGAGGAGGAGATCGAGCGCCGGACCCGCCAGCATCACGAGGCGCCGAAGTTCCACGGCGACGAGGACTGAGGTCGACCGATGCTGATGCCGAGGAAGGTCCGCCACCGCAAGGTGCAGCGGGGCCGCATGACCGGGGCCGCCAAGGGCGGGACCAAGATCACCTTCGGGGACTTCGGGATCCAGGCGCTCGAGCCGGGGTGGATCACCAACCGTCAGATCGAGGCCGCCCGTATCGCCATGACCCGCTACATCCGACGGGGTGGGAAGGTCTGGATCAACATCTTCCCCGACAAGCCCATCACCCAAAAGCCCGCCGAGACCCGCATGGGGTCGGGGAAGGGCAACCCCGAGCGGTGGGTCGCGGTGGTCAAGCCCGGTCGGGTGATGTTCGAGCTGTCGGGGGTGCCCGAGGCGACCGCCCGCGAGGCCATGCGCCTCGCCCAGCACAAGCTGCCGATCAAGACCCGGTTCATCGTCCGCCAGGACGAGGGGTGAGCCCGATGACCGGCGCCCGAGTGACCCGCACCGCCTCCGGCGGCGAGGGGAGTTGAGGATCCGATGAAGGCGAGCGAGATCGCTGAGCTGAACGACGCCGAGCTGGTCCAGCAGCTGCGGACGTTCAAGGAAGAGCTGTTCAACCTGCGCTTCCAGAACGCCACCGGCCAGCTCGAGAACACGGCACGGATCCCGCAGGTCCGTCGGGCCATCGCCCGGTGCGAGACCCTGCTGCGGGCCCGGGAGATCGCGGCGGCCGAGGCCGCCGAGGAAGGGTGACCATGGCCGACGAGCAGGCGACCGAGCCTCGCCCCAACGGACGCAAGGTCCGTGAGGGGATCGTGGTCTCGGCGAAGATGGACAAGACGATCGTGGTCGCCGTGGTCGACCGCGTGCAGCACCGCCGCTACGGCAAGACGCTGCAGCGGACCAAGCGGCTGTACGCCCACGACGACGCCAACGACGCGCGCGAAGGCGACCGGGTCCGGGTGACCGAGACGCGGCCGGTCTCCAAGCAGAAGCGCTGGCGGGTCGTGGAAGTCCTCGAGCGGGCCCGGTGATCCGATGATCCAGCAGGAGAGCCGCCTCCGGGTGGCCGACAACTCCGGGGCCCGCGAGGTCCTGTGCATCAAGGTGCTGGGCGGCAGCCGCCGGCGCTACGCGGGCATCGGCGACGTCTTCGTGGCCACGGTCAAGGACGCCGTGCCCGGCGCCGCGGTGAAGAAGGGCGACGTCGTCAAGTGCGTCGTCGTGCGCACCAAGAAGGAGCGCCGCCGTCCCGACGGCAGCTACATCCGCTTCGACGAGAACGCTGCGGTGCTCATCAACGACCAGATGCAGCCCCGGGGGACGCGCATCTTCGGCCCGGTGGGCCGGGAGCTGCGCGACCGGAAGTTCATGCGCATCGTGTCCCTCGCTCCGGAGGTGATCTGACCGTGAAGCTCAAGAAGGGCGACAAGGTCCAGGTGATCGCAGGCAAGGACGTCGGCAAGCAGGGTGAGGTCACCCGCGTCCTGCGCGAGCGCAACATGGTGATTGTCGAGGGTGTGAACGTCGCCAAGCGGCACCAGAAGGCCACCAAGGCCACGATGCAGGGCGGGATCATCGACAAGGACATGCCGGTCCACGTCTCCAACGTCGCCGTGGTGTGCGGCAGCTGTGGGCCGACCCGCGTGGGGTACCGCCTCGCCGGCAGCGACAAGGTCCGGGTCTGCCGCAAGTGCGGGACGGAGCTGTGATGCCGATCGCGACCGGACCCCGCCTCAAGGCGAAGTACGAGACCGAGCTGCGCCCCGCGCTGCGCGAGGAGCTCGGCCTCGGCAACGTGATGGAAGTGCCCCGGCTGGTCAAGATCGTCTGCAACTGCGGGGTCGGTCGTGCCACCCAGCAGGCGTCCCTGCTCGACGGTGCGGTCACCGACCTGACCCTGATCACCGGGCAGAAGCCCCTCGTCACCAAGGCGAAGAAGTCGATCGCCGGCTTCAAGCTGCGGGAGGGCAACGCGATCGGGGCCAAGGTCACCCTGCGGGGGGCCCGGATGTGGGAGTTCTACGACCGCCTCGTGAGCGTGGCGATCCCCCGCGTCCGTGACTTCCGGGGACTCGACCCGCGGTCCTTCGACGGCCGGGGCAACTACACGTTCGGGGTGACCGAGCAGCTGATCTTCCCCGAGATCGACTACGACAAGATCGATACGGTCCGCGGCATGGACGTGACGATCGTGACGACGGCGGAGACCGACGAACAGGGACGTGCGCTGCTCCGTGCGCTCGGCTTCCCGTTCCGTCGCGACAACCAGTAGGGGTATTCGATGGCCAAGAAGGCACTGATCCAGAAGCAGCAGAGCGCTCCGAAGTTCAAGGTGCGCGAGTACACGCGGTGTCGCCGGTGCGGTCGGCCCCGGTCGGTCTACCGGAAGTTCGGTCTGTGCCGGGTGTGCTTCCGGGAGATGGCGCACGCCGGGGAGATCCCGGGCGTGACCAAGGCCTCGTGGTGAGAGGGGTCCGTCGATGACCATGACCGATCCGATCGCCGACATGCTGACCCGGCTGCGCAACGCCAACACGGCGTTCCACGACGACGTCGTGATGCCCAGCTCCAAGGTCAAGGAGGCCCTGGCCAAGATCCTCGTGAGCGAGGGCTACGTCGAGGGCTACGCCGTGGAGCAGGACCCCGCCCGCCCGTCGCCCCGTCTGCGCATCACGCTCAAGTACACCCCCGAGCGGAAGCGGACGATCTCGGGCCTGCGTCGGGTGTCGAAGCCGGGCCTGCGCGTCTACTCCAAGTCCACCGACGTCCCGCGTGTGCTCGGGGGCATGGGGATCGCCATCCTGTCGACCAACCAGGGGCTCATGACCGACCGTGAGGCGCGGCAGCGCCGGGTCGGCGGTGAGATCCTCTGCCACGTCTGGTAGGCCGAGATGTCGCGAATCGGCAAGCAGCCCATCCCCGTCCCCGCCGGCGTCGAGGTCTCCATCGACGCGGGCCGGGTGGTCGTGAAGGGACCCAACGGCACGCTCGAGCACCGGGTGCCCGACGCCATCACCGTCGCTCGCGACGGTGATGTCCTCGTGGTCACCCGGCCCGACGACGAGCGGATGCACCGCTCGCTGCACGGGCTCACCCGCACCCTGGTGTCGAACATGGTCACCGGGGTCTCCCAGGGCTTCACCCGCGACCTCGACATCGTCGGCGTCGGCTACCGGGTCCTGGCCCAGGGGCCGACCAAGATCGAGCTCCAGCTCGGCTACTCGCACCCGGTGTTCGTGGAGGCGCCCGACGGCGTCACCTTCGAGGTGCCCCAGCCCACCCGCATCACCGTGAAGGGCGCCGACAAGCAGCTCGTCGGCCAGGTCGCGGCCGACATCCGCAAGCTCCGCAAGCCCGAGCCCTACAAGGGCAAGGGGATCCGCTACTCCGACGAGCGCGTCCTGCGCAAGGCGGGCAAGTCGGCGAAGTGACGAGGAACCCGCGATGACACTCCACAAGGTCGAAGCCCGCGAGCGCCGGCACCGCCGGGTCCGCAAGAAGGTCCGGGGCACCGCAGCGCGGCCGCGGCTCGCGGTGTTCCGCTCCAACAAGCACATCTACGCCCAGCTGATCGACGACGTCGCCGGGGTCACCCTGGCGTCGGCGTCGACCACCGAGAAGGGCCTGTCCGGCTCGGGGGCCACGGTCGCCGCCGCGACCGGCGTCGGCGCCCGGCTCGGTGAGCGGGCCACCGCCGCCGGGATCACCACCGCGGTATTCGACCGGGGCGGGTTCCGCTACCACGGACGGGTCGCGGCGGTCGCCGACGCAGCCCGGGCCGCCGGGCTCGAGTTCTGAGCACCCGGCGCGACGAGCAGACGAGACGAGGACACTGACATGGCTGACGGACAGCTCGAAGAGCGGGTCATCTCGATCAACCGGGTCGCCAAGGTGGTCAAGGGTGGTCGTCGCTTCTCCTTCACCGCACTGGTGGTGGTGGGCGACGGCGACGGCAACGTCGGGCTCGGCTACGGCAAGGCCAAGGAGGTGCCCGCCGCCATCCAGAAGGGGATGGAGGAGGCCCGCAAGAACCTCTTCGCCGTGCCCCTCGCCGGTTCGACCATCACCCACCAGATCATCGGCGAGCACGACGCCGCCCGGGTGCTGCTGAAGCCGGCCGCCCCCGGTACCGGGGTCATCGCCGGCGGTGCGGCCCGGGCGATCCTCGAGGCCGCCGGCGTGCACGACGTGCTCGCAAAGTCGCTCGGCTCGACCAACGCCATCAACGTCTCGCGGGCCACCATCGACGGCCTGCGCTCGCTGCGGCGCCCCGAGGAGGTCGCGGCCCTGCGGGGCAAGTCCCCCGAGGAGGTCGCCACCGGCGGCATGCTGCGCGCGTACAACGAGCGTAAGGCCGCCGCACGGCACGGCGCTCCGGTGGAGGTGGCGTGACCATGGCCGGCACCGTGCGTGTCACCCTGGTCCGGTCCCGCATCGGCATCAAGCCGAAGCAGCGGGGCACGCTGCGCGCCCTCGGGCTGCGCCGCATCGACCAGACCGTGGAGCTGCCCGACCGCCCCGAGATCCGCGGCATGATCGCCAAGGTGCCGCATCTCGTCCGGGTCGACGAGGCCTGAGCGAGTCCGACGCGTCGCGAGAGGGAATCCGATGACGATCAAGATCCACGACCTGAAGCCGGCCCCGGGCTCCCGCCGCGACGCCAAGCGCGTCGGGCGGGGCATCGCGGGCAAGCGCGGCAAGACCGCCGGGCGGGGCACGAAGGGCCAGGGAGCCCGCAACAACGTCCCGCCGGGCTTCGAGGGCGGCCAGACCCCCCTGCACCGGCGGGTCCCGAAGGGCAAGGGCTTCCGCAACCCCTTCCGGGTCGAGTACCACGTGGTCAACCTCGACACCCTGGAGGGGTTCCCCGCCGGGTCGACGGTCGATCCCGACTCCCTGCGGGCCCGGGGGCTCGTGGCCAAGCGTGGGCTGGTCAAGGTGCTGGGTCGGGGCGAGGTGGGCGCTGCGCTCACCGTGCGCGCCCACGCCTTCTCGCAGTCGGCCCGGGACGCCATCACCGCGGCGGGGGGCACCGTCGAGGTGATCCCGGCGCCGTGGGGTGACCGCCGACCGCCGGCGGGCTCGAACAACGCACTGACCAACCGCTGAGGCCCTGGACCACGGAGCCCGGGCTCCGCGGCCGGACCGGTGCCGCCGGGCATCGGGTAGGCTCATTGTCCCCATCGACCCGGGAAACCCGCTGGAGCTGCACGCGCCATGCTGTCCCGCCTCCGGAACATGTTCCGGGCCCCCGACCTCCGGAACAAGATCCTTTTCACGATCCTGATCATCGCGATCTACCGGGTCGGCGCGCACCTGCCCGTGCCGTACGTGGACTTCTCCGCGATCAAGGATCTGCAGAACAACGCCGAGCAGACCGGCGGCGTCGTGGGCCTGCTCGACCTCTTCGCCGGTGGTGCGATCACCAACGTGGCGATCTTCTTCCTCGGGATCATGCCGTACATCACGGCATCGATCATCATGCAGCTCCTCGGGGTCGTGATCCCGAAGCTCGAGCAGTGGCGCCAGGAGGGCCAGGTCGGGCAGAAGAAGATCACCCAGTGGACCCGCTACCTGACCATCGGCCTGGCCATCCTCCAGTCCACCGGGTTCGCCTTCGCGTTGCACAACGGGAACAGCGCCCTCGGGTTCTCGGGCTTCGAGGGCCGCGATCTCATCCCCGACTGGTCGCTCGGCGTCGCCCTGACCATCATCCTCACCTGGACGGCCGGCACCGCACTGGTGATGTGGCTGGCCGAGCTCATCACCCAGCGGGGGATCGGCAACGGCATGTCGATCCTCATCTTTGCCTCGGTGGTGTCTCGCCTCCCTGCCCAGGGCGGCGCGCTCTGGGCCGAGGGCTCCCGGGCCCAGTTCGTCGTGATCCTGCTGATCGGCCTGGCGATGATCGTGGGGATCGTGTTCGTGGAGTCGGGGCAGCGCCGGATCCCGGTCCAGTTCGCCAAGCGCGTCGTCGGCCGCCGCATGTACGGCGGCCAGAGCACCTACATCCCGCTGAAGGTCAACCAGTCGGGTGTCATCCCGGTGATCTTCGCGAGCTCGATCCTGGCCTTCCCCGCCCTCATCGCCTCGGCGCTCGGGAACAGCGCCACCGGGGTCCAGGAATGGATCAACTCGAACCTGGTGGAGGGCCAGGGGTGGTTCTACATCACCTTCTACACCCTCTTGATCATCTTCTTCTCGTACTTCTACACCGCCATTGCCTTCAATCCGCAGCAACAGGCCGACATCATCCGCAAGCAGGGCGGCTTCATCCCGGGGATCCGACCCGGACCCCCCACCGAGCGCTATCTCGCCAAGGTGCTGAACCGGATCACCCTGCCCGGCTCCCTGTTCCTCGCCGTGATCGCCATCACCCCGCTCCTCGTCTTTGCGCTCTGGGACATCAGCCAGTTCCCCTTCGGCGGGACGTCGCTGCTGATCACGGTCGGGGTCGCCCTCGAGACCATGAAGCAGATCGACAGCCAGCTCATGATGCGCAACTACGAGGGGTTCCTGAGCTGAGGGCGCAGTCGTGACCGTTCGAGGCCCGCGGGTCGTGCTCCTCGGGAAGCAGGGTGCCGGCAAGGGCACCCAGGTGACCCGGGTCGCCGAGCACTACGCGGTGGCCCACCTCGCCACCGGCGATCTCTTCCGCGCCGCCGCCCGCGACGGCACGCCGCTCGGGGTGAAGGCCCGGCGCTACATCGACCGGGGCGAGCTCGTCCCCGACGACATCGTGATCGGCGTCGTGCGCGAGTTCCTCACCGACCACGACGGTGCGCTCGCCGCCTCCGGCTTCGTCCTCGACGGCTTCCCCCGCACCCGCGTGCAGGCCGAGGAGCTCGACGTGTCCCTGGGGGACGAACGGCTGGACATCGTCGTGAACCTCGACGTCCCCACCGAGGTGGTCCTGGCCCGGATCGCGGGCCGTCGGGTCTGCGTGCAGTGCGGGGCCACCTACCACGTCGACCACTCGCCCCGGGACCCGTGGTGGTGCGATCACTGCGGGGGCCACGTGCTCCAGCGTGACGACGACCAGGAAGACTCCGTGATGCGGCGGCTCGAGCTCTACGAGATCCAGACGCTCCCGGTGATTCAGTATTACCGGCGGTCGGGCAAGCTGGTCAGCGTGAACGGCGAGGCCGACAGCGAGTCGGTGTTCACGGCGGTCATCACCGCCATCGACGCTCGACGGGAGGCCCCGGAATGATCACCCGCAAGAACCGCGACCAGATCGCCCTGATGCGACGGGCGGGCAAGGTCGTCGCCGAGATGCACGAGAAGTGCTCCGAGATGGCCAAGCCCGGCGCCACCACCCTCGACATCGACCGCGTGGCCCGGGAGGTCATCGAGCGCCGTGGGGCCCGGTCGAACTTCCTCGGCTACCGGGGCTTCCCGGCGGTGGTGTGCACATCCCCGAACGACGTCATCGTGCACGGGATCCCGTCCGACACGGTGGTGCTCGAGGAGGGCGACATCTTGTCCATCGACTGCGGGGCGATCATCGAGGGCTGGCACGCCGACGCCGCCGTGACCGTCCCGATCGGGCTGATCGATGCCGAGTCGCAGCGGCTGATCGACGTCACCCGGGAGTCCCTCTGGGCGGCCATCGACCAGGTCGTGGCGGGCAACCGGCTCGGCGACATCGGGGCCGCCGTGGAGGGCCGGGCCGAGGCGGCCGGCTTCACCGTGGTCCGGGAGTACGTGGGCCACGGCATCGGCACGGCCATGCACGAGGAGCCCCAGGTCCCCAACTACGGCCCGGCCGGGAGGGGCTTCAAGCTCCGGGAGGGGATCGTCCTGGCGATCGAGCCCATGGTCAACGCCGGGGGCCCCGAGACCGAGGTCCTCGACGACGGGTGGACCGTGGTCACCCGGGACGGCCGCCGTTCGGCCCACTTCGAGCACACCATCGCGGTGACCGAGGCCGGGCCCGAGGTCCTGACCCTGCCCTGAGGTCCCCTGCGGATCGGCCCTCCGGGGGCCCGGGCCCGTTCGATTTCCACCTACCGGAGGGTTCATGTAGCCTTTCCGTTCGGCCCGAAGGCCGGCGGCGCCCCCTGCGGGGAGGCAGCCACCGGCCCCGGTCCGTTCCCCGGCGGGACTCCGCCGGACGGAATCCCCGAAGCAGCGGCGCGCGCCTCAGCACGCCGCATCCCGTAGGTGGTGAGCGAGCCCTGGCGAAGCCCAAGGACGACACGATCCTGGTCGAGGGAACCGTGGTCGAGCCGTTGCCGAACGCCATGTTCCGCGTCGAGCTTGAGAACGGCCACAAGGTCCTCGCCCACATCTCCGGGAAGATGCGGATGCACTACATCCGGATCCTGCCCGGGGACCGCGTCCAGGTGGAGCTGACCCCCTACGACCTCAGTCGTGGTCGCATCACGTACCGCTACAAGTAGTCCCGTACAAGCAGTCCCGCCCGGCCGACTCGAGATCGAGAAGTCATGAAGGTCCGTCCGTCCGTGAAGAAGATGTGCGAGAAGTGCAAGGTGATCCGCCGGCACGGCCGGGTCCGGGTCATCTGCGAGAACCCGCGCCACAAGCAGCGGCAAGGCTGAGAGGACCGATGGCTCGTATCGCCGGCGTCGACATCCCGCGAGAGAAGCGGCTCGAGATCTCGTTGACCTACATCTTCGGGATCGGCCGGTCGACGTCGCAGTTGATCTGCGACCAGACCAACCTGCCCCGCGACACCCGCGTCCGTGATCTCACCGAGGACGAGGTGGCCCGCCTGCGGGCCTTCATCGACGCGAACCTCAAGGTCGAGGGTGACCTCCGACGTGAGGTCGCGGCGAACATCAAGCGCAAGATGGAGATCGGGACGTACCAGGGCCTCCGGCACCGCCGGGGCCTGCCCGTCCGCGGTCAGCGCACCCGTACCAACGCTCGCACCCGGAAGGGACCGAAGAAGACGGTCGCCGGGAAGAAGCGGGCTCGGAAGTAAGACGACCGGAGCAGGGACATGGCCAAGCCGTCCGCAGGGGGACGTCGACCGAAGCGTCGCGAGCGCAAGAACATCGCCTACGGCATCGCGCACATCAAGTCGTCGTTCAACAACACGATCATCACCATCACCGACCAGCAGGGCAACACCATCGCCTGGGCGTCGGCGGGCAACGTGGGCTTCAAGGGCTCGCGCAAGAGCACGCCCTTCGCGGCCCAGCTCGCGGCCGAGACCGTCGCCCGCCGGGCCATGGAGCACGGGGTCCGCAAGGTCGATGTGATGGTCAAGGGCCCGGGCTCGGGTCGTGAGACCGCCATCCGCACGATCCAGAACACCGGGATCGAAGTGGTCGGTATCAAGGACGTCACCCCGATCCCCCACAACGGCTGCCGCCCCCCCAAGCGGCGTCGGGTCTGAGCGCAGGAGTCGACGATGGCCCGATACACCGAAGCCGTGTGCCGTCTGTGCCGCCGGGAGCGCATGAAGCTCTTCCTCAAGGGCGCCAAGTGCGACACCATGAAGTGCCCGATCGAGCGCAAGCCCTACCCGCCGGGTCAGCACGGACGGGGGCGGATCCGCGAGAGCGAGTACATGCTCCAGCTGCGCGAGAAGCAGAAGGCCCGCCGGATCTACGGCGTGCTCGAGAAGCAGTTCCGCAACCTCTACGCCGAGGCGAACCGCCAGACCGGCATCACCGGTGAGAACCTCCTCCGGATGCTCGAGCAACGGCTCGACAACGTGGTGTTCCGGGCCAATTTCGCGGCCAGCCGCAACCAGGCCCGTCAGTTCGTCCGCCACGGCCACGTCACCGTCAACGGCAAGAAGGTGACGATCCCCTCGTTCATGGTGCGCCGGGGCGACGTCGTCGAGATCGGCCCGAAGGCCCGCAACTTCATCGTCGTGCGCCACAACGCCGACACCATCGATCGTGCGGTGCCGATGTGGCTCGAGACCGAGTCCGGGGCCCTCAAGGTCACCGTGCGCGACCTGCCCCTGCGGGAGCAGATCGACGTTCCCGTGCGCGAGCAGCTCATCGTCGAGCTGTACTCCAAGTAGCCCGAGCCGTCTGCGGGTCCACCGCATCATCTCCGAGCGAGGATCGCCTCATGCTCATCATCCAGCGTCCCGAGGTCGAGGCCGGCGAGGTCGACGGCAACACGCAGTCGTTCGTCATCTCACCACTCGAGCCGGGCTTCGGCCACACCCTGGGCAACTCGTTGCGGCGGGCGCTCCTCTCGTCGATCCCTGGCGCAGCCGTCACCCAGGTGCGCTTCGACGATGCGCTCCACGAGTTCGACACCATCCCGGGGGTCAAGGAGGACGTCACCGACCTCATCTTGAACCTCAAGGACGTCGTGCTGCGGTCGATCTCGGAGGAGCCGGTGACGCTCCGCCTCGACGCCCGCGGGCCCGGTGACGTCACCGCCGGCAACATCCTCACCACGGCCGACGTCGAGATCCTCAACCCCGAGCTCCACCTGGCCACGATCAACGCCAAGGGGCGCCTGGCCGCCGACCTCACGGTCGACCAGGGCCGGGGCTACCTCTCCGCCGACCGCACGAAGCGGGCGGCCCAGATCGGCGTGATCCCGATCGACGCCATCTTCTCTCCGGTGCGGCGGGTCTCGTTCTCGATCGAGCCCACCCGGGTCGAGCAGGCGACCAACTACGACCGCCTGACCGTCGAGATCGAGACCGACGGGTCGATCACGCCCCGCGACGCCCTGGCGTCGGCGGCCGACACGCTCCGGAACCTGCTCGGCCTCGTCGCCGACCTGTCCGACGAGCCGCACGGGATCCCGATCGGCGAGATCGCGGTGCCGCCGTCGGGCTCGCCCGACCTCGAGCTGCCGATCGAGGACCTCGACCTCACCGAGCGCCCGCGGAACTGCCTCAAGCGGGCCCGGGTCGACACCATCGGCCAGCTCGTCCAGAAGACCGAGGACGACCTGCTCGCCATCACCAACTTCGGCTCGAAGAGCCTCGAAGAGGTGCTGCAGAAGCTCGACGAGCGGGGCCTGTCGCTGCGGGTGAAGGAGTAGGCGATGCCCACCCCCCGGAAGGCGCCGCGGTTCGGCCGTGACGCCGCCCACCAGCGCCTGATCATGGCGAACCTCGCTGCGAGCCTGTTCTCGGTCGAGGTCATCGTGACCACCGAGGCCAAGGCCAAGGCGCTCCGCCCCTACGCGGAGAAGCTGATCACCAAGGCCAAGAAGGGCGGCGTGCACCAGCGCCGTCAGGTCATCGCCACCATCCACGACCAGGACGTCACCCACAAGCTGTTCGCGGACATCGCGCCCCGGTACCAGGACCGGCCCGGCGGCTACCTCCGCATCCTCAAGCTCGGGCCCCGTCCCGGCGACAACGCGCCGATGGCGAGGGTCGAGCTGGTGTGACCCTCTTCGACGCGGCGGAACCGGGCATCGACCCCGGCGCCGCGTCGGACGCGCCGCCCCCGGGGCGGACGCACCTCGCCCTGACCGTCGCGTACGACGGCGCGGGGTTTCGGGGCTTCGCCGCGCAACCCGACCAGCGCACGGTCGCGGGCGAGCTCCAGCAGGCGCTCGCGCAGTACCTGCGCGACGACGTGGCCGATGTCGTCGGGGCCGGCCGCACCGATGCCGGGGTGCAC
>Ga0194129_10005262_pt1 | contig 16620 bp, 15 predicted proteins | sample TA2KigCa35mmetaG_FD_150862 | JGI IMG/M metagenome (GOLD analysis project Ga0194129, IMG submission 150862) | Freshwater microbial communities from Lake Tanganyika, Tanzania - TA2015038 Kigoma Deep Cast 35m | ecosystem: Environmental > Aquatic > Freshwater > Lake | place: Tanzania: Lake... | reverse complement strand
CATGAGACTTCCGACAACCCGAGCCACGCAAACGGCACTCACGGCGCCGGAAGGGAAAAGTCTGCGCACGCGGATCATGCCACAATGGCAGGAACGGCCGCTTCGCATTCGCTTGTTTAAGGACTAGCCGACCATCGTCTCGGGATGCCGCTCGGGTTGCTCACCGCTCCCACCTCGCTGGGCACGGAAGAACCCGATCTTCTCCAGGGCCTTGTAGACCTCTTCCAGCGTCTTCTCGCCGAAGTTGGAGATCGACAGCAGATCGGCTCGGGTGCAGTTGAGCAGGTCGTGCACCGTGAAGATGCCCCGCTCCTCGAGGCAGTTGGTCGTGCGGACGGAAAGACCGATCTCGGCCGTGCTCATCTCGAGCTTCTCGGCCATCTCGTCCGACTGCGTCAGGTTCTTGTACGGCACTCGCGGCATGGGGTCCCTCCCGTGCAAATCGAGACACTCGCGCTCGGCCCCGGGGCACACGCACCCGACGGCGGCAGGCAGGCACTATACTCAAAGGACTTGAAAACCGACTACCTCGCCCCGCGGGGACGGCTCCGCCGGTTCCCGTGCGTGGCCGGGTTTGAGCCTCGAGGCCGTCTCTGGTGCCCTCCCAGCACGTCGACTCTCTCAACGACTCGCAGCGACGTGCGACGGCACACGTCGAGGGGCCGCTGCTGGTGCTAGCAGGGCCTGGCAGCGGCAAGACGCGGGTGGTGACCCACCGGATTGCCAACCTCATCGCCGAGGGTGTGCCGCCGGGGCAGATCGTCGCCCTCACGTTCACCAACAAGGCGGCCGACGAGATGCGGCGCCGCGTGATGGACCTCGCCGGGCCCCAGGCCGTGGAAATGGGCACCTTCCACCGCTTCGCCGCCCGCCTCCTGCGCCGCCACGCCCGGCTGGTCGGCCTCACGTCCGACTACTCGATCCTCGATCCGGACGATGCGGCCGGCGTGCTCAAGCGGGCGGTCAAGGCGTCGGGGCTGACCGCGAGCCACACGCCCATCGAGCGGATCGCCGGCGTGGTCTCCCGGGCCAAGAACGATCTCCTGACCCCCGCCACGTTCACGCCGCGATGGGGTCGGCCCGTGGATGAACTGGCGGCGCGGGTCTGGCCGCTGTACCAACGGATGCTGCTCGACGCCGACTCCGTGGACTTCGACGACCTGCTGATCCACGTCGCGACCCTACTGTCTGAGAATCCCGACCTCCGTCGGGAACTCGACGCCCGGCACAGGTTCATCCTCGTCGATGAGTATCAGGACACCAACGCGGTGCAATACGCGATCATCCGGGGGCTGTCGATCGATCACCCCAACCTGGCCGTGACGGGCGATCCGGATCAGGCGATCTACGGCTGGCGGGGCGCGAGCATCCGCAACATCCTGGAGTTCGAGCGGGATTATCCGACGGCGACGGTGGTGAAGCTCGAGGACAACTACCGGAGCACGGCGAACATCCTCGGCACGGCCGATCGACTCATCGCCCACAACTCGAAACGCAAGCCGAAACGTCTCGTCACCGCGGCCGGCCCCGGGGCGGCGGTGCGGATCGTGCTCGACGGCTCCGGGATCGAGGAGGCCGAACGGATCGCCGGGGAGATCGCCACGGCCGTCGGATCAGGCCAGCGATCGCCGCGGGACCACGCCATCCTGTTCCGGGCCAATGCGCTCTCCCGGTCCTTCGAACTCGCCCTGCGGACGCGGGGGATTCCGTACCAGCTCGTCCGCGGCCTCGAGTTCTTCAAGCGCCGCGAGATCCGCGACGTCGTCTCGTGGTTGCGGCTGCTGCGGAATCCGCGGGACGACGAGGCCTTTCTCCGCGCCGTGCACGCTCCGCCGCGGGGCATCGGCCGCCATTCGCTGGATCGACTGGCAGCCTGGGCGGAGGATCATCGGACGACGAGGCTCGAGGCCGCCCGCCAGGCGGCGGCGATCCCGGGCATGGCCAAGCGGGCTGCGACCGCGTTCGTCGGCTTCTCGAGGCTGGTGGCGGCCCTGGCGGATCAAGCGGGGCGCGAGCCGTCCGTGGCCACGATCCTGGAGCAGGTGCTCGAGGAAACCGGCTACCGCGCCCACCTCGCCGAGGAGCAGGAAGACGACGAGGAAGGGCAGGACCGGCTGTCCAACGTCGAGGAACTGATCACCGCCGCCCGGCAGTCCGACGACACCGTGGCCGGTGAAGCCGAAGCCGGCGACGCCCTGGGCAGGTTCCTGGAGACGACCGCCCTGGTCGCCGACGCGGACGCCTGGGATTCGACGGCCGACCGGGTGGCCCTGATGACCATGCACGCCGCGAAGGGGCTCGAGTTTCCCGTGGTCTACATCGTGGCCATGGAAGACGGGATCGTTCCCCACGAGCGCAGCCTCGACTCCGCGGATCAGATCGAGGAGGAGCGGCGGCTGGTGTTCGTGGGGATCACCCGCGGCCGTGAGGAGGTGCACGCCAGCTGCGCCCGGATGCGCGACTATCGGGGAACCCGGCGGATCTCCGTCCCCAGCCTGTTCCTCACGGAGATGCAGGGAAGTGAGACCGTCGTCGTGGGGAGCGAGGCACTGCCGACGGATACGCCCTTCGATCCGTTCGGACGCGCCGCCTGGGTGCACCACGACGAGTTCGCGGACGTCGTCCAGGATCGGCCGTCGGGTGCGGACCGCCGGCCGGCGCCGGAGGCCCGGGTGGTCGATCGGGGAGGCGGCATCACGATCGACCTCGAGGATTCGCAGGACGGCGACCTGCGACCGCAGCCGACGCGACGTCGCCGCACGCTCGACGTGCGGGTCGAAAGGGCTTCCGCGTTGACGCTGCGGATGGCCGGCGGAGGCCGGCCGCGATTCGAGCGGGGGCAGCGGGTCCGGCACGCCGAATACGGCGAGGGACTGCTCTCCGGCATCAGTGGCAGCGGGCCGAGATCCGTCGGGACGGTGGTGTTCGACGGCCCGGCGGGGACGCGGAAGTTCATCCTCGGCCACGGGGCGATCGAACCGATCGGTGATCAGGCCGAACCGTGAGCCCGCCACCAGTCGACGGTGGCCTTCAGTCCGGCCTCGAACTCCTGCCCCGGATGCCAGCCGAGCAGTGACTTCGCTCTGGAGATGTCGAGACCGCGGCGCGGCTGGCCGTCGGGCTTGCTCGGGTCCCAGGTGATCCGGCCCCGATAGCCGCAGGCGGCGGCGATCATGCCGATCAGGTCGCGGATGGCGATCTCGCGGCCGCCGCCGAGGTTGATGGGCAGCGGCTCCTCCATCACCTCCGCGGCCCGCACGATCCCCTCGGCGGCGTCATCCACGTAGAGGAACTCGCGGGTTGCCGCCCCCGTGCCCCAGCAGATCACCTCCGGGGCGTCCGCCAGGCGGGCTTCCTCGCACTTGCGAATCAGGGCGGGGATCACGTGGCTCGAGGCGGGGTCGAAGTTGTCGCCGGGTCCGTAGAGATTGACCGGAACCGCAACGGCGCTGGCCAGGCCATACTCCCGGCGATAGCCGTCGAGCATCACGAAGATCGCCTTCTTGGCGACTCCGTAGGGCGCGTTGGTCTCCTCCGGATAGCCGTTCCAGAGGTCGTCCTCCCGGAAGGGGACCGGACAGAACTTCGGATACGCGCAGACCGTGCCGGTATGCACGAACTTGCGGATCCCGTGCCGCCGGGCGTATTCGACGAGGTGCAGGCCCATCGCCATGTTGGCGTAGAAGAAGCGGCCTGGATGGGCCATGTTGGCGCCGATGCCGCCGACCTCGGCGGCAAGGTGGATCAGGACGTCGGGCCGCGCCGACTCGTAGAGCCTGGCGACGTCGGCCTCGACGGTGAGATCGAACTCGCGGCGGCGGGGCACCACGATGCGTTCGGCGGGCACTCCCCTGGCCCGCAGCACCCGGGTCACCGCCTGGCCGAGAAATCCCGCGCCGCCGGTGACGACGATCCGCGCGGCCGCCAGGTCGATCATCGGTTGGGCAGCCCGCTGTCGTGGCCCGCCGCCAGGAGCACCTGCTCCTTGTGGGCGAGTTCGAGGTCGGCGTCGACCATCGCGGCCACCAGCCCGTCGAACGACATCTGCGGCTTCCAGCCGAGCGCCCGGCGGGCCTTCGACGAGTCGCCCAGCAGGAGATCGACCTCCGCCGGCCGGAAATACCGCGGATCGATCTCGACGAAATCCTCGTAGTCGAGCCCGAGGCGACCGAACGCCTTCTCGCAGAACTCGCGGACCGAGTGGGTCTCGTCGGTCGCCACGACGTAATCATCCGGCTGCTCCTGCTGGAGCATCAGCCACATCGCCTCGACGTAGTCGCCCGCGAATCCCCAGTCCCGCTTGGCGTCGAGGTTCCCCAGGTAGAGCTTCTTCTGGAGGCCGAGTTTGATGCGGGTGGCGGCCCGCGTGACCTTGCGGGTCACGAAGGTTTCCCCCCGCCGCGGGCTCTCGTGATTGAAGAGGATCCCGCACGAGGCGTGGATGCCGTAGCTCTCGCGGTAGTTGATCGTGATCCAGTGGCCGTAGAGCTTGGCCACGCCGTACGGCGACCGCGGATAGAAGGGCGTGGTCTCCGACTGCGGCGTCTCGACGACCTTGCCGTACATCTCGGAACTCGACGCCTGGTAGAAGCGGATCGGGGCGCCGAAGGCGTCCTGAAAGTCGCGGACTGCCTCCAGCAGCCGCAGGGTGCCGACGGCGGTCACGTCGGCGGTGTAGGCCGGCTGATCGAAACTCACGCGGACGTGGCTCTGTGCCGCGAGGTTGTAGACCTCGTCGGGGCGGATCTCCCGGATCAGGCGGGCGAGTCCGTTGCCGTCGGCGAGGTCCCCATGATGGAGAACCAGCGGCCGCTCCACCTCGTGGATGTCGCGGTAGAGATGCTCGATCCGCTGCGTGCCGAAGGTGCTCGATCGGCGGACGAGTCCGTGAACCTCGTAGCCCTTGTCGAGCAGCAGTTCCGCCAGGTACGACCCGTCCTGCCCCGTGATGCCGGTCACCAGTGCTCGTCGCGACGTCATCGCATCCCTCCCTCGATCATGGGGTTCGACTCAGGATTCCACGACCATCACCGTACAACCGCACGCGGGCCGCTCCAACCCGCGACCTGTTTGGCGGCTCCGGGGTGATCATCCAGCGGAGGCAGTCTCCGCCGCCGGCGGTTCCTCGGCGGGCTCCGCGCCCGAGTTCCCGGCCATCGCGAGATTGAGTGCAGGCAGCAGGTTCGTGATGAAGTCCTCGGCCTCGACCATCGCCTGGGAGCCCGTCAGGCGCGTCTCGTCGACGATGGCATAGAGCTTGTAGACCGCCGGCTCGCCGACCAAGGCGATGCGGGCGATCTGCGGGGCGATCCACGATCGCGCGGCGCCGACCTCCTCCTTCGCGATGCTCGCTTCGTCGCGGATCCCGTAGGTCCAGAAGATTCGCAGCGTCGTCCCGGTCTTGCGGAACGTGCCGGTGAAGGTCTCGATCTCGCCGCCGTCGGGAAGCGAGAACTTCTGGCGGTGCTCCGCCTCGCCGATTTCGAAGCCGGCGCCGGGGTAGCAGCGGTCGGGCGTGTGCCCCGAGGCGTCGTGCGGGCGGGCACAGACGACGAAGGCCGAGATCCGGGCCTTCGTGCGGTTGTTCCGGTAGAGCCGCGAAATGTGGCCGACGGCCCCGGCCCGTTCGAGCTCCTTCGGGTCGCTCTCGAGCTCCCGCTCGAACACCCAGTTGCCGAACTTCTCGGGAAACGAATCCTCCAGCACCTTGGCTGCCGAGGCGAGTTCCTTGCTCACGCTGCGGTCTTTCCAGCGCTCGGTCCAGACGCCCTGCACCACCGTCACGAGCACGACGAGTGCGGCCGTGCCCAGCAGCGGCGCGAGCGTTCCCCACGAAGTTTTCATCATCCTCTCCTGGCCGGACCTGGTGCGGAGCCTGTCTTACGCCGGAGCGGGCGATGCGTAGAGGCGCTGGGGCGCCGAATCGGTGATGCCATTGACCACGGCCCCGAGCACCCGCACGCCCACGGAGCGAAGTCTGTCGACGGCGCTGGTCACCTGCGGCATGCGGCTCACGTCCCGCATCGTGGCCACGATGGCGATGTCGCTCAGCTGGCCGATCAGCAGCACATCGGCGAACGCGAGCACCGGCCCCGCGTCGATCACCACGTGATCGAACGAGTCGCGGTAGTGCTTGAGGATCGCGGCCGATTCGGGCCGCGACAAGGCGGTGATGGCGGCGTAGTCGCAGGCACCGCCCGTGACCGCAAACAGGCCGTCGATGGTGGTGGGCTGGACGGCCTCGTCGGCCGGCAACTCGCCCCGCAGCACCTCCGGCAACCCTCCCCGCAGGTCGAGCCCCAGGGCGAGATGCACGTTGGGATGGCGGAGGTCGCCGTCGAGCAGGAGCGTCCGCTTGCCGGAACGGGCCAGGCTCGCCGCCAGTTGCGACGCGAAGGTCGTCTTGCCCTCGTGGCCGACGGCACTGGTGACCAGGATCACCCGCGGAGCCTCGCGGCCAGTCTGGCTGACCACGGCCCGGATGCCGTCGACGCACTCGGCGACGTGCCCGTGATTCGGCCGCTTCCGCGACCGCGAGATCTTCGGGATGGTGCCGATGACGCGGAGACCGACCCGCTGAGAAACCTCCTCGGAGGTGCTCACCCGGTCGCGGAGGTATTCGAAGAGCACAACGGTGCCTCCACCAAGGACGAGACCGGCGAGAGTGGCGAGGGCCGTAAGCATGCTGCGGAAGAGGTTGTCGCTTCCTTCGGGTACGCTCGCCTCCTCGATGAGCTCCACACGATTGGGCATGTTGACGTCGATCTCGGTGGCATTGAGCTGCACGCCCATCTGGTCCGTGACCTTCATCAACTGCTCGATTTCCTGCTTGCGAGCCACGAGGTCGGCGTTGGCCGCGCCGAGAGCCTTCACCTCGGCGGCCACCTTGTCGAACTGGTCCGACGTCTGTTCCAGTTGCTTGGAGATGATCTCCCGCCGCATCCGAAGCACCACGGGGCTCTCCGCCGCGGCCCCGGTCCGCCGACTCGAGGAGTCAAGGGCCAGTTGGCCGACGATTTGCGGACGAAGCTCCTCCTTGCGATCCTCCAGCCTCCGGACCAGCGAGTCGCGCATCGCCTCGAGCCGCTTCACGGCCGGGTCATTGCCGCCGCGGGCGCTCCGCTCGGCCTGATAGGCCATCGACTCCTCGATCGCGGCCAGCCGCTCGCGGTATTCCGAGAACTCCGGATCCCGCATCAGCATCGCGTCGATCGTCTCTTCCGGCACCGACTGCTCGAGGGAGATTTCTCCCTTGTCGCGGGCGTCCATGATCGCCAGTTCGGCGTCGATCAGCGCCAAATCCCGCTGGCTCTGGTTGATCTGGGCCCGGAGGGTGCCGAGGTGATCGAGCAGCAGGCTCCGCTGGGCGATGACCTCGGCGCTGTCGACGGTGCCGAGCGACTTGGCGAGGTTGTAGTAGGTGTCCAGATTGGTGCGGACCTCGGCCGTGTTTTCCTTGTACTTCCGCTCGAGCGTGTCCCGGCGCTGAAGCCGCTCCGACTTCTCCTTGTTGACGATGTCGGTGAGGTAGGCCTGTGTGACGGCGTTGACGATCTGCGTGACCTCCTTGGCGTTCTCGCCGCGGAGTCGAACCTGGATCACTTCCGACTCCATCGGGGCAGCGACAGTCAGGAACTTCATCAGATAGCCCACGGGATCGTCTTCACCCGAGAACACGCTCAAACCGTTAATCCCGGGGCGACGGAGTGCCGAGGTGAGCACGAACGGGCTCTTGATCAGCTGCACCTGCGTCTTTCGAAAAGCCTCGAACTCGGCGTTGTCGCGTCCCACGTTGGCACCGTAACCCGACCCGTACATACCTGACTTATCACGCACGCGAAGCCAGGCCACCGCCTCGAAACCCTGCGGCAGAAAGATCCAGGTAAGGATGCCGGCGATCGAACCGAGCGTGAGCGCCAGCGCCAATGCCGGCAGCCAGCGACGGCGAAACGCGTGCCATGCACGACGGTAGTCGATACCACCGGCGAGGGGATCCGCTCCACCGCCAAGCATGGCGCCGCCACCGGGTGCGCCGATGGGGCTCAACGATGTGTCGCGGATGGGCGCGAGCATGCCCCCCGAGGATGCCGTGGCTGTCGCCGACGACCCTGATCCGTCGATGGGGCCCGCACCGTCACTCATGCTTCTTTCCATACGTCTCAAACCCGTAGTCGTGCGAGCACGACAGTTTACCCCAAATTACCTTGCCTGCTCGGCGATGAGGAATCGCCCTTTTTCTCGGCAGGTTTCGCACCCGGCAGCATCGGGAAGCCCGTCCCGGTGACGGCGGCCGGTCGGCCACCTGCAAGGCCGCCACCGGCAAGCGCCGGGGCGAGCATGCTGGGCGCCGAATCCTCCTCCACCACGAGGTAGGAGAGGATTTTCATTTCCAGGATCAGGAAGCCGACGGCCATCACCATCATCAACACCGCCGCCGGCAGGCTGTCATGGAAGGCCTCGGCGAGGGACTGGCCCTTTTCGAGCAACCCCACGCCGCCGAGCCACTCGGAGAAGCCCTCCAACGGCTTGCTGAAGTGGTAGAGGATGCCGGCGACCGTGATTCGAAACCCGTTGCACACCAGCGCGATCGGAATCGCACTCGCCGCGATCACGAGGTTCTCCCACCACTCGAGCCCTCCCACCATCATCAGCATGACGGCGAGCCAGACGAAGATCGTGAGCATCTTCAGGCCACTGCAGGCGTCGACCACGCCCAGCACCTGCCCGTCACCCAGGATGATCCGGTTGCCGTCGCGGTAGGCGTCGAGCCCGATCGTCTGCAGCGCGAAGGTGCTGAGGATCGTGGCCACCGTCTGCAGCGGGCCGAGCAGGTAGCGGGTGGCCTCGTCCGGAAGCGGATACATGAAGATCAGGGAGGCGATCGGGGCCCACGCCCACCGAAACACGCTCCATCCCCCCGAGAGCAGGAACACGCCGAGCAGCGCGGGCACGAAGGTGTACATGTCGATGGTGACGATTCGGAACCGGGCGCACAAGAGCCGGATCACGAAACTGCCGACGAGCAGGCCGATGCCGGCCATCCGGGCCGAAGGCGTGACCGGGGTGACGGGCTTTCGCCACCAGAAGAGGAGCATCACGGTGAACACCGGCACGATCCAGCCGTGCTGGTACTGGGGGTTGTCCCAGAACGACGGCAGCTGCGCGAGGCTCATCCAATAGCTGTAGAAGAGAAGCGCCGTGAGCACGGCGATCATGATCCAGGGCAGGGCCTGCTCAGGCGACCGCACGTCGGCGAGAAACTCGCGACCGCGGCGGATGGCGCCTTCGACGAGACCCTCGTCGACCACCGGCGCAGACACCGGTTCGCGCCGTTCGGGCAGCGGGGGGCGGTTCGCCGGTGCGATGGGAGATGGAAAGGACATGCTGCTTGCGATGCGCCCCAACCGGACCCTCCAACTATACACCCGCGTCCAGCCGTTTTCATGCGGCCGCTGGCGGAGGGCCGCAGCGGCGGATTCCGCCACTCACGGCCATGCCAGCATGCAGGCGGTCCGGATGGGCCGCCAGCACACGATCGCCGCGGTTGCGACGGCCGGCAGAGGGTCGAACCATGCTCCGGGCCGCCGCGTGGCCCGCGATCCAAGGCTCCTCACGATGGCCGTCACGACCGCCACGACCGTCACGGTTTGCCAACCGACCGCCGCCCCCAGAACCGCGAGGCTTCCGGCATTCGCGGCGGCCGTCATCCGGGCGAGCAGCCAGCCTGCTGCGGAGCCGGCGAGGCAGGCTGTTGCCGCACGCAGTCGCGGGGATTCCGGCCACGGGCCGCCAGCGGGATCCATGCCAGGCGGCCCGATGGAGGGGAGGGCGACCGTGGCGAGCAGGATCAGCAGCACCGCGATCCGCGCGGCTCGGCCGCCTGCATGGCCTTCGCCCAGCAGCGACCGGGCGACGAGCATGATCAGCATGCAGGCGTGCAGGGCCCAGGCCGCCAGCGGCCGCAGGTCGTGGTGCATCAGCATCCGATCGAGCGTCTGGCCGGACGCGGGGGCCAGCCACGGCAGCGACCTGCCGTCGACGAGTTCGGCAGCTGCCACGGCCGCCGCGATCAGGCCGCAGACAGCTTCGACCAGGATGTAGCGCGATGAGATCGGGGACCGGCAGCTCCGGCACCGGCCGCCCAGCAGCAGCCAGCCGACGACCGGGATGTTGTCACGCGGCCGGATCGCCACGCCGCAGGCCGGACACCGCGACGAACCGGTCACCACCGACTCACCTCGGGGCACGCGGTAGGCCACCACATTCACGAAACTGCCGAGCGTCGCCCCCCAAACGAAGGCCATGACCAGCACCACGGCCTCGGTCCAGGGAAGAGAGCCTGCCCACGGGGGCATCGACAGCCAGGGGGTGAGTGAGACCATGGACCCGCGGGGACCCCGGTGCCGACGGGCATTTTTGTGTAGGGTAGCCGACTTCAACGCCGGATTCATCCGTCGGCGGTGGCGGACGGATGCCCGGCGGCAAGTCCGTTCCGTGCCGTTGAGTGTGGATTTCGCATGGCCGAGGCCCCGCGTTTGGAGACGACCCCACCGCGACGACCGCTGCTGCATCCGTGGCTGAACCTCGCCCTGCGGGTGGGAGTCACCGTCGCCCTGCTGGCCTATGCGGTCCGCGGAGTCGAGTGGTTCGACCGCGAGGTCGATGGTCGCGTCGAGAAGGGCATGGCGTCGGTGCTCACGCAGGCGGATTGGTCCTGGTGGGCCGCCGGCCTGCTGCTGGCCGTGCTCGTGCAGGTGGTCGCGGGCATTCGCTGGGCCGAGTTGGCCCGGCCCCTGGGGTTCGAGTTTCCCAGGCTGCTGTTCGTGAGGCGGTTCTTCGAGGGGATGTTCTTCAGCCTCTGCCTCCCCTCCTCGATCGGAGGCGACGTCGTCAAGGCCTACCGGATCGGCGACTCCACGCCGCGTCGCTTGCTCGCCGGATGCACCGTGCTGGCCGACCGCCTCACCGGCCTGTCGGCTCTGGCCGTGCTCGGGGGCGCGGCCCTCGCGGCCAGGAAATACGATCTCTCCCTGATGGCCACGCTGCTGGTGGCGGGCGGCTTGCTGGCGGTGGCGCTGGCGGCGTTTCTCCTGGCCCTGGCGTTTCTCGACCGGATCGTGGGGCTGCTGCCGGAGGGACCGGCGCGTCGCTTCTTGGCCCAGCTGCTCCCCTACCAGCAGCGACCGAGCCTGATCGCCAAGGCGGTCGGATGGTCGTTTCTCGTGCAGGCCGGCGGGGCGGTGAGCGTGGCGGTTTCCGCCCGGGCCCTGGGCGTCGAGCAGCCGCTGTCGGTGTGGTTTTCCGTGGTGCCGCTGGTGGCCCTGGCGATGGTGCTGCCGATCAGCATCGGCGGCTTCGGCGTGCGCGAGAACGCCACGGCATTCCTGCTCTCGGAGCAGGGCGTCCCGGCCGATCGGGCGATCGGCGTGGCGCTGCTCTGGGGATTGAGCCAGATCGCCATCGGCCTCGTGGGAGGCGTGCTCTTCATGCTCGACCGGTCCGCCGAGAAGTCGTCCTGAAGGGGCCCGTGCCCGCGCGGGGGATCAGCCGCAGGGGTTCCGGCCCCGGCGGTGGGCATCGTGGAGGAGGATGCCCGCTACGGTCTTCGCATCCTCGATCGAGCCATCGAGGCACATCGACACCGCCTTCGACCACGGCACGAGCCGAGGGGTGATCCGCTCGCCAGGCTCGAGCGCCTGGGGCCCCGGAACGAGCTCGTGGGCGACGAACAGGTGCATCCGCTCCCGGAGAATGCCGGGAGACATCCAGAACCCCCCGAGAGGATCGATCCGCCCCGCCCGGTAGCCGGTCTCCTCGAGCAGTTCCCGACGTGCGGCGTCGGCCAGGGACTCCTCGCGGTCGAGGGTGCCGGCCGGGAGCTCCAGCAGCGCGCGGCCGATCGCTGCGCGAACCACCTCGACCAGGCAGACGGTGTCGGGGTCGACCAGGGGCACGACGACCACGCTGCCGGGATGAAGGACGACCTCGCGGACGAGCGTCGAGCCGTCGGCGAGCGGCTCGCGGCGGCGCACCACGCGAAACCGGCGGGCCTCCAGCAGCAGTTCGTCCTCGTCGCCGGTCCCCTTCATGCGCGTACCCTCATGCGTGCCCCCTCATGACGGTCCGCCGCCGTGATCCCGGCGCGCGCGGCTCGGGGCTGGCACGAGCCGCGCCTCGCGGCCCGCCACCGTGATCGTCGCACCGGGAGCCTGGCCGCGCTGGTGCAGGATGCACATCGACAGCGGTCCGCCATGCAGCGGCGACAGGCATGACGACGTGACCACGCCCGACTCGGTGCCATCGACCAGCACGGGCGTGCCCGCCGCGGGGGCGCTGGGGCCCGCGCTCGCCACGAGCGTGAGTCTCCTGTTGACGTGCCCCAGCGCGTCGAGCCGGGCGACGGTCTCCTGGCCCAGGTAGCAGCCCTTCGCAAACGAGATCGTGCGCGGCGGTCGATCGAGTTCCTGCGGCAGGGTTTTGCCATCGATGTCGAGCGAACCCGGATACCGCGACTCGATCCGCAGCACCTCGAGGGCTGCCGCCGACGCCTCCGGCAGACCGGTCTCGCCGAGCCAGCGCCGCACCGTCGCGGCGGCGGGGGTCGGAACGCGCAGCACAAACGCCTCGACGGCGTCGAACCAGCCGACGCGGGTGATCCGCACGGGCAGGTTGCCGATCGGCGCGGAGACGTGGTCAAAGGCCGCGGTCGGTGGCGGGGCGAGCCGGGCGAGGGCATCCGGGGCGGCCGGGCCGGCCACCAGAAACGACGCGAAACGATCCGTGGCGTCGCGGAACTCGACCCGCTCGCGAATGTGATAGTGCTCGAGATGCTGGTCGATGGGGGTGCGGGGCGCGGGGCCGATGTCGATCTCCAGGCCAACGTCGCGAACCAGCACCGTCGCCAGCGCGAGCACCCAGCCGCGGGCATCGGTGAACAACGTCTCCCCGCCCTGCCCCGGCCGCAGGCCATGGAGCGCGGCCGTGGCAAACCGGTCGACGAAGGCGACGGCGTCGGGTCCGGTCGCGTCGACGATCGCCCGCGGCGGCATCTCGCCCCAGGCGGCGGCCCCACGCAGCGGGGCGTAGCCGGAGGGTTCAACGCTCGGTCCGGTCGGCATGGCGGGGGACTCGTCCGGAGGGTCTGGGGCGGCTGGCAGGCTACCACGCCGGCCGACGGGCCCCGGCCGGTGAAAAAAAAGGGCCGCGGCGCGAACGATCCAGCGGCCGGATGCGTATGTCTTTTCACCGCGACGAGGCGGTGCAACGCGAAGGCGACGAACGTCATTCCGCAGGAGGGTCCCACCATGGCCACCGTGCATTTCGACCGCGACTGCCGCGACTACGACGACTCCGGCGACATCGACGGGAACGACCCGTTGGCGGTGGCCGACTCCGAGCACTCCGACGCCACCCGTGCCGAGTTCGACTCGCTCGGGAGCGTCAGGCAGGGTGCGGCGCGGCCCGCGACGCGGCTGCATCGGATCGCCGAAGTCCGGCAGCGGCAGGGCGTGACGCTCCGCAACGTCGCCCGTCGGCTGGGCCTGTCGCTGTCGGTCGTCCGCCGGCAGGAGCAATCGGACTGCGACCTCCGGCTCACCGACCTGCATCGTTGGCAGGAGGTGCTCGAGGTTCCGGTGGCGGAACTGCTCGTCGAGGGGGACGGCCAGCTCTCCGGACCGGTGCTCGAGCGGTCTCGGATGGTGAAGCTGATGAAGACGGCGGCCGCCATCCGCGAGCGGACCCAGGAGCCGAACGTGGGTCGGATGGTGACCATGCTGATCGAGCAGATCCTCGAGATCATGCCGGAGCTCGCCGACGTGACGCCCTGGCACACCGTCGGCCAGCGACGGACCTTGGACGACGTCGGCCGTGCCGGCCGGATGGTCGTCTCCGAGGAGATCTTCCGCAGGCCCGGCGGACGCTGAGGCTGCGGCCTCGAGCTCGCCTTGTTCCCCATGGCGGGGCGGTCTACGATCCCACCGCGGCCGAAGGCCCCGGGAGCAGCCCGCTCGGCCTCGCGGAACGTCGCCAGGAGTCAGCCGTGTCCTCGTTCGCCGGCGTGCTTGCCATCACCGTCGTTTTGTTCTTTGCGGTGGCCGTGACCGGCCGGTTGCTGCTCGGACGGTGACCGCGCGACGCCGAGCAGGAGGGCGGCAAGCACCCCCCCGAGCACGCCCCCGAGGGTCATCCAGGCCACCACGGCCAGCGGGGCATGGTCGCGAAGCCAGACCAGTTCCGGCGGTTCGGGACTCTTCGGCACCTTCCGCTGCACCGGACCATCTCGGCCCGACTGGCGGCGCATGTCATCCCGAAAGGCCTCCCAGTCCGATCGCACCTGCGGCGCGGTGAGTTCTGCCAACCGCCCGCCGCGCCAGGCGTAGAACAGGCACGGCGGCCCGACGACCACGACGATCCAGGCCGACAGCAGGGCCAGGCTGAGCAGCGGTCGGGTCGGGCGGTTCGCCATGGCCTCGAGCCGGCAAGGGGGTGGGACGACCCAGTTTCCCAGGCCTCATCAGTCTGGCATCGCCGACCGCCCCCTGCTACCGTCCCCGCCCCGTCGGCCCGCAAGCCGCCGACGGCGACCGCAGGAGTGGCATCGTGAAGGGTTTCGTTCTCGTGTCGGGCTTCACCGCCGCCGTGGTGTGTGGAACCTGCGCCTGCCCGAGGCCGGTGGCCGCCCAAGGCTGGCTGCCCACCACGTGGTTCTCGTCCGCAGGGAACGACGCGCAGGCCATGTATCCGCTCGCCGAGAAAGACGGCCCGTGGCTCGTGCTCGCGACCACGTTTCGCGGCGAGGGAGCCCGCGAGGACGCCCGCCTGCTCGTCCAGGAACTCCGCACGGCCCACCACCTCGAGGCCTACACGCACGAGAAGGCCTTCGACTACACGGGCGAGCAGCGTGGCGTGGGGCTCAATCCCGACGGCACCCCCAAGCGGATGCGGTATGCGAACTCGGCCCACGTGATCGAGGTCGCGGTGCTCGTCGGCGACTTCGCGTCGTTCGAGGACCCGCGCGGCCAGAAGGTGCTCCAGAAAGTCAAGTCGCTGCGGCCGAAGGCGCTCGCTGGATCGGGGGCGAACAGGCTCGAAAGCGAGTTCCTCCAGGCCAACCGCGACCACGTGCGGGCCGGAGGCGACGCCAAGCCACCGATGCACGCCGCCATCATGATCCCCAATCCCCTGCTTCCGGAGGACTACTTCTCGCGGCAGCGGGTCGACGAGTTCGTGCTGGAGATGAACGCCGACGTGACCCACTCCCTGCTCGATTGTCCGGGCCGGTACACCGTCCGCGTGGCCACCTTCACCGGCGCGGGCACCTTCGACACGGCCGGTGCGTCCGAGACGCCACCCGCCACGGGGGGCGTCGACATGGGGCGGTTCATCGAGATGCTCAAGGGCAACGGCTGGCAGGATCCGATGGTCCGCGGCGTGGATCAGGAGAGCAGGCTGGTGGAGGCGGCCGACAAGGCCCACCGGCTCACCGACGCCCTGCGCCGCCAGGGCTGGCAGGCGTGGGAGTTCCACGATCGCGACGAGAGCATCGTCTGCGTCGGCAGCCTCGATCAACTGACGGTGCCGGGGCCCGACGGACGGGGCGTTCCGCATCCCGAGATCGCGCGGATCGTCGCGGGGCTCGGTCCCGATCGCGCGGCGCTGGCGCGCGGCCAGGTCGTGCCCCGGGCGTTCGGCGGCATCCTGCTCGACGTCCAGCCCAGGCCGATCGACGTGCCGCAGCCGCCGGCCGGTCGCCGGTAGGCGGCTGCGGGCCATGCTCGTCCTGGGCACGACCAACGAGGGAAAGGTTCGGGAGCTTCTCGAGCTCCTGGAGCCGCACGGCGTCGGCTGCCGATCCCTCGCGGGTTTGGCGGGGGCCGTGGAGGTCGAGGAGACGGGAGCGACGTTCGCCGAGAATGCGGCCCTCAAGGCCGCGGCGCAGGCGGTCGCCGTCGGTGCGTGGGTGCTCGCGGAAGACAGCGGCCTGGTCGTGCCGGCCCTGGGAGGTGCGCCGGGCGTCCTCTCGGCGCGATTCTCGGGCGCCCAGGGCGACCGGCGCACCGTGGACGCCTGCAACAGCCAGCTCCTGCTCGAGCGGCTGCGCGGCGCGGTCGATCGGGCCGCCCACTACGCCTGCCATGCCGCCCTGGCCGACCCCGGCGGCCGGATCGTCGCCACGTCGTCGGGCACGTGCCACGGCGTGCTCGCGGAAGCACCCCGGGGCGTCGGGGGATTCGGCTACGACCCGCTGTTCATCGTGCCCGAGTACCAGCGGACGTTCGGTGAGATTCCCGCCGCGGTGAAGGGGATCGTCAGCCATCGTGGCCGAGCCCTGCGGGGCATCCTCCCGGCGATCCTTCGCCTGGTGGTCGCCCCCCGCTGACCGCCTTCAGCCGACCGCTGCGGTCAGGGCAATCGCAGCTTAATCGGCCTGTTTTCCCGTCAGAATTCCTTCCAAGACATCGTTACACCAGCCTGCTTGGAGTCGTTTGCCCCGAATCGAGCAATTTTTCACGGAAGTGTCTCGCTTGAGAATCGAGAGCGCCAGCCTCCGAAAGGCGCCGGCGATTTCGGGGGCGTTGCCGCGGCGGATTCGGCTCTTGTCCTCTCCGAAGGTGACGT
>Ga0194129_10005258_pt1 | contig 16622 bp, 15 predicted proteins | sample TA2KigCa35mmetaG_FD_150862 | JGI IMG/M metagenome (GOLD analysis project Ga0194129, IMG submission 150862) | Freshwater microbial communities from Lake Tanganyika, Tanzania - TA2015038 Kigoma Deep Cast 35m | ecosystem: Environmental > Aquatic > Freshwater > Lake | place: Tanzania: Lake... | reverse complement strand
CCCAGGACGCCGCCGCCGGGGGCCTGCCCTGGGACTTCTGGACCATCGACCTGCGAGAGGCGATTCAGGCGCTGGGCGAGATCACGGGGGAGGACGTCAGCGAGGCGGTGCTGGAGCGGGTGTTCGCGCGCTTCTGCATCGGCAAGTAGGGCGGAACGGCTGCGCCGCGAACCGCAGGGAGCGACAGACCCCCAGAGCTCCAGACAAAGGGCTGAGGCGCCCTGTCATCGACCGCCGTGCAGACTACGTTTTAAAAACAACTTGCGTTTAGGCGACATTCGGACGAGCGCATTTGTACAGGCCCACTTAGAATAATGCTTTTTATATTCAAATGTTGCAGCCACATCCAATCAGCGCTTTGACCCAAGCCGCTGAGCGCCAACATCAACACCAGGAAATTGGCCCCGGCTGACAGCCGAGTCTTGTCAAACAAAATCAAGAAAGAAATCACTATTTACCACCATATATCGCCCTGAAAAACCCACTTCAGAATGAACAGATTTAAGTTTTTTGTGCTGCTTGCTCTGACGTCCGTGCTTCCCAACGCAGAGATCAGCTCACGTGCTGCAACGGTATCGGACTATGCGAAGACTGGACGAACAACCAGAGAGATTCCCACCTTTTCAGACTTGCGCCCAACCGATTGGGCTTACCAGGCCATCGTCAATCTAAGCGAGAACTACGGCTGTGTTCACGGTTATCCCAACAACCTCTTTGGCGGAAGTCAAGCCATCAGCCGCTATGAAGCCGCCGCACTTCTCCAGGCCTGCCTGGATCGCATCTCCGAAGTCACGGATGAGATCAGAAGCCTGACGAAGGAGTTTGAGAGGGAGCTAGCCGTCCTTCGGGGCCGGGTCGATGGCCTGGAAGCCAGAGTAGGCGAATTAAAAGCCATGGAGTTCAGTACAACGACGAAACTTCAAGGCTTTACAACAATGTACTTGAATGGCGTCTCAGGAACCACAAGGGCAGAATCATCCGCTCGCTTCGAAGTCTCCCCCTTCAGCGCAGAGAAAGCGCAGGAGATCGAGCAAAGCTTGGCCTCTGGACCATTATCACAGGGAATCGCCTTCCAATACTCCCAAATCATTTCCATCGGCACCAGTTTTGACAGCGGCAAAGATCGCTTAGGACTCGACCTCTACACCTCCAACCTCGATCCGATCAGCGCCTCACTGTTTGGCTTCACCGCGAACAACACGGGCACATACCAGACTCGCCTATCCTTTGATGCACCACCCTATAACAATACAGTCAGCGTTGGCGATCTTTATTATCGATTTCAACCCATCAACAAGCTCAACATCACAATCGACGCCGTCAGCAGCGACATCTCTAGCGAGTTTCTGGGTGGCAACCTTCCCTTTATCGCCGCCTATCCATACACGCAGTCCATCAGCCGATTCGGCCGTCTTGACCCGATCTATTACCCATATTTAGGGCGCAAAGGCATCTCAGCTGATTACATGATCAGCAATAATTTCACTGCTGGGTTTGGTTATTTCGGTGGCTACAGCGGCGAACCCTTGTTTGGTGGCACCTATCAGACTCAAGGTGGGTCGACAAGAGCGAGCCAGGCGACCATTGCTCAGCTCAGCATCTGGCCTACACCGCAAAGCAAAACCTTTGGCATGACCGCCACCTATGGAAAACTCAACATCCCACAGGGCACGCCATTCGGAATCACAGCGCAAACCGGAACCGCACTGGCGGATCAACCCTTTGGCTCCTCCGCTGTGTTGTCGCCGGTCAACAATGTCACACTTTTGACAAACACCGGCATGAACGCCGACACCTATGGCCTGGGGTTCGGCTGGCATCTGGGTGGCAATTTTTATCTCAGCGCCGACACCAGCTACGTGCGGGCAACAGCCACGACCAACGGCCTTGACCCACGTCTTGGCGCGAAGTCAGGTGATCAAGCAGGCCTATTGCAATGGAATGCGGCTCTATCGATCAACAACCTCGGTGGTGCCGGCAATGTGGCCACTTTTCTTGTCGGCAATCCTTACAGAGTTGTGTCATACAGTTCCAACACGCTTCAGTCACAGAGCACGCCACCTTGGCATCTTGAACTTTCCTATACATACCGATTAACCGATAACATTTCGCTGGTGCCAGGTTTCTATTATATTCTCAATCCTGAGGCGAACAGTGACAATCCTCCTCTGGGTGTCTTCTCCTTGAAATCCTTCATTGCTTTTTAAGCCAGCGCAGCAAACCTGCCAACCACCCTGCCAACCACTGATGATTTGCCCGTATGACTGACAACAACTCCAATAAGCCAGCAACCAATGCACCCGGGCGACGGGATGTGTTAAAGCGGATGGCAATCGCAGCCGCTGCAGCTGGCAGTGTCGTTGCTCCCTCAGCGGGTCAAGCAAACGTTGGAGGAAGTTCTAAAGATCCCGCTCCATCACAACCGGAACCGTCTCCACAAGATCTCGCTGATCTTGGAGGCTCGCCAATTTCCGAGGGGCGTTACAAGAATGGTGAACAACCGTTACCTTCGATCAAAGAGCGTGTGCTGGCGCTGAAAAGCCTGCTGATTGAAAAGGGAATCATCCCAGCAAAAATGCTGGATCAATTTGTCGAATATTACGAAAAGGGTGTGGGTCCCCACCTCGGTGCTGCCGTCGTGGCTCACGCTTGGGTCAATGCGGAATTCCGCCAGCAACTGTTGCATCCGCCAGCCGATGCCCCCTTCAAAACAAGCTTGTTGCTCCAGGATTTCTTTTTTAAAACCATCAATCCTGACACCGGCAAGCCGCTGTTAGCCAAAGAGTTTGTCTTACCCGGCACAGCGATTGGGCCCGAGGGGAATTACGTCAAGATTCTCATGAATGGTGTTCAGGAGTCCGGTCCGAGTGCAGGAAAATTTGTCCACAACATTGTGAGTTGCACCGTCTGCTCCTGTTATCCGCAAGCCTTGCTCGGCATTCAGCCGACCTGGTATAGATCGCAGCAATATCGATCGAGAGTCATCAAGGAACCCATTGGAGTCATCGATGAATTCATGAATGATCTTGCCGGCAGCCATGCCGACAAGCGTCGTCAGTGGCAGTCCTATCGCGACAGGATTGAAGAAATTCAGGTTTGGGATTCCAATTCCGAGGTGCGATTCTTTGTGATCCCGGTAAGGCCAGCCGGCTGGGAGTCTCTCTCGGAGGCAGAACTGCGCAAGCGGGTGACGAGAAATTCGATAATTGGCTCAGAAATCCTGCTTTCCTGATCCCTGAACCCGTTGCTTTCATCGACCAAAGTTTTTTAGAGCTTCAACCATGGATGGTCCACAAAATTCGCAAGGATGGGACAGCTTCGGTCCTATTCCCGACAAACAACAAGCAGTTTCAACGGTCTGGCATGAACGGTGGCAAGGGCATTTAACGGCGATCTACGCGGTTTTGTTTACAACAATTGCAGGTAACGGCATCCAGGGGAAACCCAGCCCCTTCTATGGCCTTGATGCTGCTCGCTGGGGGAGAGAGTTACTTTCTCCACGGGATTATATGAACGCAAGTTATTATGGACTCTGGCTACATACAATCGCCTTATTTGTTGATACGTTTGGCCAGTTTTTAGGCATCACCTCTGAGGAGTTGGTTCGGCGAAAAATCACCTCCCCGCAACGCTTGGCGCGCGCGCGTGCCATCCGAAAGCAAGCGGGAATCCAAACGATCCCAGGTTGTGACGGTCCACCCAAGAACGGACTGCATCAATCCAGGGCCTACGACCCGACGGTCGCTGGCTCCATCGGTCGAATCGGCGATCGAGCCAAATTCAGCGTCGGCGATCGGATCCGCATCATCCGCTTTTCTGGAACCTGGCATTCGCGCACCTATCCCTACATCAGAGGGGCCGAAGGAACCATCATGCAATATTACGGATTGAGCGAGGAATCCATTGACAAATTTGACGGAAAATATCACGGGCCCTACCCCGAGGTTGCCTGCCAGTCAAGGCAAAAGTTTTACGCTCCAGTTTATTCCGTCAGATTCCGTGCCAGCGACTGCTTTGGCAACGTCAACACCGATCCGCGCATGTTCATCAATATCGATATCTGGGAACCGATGATGGAGCTGGTCTGATGGATAACGAACCCCAAACACCCGTGTCTGGCCACGCCAATCCTGCGAGCAGCCAGCCCTTGGACGTCGCGTCCTCCTCCGCTTCCGCTGTCGATCGGCTCAGCTTCGCTGAGGAACCCTGCCAACCTCTCCTCCGGTCCGATGGGGAGTCTCCCTTTCAAGACTCCTGGGAGGCGGAAGCTTACGCCCTGGGCAACCTTCTGGTGAAACTCAATCATCTTTCCGCAACAGACTGGATGAATCTGATGGCGGAATCCATCCGGGAGGCGCAAAGCCTTGGAGATCCAGACACTGGGGAAACCTACTATCAGCATTGGTGCCGATCTCTGGAGCAGTTTTGTTTCCGATCCGGCCTCAGTAATCCCGAGGAACACCGCCAGACGTTGGAACTTTGGAGAAGAGCCATCGCCAATACGCCCCATGGTGTTCCACTGGCGATTGAGAATGCTTTTCTTGATCACAAGGAGGATGCCGGCCCTGATCACAGGCATGGCAATCACTCCCCTTTGCACCCCTCGCCCCTGGATCACGTCCCGTTGCCTTCCAGCCACCTCCATTCCCTGCATCACCACACCAGACCAGCCACACCGCCGATCTCGTATTACGAACCCATGGCCACCCAGATCCTCCAGCCATCCTCCCGTGCGGATGCCATGGGGACGGACGCCTAGAACCTCGTCCCACCAGCCATCGGTTGTGGCCCGCTGGTTTATGTCACCTTGGCGGCGATCGGCATGCGCCAGCCGCTGCCGAACGCCCGCGCGCTCACCTTCAAGACCGGCGCCGCCTGACGGCGCTTGAACTCCGCCCGCTGCAGCAGCCCCATCACCCGCGCCACCAGCGCCGGCTCCGCCCCCCCCGCCAGCAGCTCCTCGGGCGTGGCCAGACGTTCCACCAGCCCTTTCAGAAGCGGATCGAGCACCTCGTAGGGCGGCAGGGAGTCGCTGTCGCGCTGATCGGGCCGCAGCTCGGCGCTGGGGGGCTTCGCCAGGATCGCCTCGCCGATCAAGGGACCCGTCGGCGGCAGGCCGAGGGCGGCGCGGCAGGGGGCGGCGGCGGGGCTGTCGAGCCAGGCGCAGAGCCGATAGACGGAGGTTTTGTAGAGGTCGCCAATCACCGCCAGACCGCCGTTCATGTCGCCATACAGGGTGCAGTAGCCCACGGCCAGCTCCGATTTGTTGCCGGTGGCCAGCAGCAGGCGCCCCTCCTGGTTGGCCACGGCCATGAGCAGGCAGCCGCGGATGCGGGATTGCAGGTTTTCCGCCGTCACCCCCTCCGGTGTGGCGCCCAGGGCGGGGGTCAACGCCGCGTCAAAGCCCGCCATCAGCGAAGCGATCGGCACGGTGGCCGTGGCGATCCCCAACCGCGACGCCAAGGCGCTGGCATCCTCCACCGACCCCCGGGAGCTCCAGGGGGAGGGCAGGAGCAGGGCCCGCACCCGGTCCGCCCCCAGGGCGCCGCAGGCGATCACCGCCACAAGCGCCGAATCGATGCCGCCGCTGAGACCAAGCACGGCCTGCTGGAAGCCGCATTTGCGCGCATAATCCCGCACGCCCAGGCACAACACCCGCAGCAGCTGCTCCTCCTCCACCAGCGGCGGCGGCAACGGTTCACAGACCCGCAGGGGCGCCGCCCCATCCCACACCCCCAGATCGGGCTCCGCGCAGGCGAGCTGAACGACCACGCTGCCTGCGGCATCCACCACGAAGCTGCCACCGTCAAACACCAGCTCGTCGTTGCCACCCACCTGATTGACGTAGACCACCGGCACGCTCAACCGCGCCGCCGCCCGCGCCGCCAGGCGCCGCCGCAGGGCGGCCTTGCCCTGGCCAAAGGGCGACGCGGAGAGGTTGAGCAGCAGATCGACCCGGTGGGGCAGCAGCTCCGCGATCGGATCCGCCCCCGCCAGCCGATGCCCCTGCAGGTCTTCCTCCACCCAGAGGTCTTCGCAGATCGTGAGGCCCAGGCGCCAGGAGCGCCCGCCAGCGGAGAGCTCCAGAACTGCGGGCGCCTCGCCGGCCCGGAAGTAGCGCCGCTCGTCAAAAACGTCGTAGCTGGGGAGGAGCCGCTTGCGGCAGACGATCCGCCAGCCCTCCCGCTCCACCAGGGCGAGGGCGTTGAAGAGCGCCGGCTGACCGCCACCGGGAATCGGCTCCGCCACCCCCACCAGGGCCCCCACCCCCGGCGGCATGGCCTCCACCAACCGCGCCAGCACCCGCTCCTGGCGCTCCAGCCGCGCCGCCCGCAGCAGCAGGTCGCGGGGGGGATAGCCCCACAGCGACAGCTCCGGGGTCACCACCAGGCGCGCGTCCAGGCGCGCCGCCTGTTCGCAGGCCGCCAGGAGGCGTTCGCCATTGCCCTCCAGGTCGCCGACGAGGGCATCGAGCTGGGCCAAGGCAAGCCGCATGGGATCAGGAGGGAGCGGAGGAAGAGGACAGACCGTAGAGCCCATGGCGCTGAAGCAAGGGCCAGAGCTCCTCCGGCACCTGGGCCGGATCGGGCGACAGCCCCGCCAGCTCCCGCGCCCGCGAGCTGGCCGTGGCCGGGGGGACCAGCGGCAGCAGGCGCACCCGTGCCCCCAACCGCCGCAGCGCCTCCAGATCCCGCTCCTCCACGGGGCACCCCTGCCGGGGAGCCACCGCCAACTCGAGGTTGTCGAGCAGGCGGCAGGCCTCCCGCCAGCGGGGCATCTGGGCCAGCAGATCACTGCCCACCACAAACACCGGCGTCTCCCCTGGCCAACGGCTGCGGGCCCGCTCCAGGGTCTCGATGGCCCAGGGGCTGCTGAGGTCCTGGGCGAGGGTGAGCCGGGGATCGCCGATGGCGTCCACCAGGGCGGCGAGCAGGGCCAGGCGCACCGGCAAGGGCGTCTGGCGCGGTTTCATCGGGTTGTCGCTCGCCCAGGTGACGACGCGGGGGAACAGAGCCAGCAGGCCTTGGAGCAGGGCCTTGTGGCCCAGGGTGGGGGGATCGGCGCTGGTGCCGAAGAGGGCGACGGCGCTCACGACCCGCGCCCCCCCCCGCCACGGGTGGCGCCACGGCTGGCGCTGCGGGTGGTGGGCCAGTCGGCCAGCCAGCGGCGGGTGGCTGGATCCTCCTCGGCCAGGCGCCGCAGCAGCGCCGCCGGATGCCCCGCCGCCACCCGCCCGCGCAGCAGGGCCGCCGCCGCCAGGCGCCCGGTGCGGCGCGTGGTGTGCACCGCCAGGGCGGCCTGGGCCATGGCCACCGGCGCAGCGGGCGCCAGCGACAACCCGGCGCTCAGGGGCGCCGCCAGCAGCAACGCCTGCCGCACCCCCCCCAACAGCGCCTGCAACCCCAGCTGCGTGCCCCCCAGCAGGGCGTTGTGACCACTGAGCGACAGCAGCAGGCGGCGGGCGCCGCCGCGGGTCATCGGCAGGCCATAGAGCTGACAGAGCTGCAGCACCAGAGCGCTGTCGCAGGCCAGGCCACCGGCCAGATCGAGGCCCAGCACCGGGTTGAGAGCCACGCCAGCGGCCTTGGCGGCGGCGTAGCGACCGATCAGGACCCGGGCCTGCTGGCGGCCGTGGCGCAAGCGACAGCGGAAGAGCTCGGCGGCGAAGGCATCCGCCGCCCGGAGGGCGTTGAGGGCGAGGAGCCGCTCCCCCTCCTCCGCCAGGAGCGACAGGAGGGCCTGGCGCAGGGGTTCGACGCGAGGCGGACCGGGAAGGCCGCGCACGCGGCCGTCGGGCAGCAGCTGGGCCTGGCGCGGGGCGGCGGACACCGCGAGGGGCTCCAGGTGGGCGGCGGTGGCGGGGAGGCGGCGGCGCAGGCTGGCCAGCAGCGCGGGCAGCTCCTCCGCAGGCCAGGCATCGGCGCGGTTGAGCACCAGCAGCAGGGGTTTGCCCTCCGCCAGAAGCCGCTCCACCACAGCGGCCTCCACCCGGGTGAGGTCGGCATCCACCACCAGCAGCACCAGATCGGCCCCGAGGGCCACCTCCCGAGCCAGCCGCTCCCGCGCCGCCGCGGCCACCTCATCCAGGCCGGGCGTGTCCACCAGATCCACGCCCGCCAGCCCCGGGATCTCCACCTCCCAGGGGCACGACCGCGCCTGGCGGGTGGAGCCATGGGCGACATCAACGGCGAAGCGGTCCGCCCCGAGGAGGGCGTTGAGCAGGCTGCTCTTGCCCACCCCCACCCGACCGAGCACGGCCAGCCTGGGGCGGCGCTCCCTCAGGCGCCGAAGCTGGCGTTCGAGAGCGTCCCACTCCGCGGCCAGGGCCTCCCGCTCCCGTGGCGTGAGGAGCAGCGCCCCGCGCCAACGATCGAGCAGCAGTCGGGCGCGCTCCGCCAAGGGTGGCGGTCCGGCGGAAGCCCTCACGGCAGGCGGGTGGCGGCCAGCGGCGGCCATGGGGAATCAGCGCTTCACGCTATTTAATCGGGTAACGCTCCACCGCGACATCACGCCGTCCCGCCCATGCCCCGCTCCCCGGTCGCTCCAGCCCCCCCGTCCGCCCTCCCCCCGGCGGTGTTCGCCGACCGGCGCGATCGTTTTCTGCACCGCCTCGGCGGCGCCGCCGCCATCCTTCCCGCCGCGCCCCTGCACACCCACCACGCCGATGTGGAGCACGCCTTCCGCCAGGACAGCGACTTCTGGTATCTGACCGGCTTCGATGAGCCCGACGCCGTGGCGCTCTTCCTGCCCCACCAGCCCGACCATCCGTTCGTGATGTTCGTGGCGCCGCGGGAGGCGAAAGCGGAGGTGTGGAATGGCTTCCGCTGGGGCTGCGAGGGGGCGGTGGACACCTTCGGGGCCTGCCTGGCCCACCCCCTGGCTGAGCTGCCGGAGCGCCTGCCCGCGTATCTGCGGGGGGCGGAGGGCATCGCCTTCCGGGTGGGCCGCCACCCGGCGGTGGAGCCGCTGGTGCTGAAAACCTGGGCGCACCAGCTCGATCGCGCCCCCCGCAGCGGCTCCGCGGCCCTCGGCCTGGTGGCCCCCTGCCCGATCCTGCACGCGCTGCGGCTGCGCAAGAGCGAGGAGGAGCTGGCATTGCTCCGCCAGGCGGCGCGCATCTCCGCCGAGGCCCATGAGTTGGCCCGCGCCGTCGCCCGCCCGGGGCTGAAGGAGCGGCAGGTGCAGGCCGTGATCGAACAGCATTTTCTGGAGCGGGGCGCCCGCGGCCCCGCCTACGGCTCGATCGTCGCCGGGGGCGACAACGCCTGCGTGCTGCACTACACCGCCAACAACGCCGAACTGCGCGACGGCGATCTGCTGCTCATTGACGCCGGCTGCAGCGTGAGCGACTACTACAACGGCGACATCACCCGCACGTTTCCAATCAATGGCCGCTTCAGCGGCGAGCAGCGGGCGTTGTACGAGCTGGTGCTCGCCGCCCAGGAGGCCGCAGTGGCGGCGGTGGGGCCGGGCGCCACGGCGGAAGGCGTGCACGACACGGCGGTGCGCGTGCTCGTGGAGGGCCTGCGGGAGCTGGGTCTGCTGCGCGGAAGCGTGGAGGATCTGATCGCCCAAGGGTCCTATCGACACCTTTACATGCACCGCACTGGCCACTGGCTCGGGCTCGATGTGCACGACGTCGGCGCCTACCGGCTGGGCGAGCGCCCGGTCGACCTGGAGACGGGCATGGTGCTCACCGTGGAGCCGGGCCTGTATGTGAGCGATCGCCTGCCCGTGCCCGAGGGCCAACCCGCCATCGACGACCGCTGGAAGGGCATCGGCATCCGCATCGAAGACGATGTGGCGGTGACCGACCACGGCCATGAGGTGCTGACGGCGTCAGCGTTGAAGGCCGCCGCCGCGATGGAGCGCTGAGGCCGGCCGGCACCGGAGGACCGGCCTGCGGGGACAGCCAGCGGCAAGAATGCCGCCAGTCGACTCCCGCCCGTGGTCTCCACCCCTCCCGCCGCCATGAGCGCACCCCCGCGGGTGGCGGTCGTGATGGGCAGCGATTCCGACCTGCCCACCCTCCAACCGGCGGTGGAGCTCCTGGAGGGGTTTGGCCTGGCTGTGGAGGTGCGCGTGCTCTCCGCCCACCGCACGCCTCTGGAGATGGTGGCCTTCGCCCGGGAGGCCGCCGGGCGGGGCCTGAAGGTGATCATCGCCGGCGCGGGCGGCGCCGCCCATCTGCCGGGGATGGTGGCCTCCCTGACGCCGTTGCCGGTGATCGGCGTGCCGGTGCGGAGCCAGGCGCTGTCGGGAGTGGATTCGCTCCATTCGATCGTGCAGATGCCGGCGGGCATCCCGGTGGCGACGGTGGCCATCGGCAACGGCGCCAACGCGGGCCTGCTGGCGGTGCAGATCCTCGCCACCGCCGATGACGCCCTGGCCGAGGCGGTGGCAGCCTATCGCCAATGCCTGCACGACCAGGTGACGACCAAGGACCGGCGGCTGCGGGAGCTGGGGAGCCGCGCCTATCTGGAGGCGATGGCCACTGGAGCGGAGCAGGGCCGCTGATGGGTCCCTCCCCTCCGTCAACGGCTCAATCCAGGCGGATGCATGGGTCCGCGAAACCCTGGCGGGCCCAGCCCAGCGAGGGCTCCGGGTCGTGGCGCTGGCCGGTGGCGCTCTTCGCCATCGGGCTGCTGAGCCGCTGGGCCACCCGCGCTCAGCTCGTGCAGGCCTGGGATGCGGGCAACTTCGTGCTCGCCCTTGATGGCTTTGATCTGGAGCACCACGTGCCCCACATGCCGGGGGTGTTCTGGTGTCTGATCGCCCTGGGGCGCCTGCTGCGTCCCTGGACCGGGGGCGATGGGGTGGCGGCCCTGGAGCTGGTGAATGCCCTGGCGGCGGCGGCGGCGCTCCCCTGCGGCTGGTGGCTGGGGCGCGCCTTCGGCGGGCTGCGGGTGGGGGCCTGGCTGGCGGGCCTGCTCTTCAGCGCCCCCCTGCTCTGGTATTACGCCAGCCAGCCCCTGAGCTATGGCGTCGAGCTCGGCTGGGTGGTGGCCATCGGCGCCTGCGCCTGGCAGGTGGCGGCGGGGGACAGCCGCCTGGTGCTCCCCCTGGCGGCCTTGCTGGCCACCGCTGGCGGCATCCGCCCCAACACGCCGCTGTTCTTGCTCCCCCTCGTTGTCGTGGCCTGCTGGCGGGGGTGGCGGCGGGGGGTGGCGGCCTGGCGCTTCGGGGCGGGGATCGCCCTCGGGCTCGGGCTGCTGGCGGCCTGGGGCGGGGCGTTTCTGGCGGAGGTGGGCGGCTTTGAGCGGTTCTGGCCCCTGTTCCAGGCCTGGAAGGGCGATCACAGCGGCCAATCCCGTGAGGGGGGCCTCGGCGGCAATCTCTGGCTGCTGCTGCGCAGCGTCGGGCTCACCGCCCCGGCGGCCCTGGCCCTGGCCCTGGTCGGGCCGCCGCTTCACCGTCGCCAGCGCACGGCGGAGTCGGACGCGAGCGCAAGTGCGGGGACGGACGCTGGCGCGGGGGAGCGGCGCTGGCGCCAGGTCTTTCTCGCCCTTTGGATCGCGCCCTCCGCCCTCTATCTGGTGCTCGTTCACTTCACCCGCATGGGCCACGCCACCACCTTGCTGCCAGGAGTGCTGCTCGCCCTCGCCTGGCGGCTCGGCGCCCCCAGCCCCAGCCCAGCCCGAGGCGTCTGGCGCTGGCCGCGCGACCTGGCCCTGGTGGTGGCGCTGCAGAGCCTGCTCTTTCTGCTGGTGCCCGGCGATCGCTTCGCCGCCTCCCTGCGGGACTTCGATCGGGAGTGGGGCCTGGCCCTCAACGCCGCCCGGGGCTTTGACCCCGCCACCACCCTGGTGATCGCCACCGGCCGCTCCAACCTCCGCGCCTACCGCCTCCCCTCGGTGCACCTCCCCGCTTACGACCACCAGCGGGCCGATTTCCGCCTCGATCAGCAAGGCCCCACCATCGCCGTGCGCCCCCCCCTGAGACGCCTGGTGGTGCTCGATCGGGGTCTGCGCCTGGAGCCCCCCGCCCTGCCGGGCGTGCGCGCGGAGATGCTCCTGCCCGGCCGTTTGCGGCTGCTGGAGGTGCCCGTCCCCGCCGAGGGCCTGGAGGTGGAGCGCGGCGCGGTGCGCGCCCTGCCGCCCCCGGCTGGCGGGACGGGCGACCAACCGCCAAGCTGAAGACTCTGCACTTCGGGGTCTCCCCCGCCCACCCATGCTTGAGCGGCTGGTGTTGCCTCCCTGGCTGCGCTTCAGCCTGGCCTTGCCCCTGCTGGTGCTCAACCTTTGGGTGCTGCGGCAGCTGCTGGTGCCCCTGGCCCCCTTCCCCGCCCTCTTCCTGACGGCGGGGTTGATCGCCTTTGTGCTCGACATCCCCACTCGCTGGCTGGTGGAGCGGACCCTCCCCCGACCCCTGGCGCTGCTGGCCGTGATCGGCGTGGGCCTGGGGGGGGTGGTGCTGGCGGCTCTCTGGCTGGTGCCGCGCCTGGTGCAACAGCTGGACGAGCTGATCAAGGCGCTGCCGAGCTGGCTGTCGGAAGGGGAGGTGCTGCTGTCGCAACTGCAGAGCTGGGCGGCCTCCCGGGGCCTGCCGAGCGAATTCGGCGACTTGAGCAGTCAGCTGATCACCCGCGCCAGCAAGCTCGCCAGCCAGTTCAGCCAGCAGGCCCTGGCCCTGCTCGGCGCCACCGTCGGCCTGACGGTGAACACGTTGATCGTGATCGTGCTCACGGTGTTTCTGCTGCTGGGCGGCGAGGCGATCGCCGCGGGCTTGGCCCAGTGGCTACCCGCCAACGTGCGCGGCCTGGTCACCAGCACCCTCTACCGCACCTTTCGCGGCTATTTCGCCGGCCAACTCCTGCTCGCCTTGATCCTCAGCAGCCTGCAGATGGTGGTGTTCACCCTGCTGGGCATTCCCTACGGCGTGCTGTTCGCGGTGACGATCGGCCTCACCACCTTGATCCCCTACGCCAGCGCCGCCACGATCGTGGTGGTGAGCGTGCTGCTGGCGCTGGAGGATCCGCGCACGGGGCTGGAGGTGCTGGCCACGGCGATCACGGTGGGACAGGTGGTGGATCAGATCATCCAGCCCCGCCTGATGGGCAGCATCGTGGGCTTGCAACCGGCCTGGCTGTTGATCTGCCTGCCGATCGGCGCCCGCCTCGGCAGCCTGCTGGGCCTGGGCGAGCTGCTCGGCCTCCTGCTGGCGGTACCCACCGCCAGCTGCGGCAAAACCTTCCTCGACGCCTGGGCCGTGCGCCTGCGGGCGGGGGAGCCGGAGATCACGGGGGAGCGGCTGATCTCCGAGGGAGAGAAGGGGGGGTGAGGGCCTAAGGGGATGCGATCAGTCGCGACATCCGCCTTGATTTCAAGGATAAGACATTGTTTGGAATGCCGTATTACAGAACACTTCCCATGGACATTTCACCGCAGGACTCTGCCAAGCAGACTGACCCAAAGATCAATTGACAGACATGGAGCCAGCACCTGATGCCACAACCGTGACGCCGGTGTCATCCGACGACGGGTTTAAACAGATCCACGTTGCAGGCTTCTGCTCCTTGAAGCATGTAGATCTTGAACCCGGCCAACTCACAGCGCTGATCGGACCGAATGGAGCGGGCAAGTCAAATCTGCTACAGGCGCTGCGGCTGATACCCCTGCTTCGCACACGTTCACTGCAGCGTTACGTCGCGGACCATGGTTTTGGCGCAGCTCTAATGCATTACGGTCCCAAAACCACAGAAGCCATTGACTTTAGGGTGATCCTTCGCCAGCAAGGTTCGACCTATCGCTACCAAGCTCAGTTAACCTTTGCACCAGATGACACGCTTTATTTCCAAACTGAACATACCGCTCAACAGATATCAGATGGAAACTGGATGATCCACAGCTTTGGGAGTGGCCATCGGGAATCAAAAATAGACGAGGCAAACCCAAAAGATGATATTACCAGGGTTGTGAATACCTGGCTTTCACGCATGACTTTTTATCACTTTCATGATACGTCATCTCAATCCAAATTACGCACCCACCCGCGTCGGGAAGACGACCGCTACCCACGTTCTGATGGCTCAAATCTCGCCGCTTATCTGCTCCGTGTAAAGACGAGCGATCATGAAGCCGACAGGAAAGCCTGGCAACGCATTAATCGACATTGCCGCCACATTGCGCCTTCCATTAAGCAGCTGGACCCTGTGGCTGTCCAAGATAGTGTTCGACTAGATTGGATCGATGATCGGGACGAGCGCTTCGCTTGTCACCAACTCTCAGATGGTACCCTGCGGGCGCTGGCCTTAATCACAGTGCTGTGCCAACCCACGCAAAGACTGCCCAGGCTGATCAGCATTGACGAACCCGAGCTGGGTCTTCATCCCTCTGCCATTGCCCTGATCGCTGAACTCTGCCGTTCGATTTGCCGACACACCCAGATTATTCTCTCCACTCAGTCCACGGAATTTCTTGATTATTTCATGGCTGATGAGATTATCGTGGTCGAACGCAAACAAGGCGAGACATCTTTGAACAGGCTGTCAGAACCAGAGCTACGGCTCTGGCTTCAAGACTACAGCCTGAGGGATCTCTACAGCAAAGGGGTGCTCGGAGGCAGGCCCTGATCATGCCAGAGACAATGCGTCTATTCATTGTTGTAGAAGGGCAAACGGAGGACAATTTTGTCCGACAAACACTTAAGCCTCATTTGTTAAGTCATAATGTTATTGTGGCCTCTACGGTTGCTGGCAAGGCAAAAGCTGCTGATCGAGGCAAGAGTGGCCATGGCGTGCGCGGCGGGAACCGTTTTGTCGATTGGCAGAAAGACATTAGAAACATTCTAAGAAGCAATCCGTCACGGAATGTGCGAGTTAGCACGTTGATTGATCTTTACGGCCTGCCAGACGACTTTCCTGATCGAAACTATCTATCTGGTGATCAAGACACCAGCAAGCGATGCGACAGGCTGGAGGGAGCGATGCAGAACAGCATCGCTGCTGACAATGATGACTGCGGCGCATGGAGGTTGATCCCCTATATTCAGCGCCATGAGTTTGAAGCTCTAGTTCTGGCAGCAGTTGATTCTCTCATGAACCTCTATGATGCAGAAGATCAGCTTATGGGGCTGGAGAATCTCAAGACGGACATCTCAGGACTATCACCAGAAGAAATCAATGATAATCGCATAACATCGCCAAGCCATCGTCTCATGGATAAAATACCAAACTATCGCAAGTCAACAGATGGACCCGACGCGATCGATGTTGCAGGCCTTGATGCTGTTCGAGATCTATGCCCTCGTTTTCATCAGTGGCTCAGTCGAATGGAAGGCCTCCCAGACACAGCAGCCAGTTGAAAGGCGGAAATCGCCAGCATCTTCAGTAAAGTCAGGATGCCGTCAAAGAAGGCAGCCAAGACGGAACCCAGCTGAGACAACAAACTTAGCAACACCCATACAATGCAAAGAACCCAAAATAAACCGATCATTTTGATTGCCGACAAAATGCAAACCCTTCGTATTCATAAGATAACAAGGCGACGATTGACCAGTTTCTCTGTTTCTACGGATCCCCAAAACGGATAGTCGGTGTAGCCCACCGGCCCCGGCGAATAAAAGGTGGCCGGATCAGGCGCCTGTAGCGGGGCGCCGCCGCGAATCCGCTCCGGCAGATCGGGATTGGCCAGGAAGGCCGTGCCAAACGCCACCGCGTCAATGGCGCCCGCTGCGATGGCCGCTGTGGCCTCCGCCGCCGTGTAGCCCATGTTGGCCACGAGCACACCCTGGTAGTGCTCCCGCACCGGGGTGAGCACCTCGGCCTGCTGCTGGCCGAGCAGATCGGCACGCATCACGTGCAGATAGGCGAGGGGGACATCATTCAGCCGCTGGGCCAGCCAGGTGATCAGCCCCACAGGGTCGCTGTCCACCATGCTGTTGTAACTGTTGAGCGGCGAGAGGCGCAGCCCCAGCAGGGGCGTTTCTGGCGCCACGGCGTCGAGCACCTCCAGCAGCAGCCGCGCCCGATGCGCGATCGGTCCGCCGTAGGGGCCTTGGCGGTGGTTGCTGCCATCCCGCAGGAATTCATCCAGCAGGTAGCCGTTGGCGCCATGCACCTCCACGCCGTCAAAGCCGGCGGCCGTGGCATGGCGCGCCGCCAGCCGGAAGCCCTCCACAATCCCGGGTAGCTCGCCATCGTCCAGGGCACGGGGCACCACGTAAGGCTGCTTCCCCTCCGGGGTGTGCACCTCATCGCCAGTGATGGCGATCGCGCTGGGGGCGACGGGCTGGAGGCCGTTGTTGAGCAGCGGGTGGCAGGCCCGGCCGCCATGCCAGAGCTGCAACACGATGCGCCCGCCCGCCTGATGCACCGCCTCGGTGGTGAGGCGCCAGCCGTCGATCTGGGCCTGGCTGTAGATGCCGGGTTCGCGCCAGAAGGCGGAGTTGCCCTCCAGCACCATGGTGGCCTCGGCGATCAGCAGCCCGCCGCTGGCCCGCTGGGCGTAATACTCCGCCATCAGCGGCGTCGGCACATGGCCCTCTGCGGCCCGGCAGCGGGTGAGCGGCGCCAGCCAGATCCGATTGGGCACCTCCAGCGGACCGACGGTCAGGGGGGAGAACAGATCGGGCATGGGGCTTGAGGAGGGCAGGGGTTGGGGGGATTCAGGAAGAGGAGGATG
>Ga0194129_10005253_pt1 | contig 16637 bp, 11 predicted proteins | sample TA2KigCa35mmetaG_FD_150862 | JGI IMG/M metagenome (GOLD analysis project Ga0194129, IMG submission 150862) | Freshwater microbial communities from Lake Tanganyika, Tanzania - TA2015038 Kigoma Deep Cast 35m | ecosystem: Environmental > Aquatic > Freshwater > Lake | place: Tanzania: Lake... | reverse complement strand
CGTCGAGCTTTCCGGCATCGGCGGCGCGCACGATCCCGTAGCCGAACTTCTCGTGGAAGACGCGATCGCCGGGCGCGAAGCCAGAAGCCGAGGCGGGCCGCGGCGGCACGAGTTCCGCGCGCGCCTCGATCACGCGCACGGGGCGGCGCGGCGCGGCCGGCGCGGCCACCCATTCCTGGCGCTGGTCGAATTCGTCGAAGCGCGACCGCCGCGCCGCGCCACCGCCCCAGAGGCCTGGCTGGGCGACGCGCTCGACGTGCCCGGCCGGCAGTTCCTCGACGAAGCGCGAGGGGATGGAGGACTGCCAGAGATTATGGATGCGGCGGTTCGCCGCGAAGCTGACATAGGCGCGGCGGCGCGCGCGCGTCAGGCCGACATGCGCGAGGCGCCGCTCCTCCTCGAGCGCCGCCTCGCCCTTCTCGTCGAGCGCGCGCGGATGCGGGAAGATCCCCTCCTCCCAGCCGGGCAGGAAGACGACGTCGAACTCGAGGCCCTTGGCGCTGTGCAGCGTCATCAGGCTCACCATCTCGCCGGGCGCGCCCTCCGCGTTCTCCATGACCAGGCTCACATGCTCGAGGAAGCCCGCGAGCGTGTCGAAGCCCTCCAGCGCGGAGACGAATTCCTTGAGGTTCTCGAGGCGACCAGGCGCCTCGGGCGACCGGTCCTGGCGCCACATGGCGGTGTAGCCGGACTCGTCGAGCGCCATCTCCATCACCTCGGCGTGGTGGTGCGTGGCGAGCGCCGCGCGCCAGCGCGCGACATCCTCGAGGAAGCGGCGCAGGCCGGCGCGCGCGGGGCCCTTGACCTCGTCGGTCTCCACGAGCTCGGCGGCGGCGCGAGCGAGCGGTATGCCGCGCGCGCGCGCGACGCGGTGCAGCGACTGCAGCGCCTTCTCGCCGACGCCGCGGCGCGGCAGGTTGACGATGCGCTCGAAGGCGAGGTCGTCGGCGTCCTGCGCGACCAGCCGCGCATAGGCGAGCGCGTCGCGGATCTCGGCGCGCTCGTAGAAGCGCGGCCCGCCGACGACGCGATAGGGCAGGCCCAGCTGGATGAAGCGCTCCTCGAACTCGCGGGTCTGGAAGCCCGCGCGCACGAGCAGCGCGACCTGGCCGAGCGACTGGCCCGCGCGCTGCAGGGCCTCGATCTCCTCGCCCGCCCAGCGCGCCTCCTCCTCCCCGTCCCAGACGCCGCGCAGCTGGACCTTCTCGCCGGGGTCGGCGGCGGTCCACAGCGTCTTGCCGAGCCGCTCGCGGTTGTGCGCGATCAGCGCCGAGGCGCAGGCGAGGATGTGGCCGGTCGAGCGGTAGTTCTGCTCGAGGCGGACGACCGTGGCGTCCTCGAAGTCCTTCTCGAAGCGCAGGATGTTGCCGACCTCCGCGCCGCGCCAGCCATAGACGCTCTGGTCGTCGTCGCCGACGCAGCAGAGGTTGCGGCTGCCCTGCGCGAGCAGCCGCAGCCACATGTACTGGGCGACGTTCGTGTCCTGGTACTCGTCGACCAGGATGTAGCGGAAGCGGCGATGGTACTCGTCGAGCACGTCGGCCCGCGTGGTGAACAGCGTCAGGCAGTGCAGCAGCAGGTCGCCGAAGTCGCAGGCGTTCAGCACGCGAAGCCGCTCCTGGTACTGCGCGTAGAGCGACTGCGCGCGCCCGGCCGCGAGCTCGCCGCCGGCATCGGCGGCGACGCGGTCCGGCGCGAGGCCGCGGTCCTTCCAGCGCTCGATCGCGGAGAGAACCGCGCGCGCCGGCCACTTCTTGTCGTCGATCCTCTCCGCCTGCAGCAGTTGCTTCATGAGCCGCGCCTGGTCGTCGGTGTCGAGGATGGTGAAGTCGGGCCGCAGGCCGACCAGCTCCGCATGGCGGCGCAGGATGCGCGCGGAAAGCGAATGGAACGTGCCGAGCCAGACGCCCTCCGCGACCGCGCCGATCAGGGCGCCGATGCGCTCCTTCATCTCGCGCGCCGCCTTGTTGGTGAAGGTGACGGCCAGCAACTGCGACGGGAAGGCGCGGCGCGTGGAGAGGATATGCGCCAGCCGGGTCGTGAGGACGCGCGTCTTGCCCGTGCCCGCGCCGGCGAGCACGAGGAGCGGGCCGTCGAGCCGCTCCACCGCCGCGCGCTGCGGCGGGTTCAGGCGCTCGAGATAGGGCGAGGTGGAGGCGGGATCGCTGTCCATGGGCGGGGCTGGGTTACACCCTGCCCCGGGCGGCCGCAACGCCGCGTGCGATCCGGGATGGAAGGAAGGCGGCCGAGGCCTATAGTCGTCGTGACCCGGCCGCGCGCGCCACAACCGGCTGGCCCCGGAGGAGATCCAATGCCCGTCTCCCGACGCCAAGCGATGATCGGCGCCGTGGCGCTCGCTCCGGCGCTGCCCGCCACGGCCCAGGACGCCGCGCAGAGGTTGCGCTCCGTCGTCAGGGTTCGCTGCACCGTCCCGGCGGATTCGCGCACGGCCGCCTCGCTCGGCCGCCAGCGCCAGGGATCGGGCGTTCTCATCGACCAGTCCGGCCTGGTGCTGACGATCGGCTACCTGATGGTCGAGGCCGACGGCGCCGAGGCGACGCTCGCGGACGGGCGCACCCTGCCCGCGCAGGTCGTCGGCTACGACCACGAGACGGGCTTCGGCCTCCTGCGCACGCTCGAGCCGCCGCGCATGCCGGCCGCGCCCCTCGGCCGCTCCGCGTCCCTTCCCGAGCACGCGCCGGTGATGATCGCGGCGCACGAGGGCGGCGGCGGCCCGCGCCCGGCCTTCGTGATGTCGCGCCGTCCCTTCGCCGGCAGCTGGGAATACCTCGTCGAGGACGCGATCTTCACCGCGCCGCCGCATCCCGAATGGAGCGGCGCCGGGCTCTTCGACGCCGAGGGGCGCCTCGTCGGCATCGGATCGCTGATGGTCGGCGACGCCAACGGCAAGGGCACGGGCATCCCCGGCAACATGTTCGTGCCGATCGACCTGCTGCCCCCGATTCTCGGCGACATGATCGCCGAGGGCGCGCCCTCCGGGCCGCGCCGCCCCTGGCTCGGGATCGCCACCGAGGAACTCCGCGGCCGGCTCTTCGTGACGCGCGTCACCCCCGGCGGGCCCGCCGAGCGCGCCGGCGTCGAGGCCGGCGACGTCGTCCTCGGCGTGGCCGGCGCGCCGGTGCGCGACCTCGCGGACTTCTATCGCAAGCTATGGGCCTCGGGCGACGCGGGCAGCGAGGTCGGGTTGATGCTGCTCGACGGCACGGGCTCGCGGCAGGTGCGGATACGCAGCGTCGACCGACACTCGCATCTCAGGCTCAGGAGGACCTACTGACGCCCCCGGATCAACCCGCGGCGCGGGCGCCGGCGGCGACGACGCTCTCGTCGCACGCCATGTCGCGTCCGCGGTTCTTCGCCTCGTAGAGCGCGGCATCCGCCCGGCGGACGAGGTCGGAGGGCGACTCGCCGGGCCTGTAGCGCGCGACGCCGAGCGAGACCGTGATGCGGCCGAGGTCCCGTCCCGTCGACTTGAGCAGCATCCGGCGGCCCTTGACGGCCGCACCCAGCCCGTTGGCGAGCCCGAGCGCGTGGGCGAGCGAGGTCGCCGGCAGGATCACCGCGAATTCCTCGCCGCCATAGCGCGCGACCAGGTCCCGGCCCTTCACGCTCGCGACCAGCGTGTGCGCGACCAGCTTGAGCGCCTCGTCGCCGATCACGTGGCCGAAGCTGTCGTTGAAGCGCTTGAAGTGGTCGATGTCGAGGAGGACGAGCGCAAGGTCGCCGCCGCTCTCGGCGGCCGCCGCCATCTCCTTGCCCAGCCGGTCGTCGAAGGCCTTGCGGTTCGCCACCGAGGTGAGCGGGTCGCTCATCGCCTGGCGGCGCGCCTCCTCGAGGTCGTTGCGCAGCGCCTGGACCTCGCGGCTGGAGCCCCGCAGGCCGCCTTCGGCGCCCCGCGAATGCTCGACCATGCGCTTCGTCTCCGAGAGCATGCGTCGTGTCGCCTCGCGCATGACGACGGCCATGTCGGGCATGCGTACCGCCGCCACTATCTCGTCGCCGAAGCGGCCGAGCGCCTCGGTGAACCCTGCGGTCGCCGCGCCCGCGCCAGACAGGGTCTCGGCGATGTTCGCCATCACGCGCCCGAGGCGCTCGCTCGCGTCCGAGACGACCGCGGGGTCGCTCGACGGCGCGCAGAAGCGTCGCCAGAGTTCGGACAGCAGCTCGTCGGTCAGCGGGATAGCGCGCGCGACGAGGTCCTGGATGCTGCGCGACAGGCCGGGATTCTCGCCGCTGATATGGGAGTGCCAGACCGAGTAGTTGGCAGGCGTGGGCGGCAGGCCGAGGCCCGTGAGGCCGTCGATGGTCGCGAAAGCCGTGTCGCGGGCGCTAGCGAGTGCCATTGCGGACATCGCGCGGTTCCTTCACCTTCGAGTGGGCCATCCGGGAAAGGCATCCCGGCGGCGCGATGCAGGAAAACTAGACCCCGAGATGATTCGCGGTAAAGAGACGCTTAAGGTTAAGGCGGCGACGGCGCGCGCCGTCCCGGCGGGCGCCCCTTGATACGGCTGCTCGAGCTGCTCGGCCGGCGCGCCACGCCGATCCTCGCCGTGTCGCTGTTCATCGGCCTCGCCATGCCCGAGCTCGCGCGCCTCGCGCGCCCGCTCGTCGCGCCCGCGATCATCGGGCTCATGGTCTGCAACGTCATGCGGCTCGACCTGCGCGCGATCGCCGGCGCCGCGGCCTCGCGGCCCGCGGCGGCCGCCGCGATGCTCGCCTGGATCATGGTGGGCGCGCCGCTGCTCGCCGCGCTCGTCCTCGCGCCGCTGCCCCTGCCGCCCGCGCTGAAGGCCGCGATCCTGCTGACGGCGTCCTCCCCGGTCCTCACCGCCGCGCCGACCTTCGTGATGATGATGGGTCTGGACGGGGCGCTCGCCGTCTTCTCGGTCATAGCCAGCAGCCTGCTGCAGCCGGTGCTGCAGCCGCCAGTCGCCTATTTCCTGCTCGGCATCGAGCTCGACCTGCCCATCGGGGCGCTGATGGCCCGCCTCGCCGTCTTCGTCGGAATCGGCTTCGCGCTGGGCTCGGTCGCGCGCCGTGTCGCGGGGCCCGAGCGCATCGCCCGCAACGAGAAGGCGATCGGTGGCGCGGCCGTCGGGCTCCTGGTCGTCTTCGGCATCGGCGTGATGGACGGGACCACCGCGCTGGTCCTCGAGAAGCCGACCCTCGTCCTGCTCTACCTCGCGGCGGGCTTCGCGACCAATTTCCTGCTGCAGGCGGCGGGCATCGCGATCTTCTGGCGGATGGCGCGGCCCCAGGGGATGACCACCGCGCTGGTGGGCGGGTGCCGCAACCTCGCCAACCTCGTGGCCGTCCTCGGGCCCGCGGCCGGCCCGGAGCTGGTCCTGTTCCTCGCCGTCGGGCAGTTTCCCCTCTATTTCGTGCCCGCGATATTCGGCCCGCTCTACCGCCGCCTCGCGGCGCCGGGCCGCGCCTTAACCCGCCCTTAACGCGCGCGGCCGCAGCCTGACCCTGAACGTCCCATGGCCAACGCTCTCTCCCTCTACCAATCCGCCGAACGCGCCGACCCGGCGCGTTCGCTGACGAGGTTCCGTTCGTCGGCGGCGATCCAGCGCGAGGTCGAGTACTTCAGGAGCCAGGTCGCCAGCATCAAGACGCCGGAGGACCTCTACAAGAACCGGCGCATGATGGGCTTCGTGCTCTCGGCCTACGGCCTCGACACGGAGATCAACTTCATCGGCCGCATCAAGGCGGTCCTGAACTCGGACCTCGCCGACACGAAGTCGACGGCGAACGTCCTGAAGGACAACCGCTACCGCGAGATCGCCGCTGCGCTCGACATCAAGAAGACCGGGCTCGCGACCATGAAGCTTCCCGCGACGATCGACAGGCTCGCGGAGCGCTTCGTCTCCGCCGAGTACGAGAAGTCGCTCGGCAAGCAGGACCCGGCCGTGCGCGAGGCGCGCTACTTCGCGCAGAACATCGGCAAGGTCACGGACGTCTACCAGATCCTCGCCGACAAGGTCCTGCGCAAGGTCGTGCTCGACACGCTCTCGATCCCCGAGCAGATCGCCATCCAGCCGATCGAGACCCAGGCCGAGATCATCAAGCGCAGGCTCGACATCTCCCAGTTCCGCCCCTCCGGAACCGCCGCCGCCGCGCAGCAGTCGCGCACCGACCTGCAGTCCGACGTGACGGTGCTCGAGCGCGCCCAGGCCGCCGCCGCGGCCACGCGCGCGGGCGAGATCGGGCAGCGCCTGCGCGACATGGTCGGCCGCTACGACGGCCTCGCCGCGCTCCAGGATCCGAGCGGCGCCAATGCCGCGACGATCCCCGTCCACGACGTCGCGATCCCGCGGATCCTGCGCCAGCAGGGCCTCGCGGCGACCGCGGAGGCTTCGATCGGCCAGCTCGCCGACGGCCTCAACCGTCTTTCGGCGCTGCGCCGCCTCGCCGCCGATCCCGCGAACGACGGCAACCTCGCCGACTACAAGGCCGAGTTCGCCGCCACCGCCGCCGCGATGCGCGAGGAAGTCGCGACCGGCGCGACCTATCGCTTCGGCGGCCAGGACGAGAACCTGCTCGACGGCTCGCTGGCCGGCGACCTGTCCGCGACCATCGACACGGCCGGCACGACGGCGACGCTGCGCCGCCAGGACCTTTCCGGCTTCCTCGACGAGCTCGACGCCGCCGACGCCGCCTTCGCCGCGGTGACGGATGCCGGCGACGCCGCCAGCCTGGGCGCGGTCGCCGACGCGATCTCGCGCGGCGGGCCGCAGCTCGGCGCGGCCCGTGACCAGGTGCTCGACGACCGCGAGGCGCTGGCGACGCGGATATCTGGCGTGGGGAACTTCACCTCGACGCTCGACAGCGTCGGGCTGCAGCGCGCCCGCGCCTCGGTCATCGACGCCGACGATCGCGCGCGGCAGGTCGCGACCAGCCTGGCGGCGCTGCGGCAGCTCGCTGTCGACGCAGCGGCGGCGACAGACCCGGCGACGCGCCAGGTCCTCGACGACCAGGCGCAGGTCGCGATCGCCGGGATCACCGCCATGCTCGCCACGCCGGGCACGGGCCTCGACAACCCGCTCGGCGCCGCCGACACGGACTACGCCCTGCCGGATGGCAGGAACCTGACGCTGCGCGGCCGCGACCTCGTGGGCACGATCGGCGACGTGCTCGGCAGCGCCAGCCTCGTGTCCTCGGGCAAGGCGGAGAAGCTGCGCGACGCGATCTCCGCCGACCTGCTGCCCGCCATCACGAAGGCACGCGCGAGCATGGCGATCGACCGCAAGGTCGCGGACAGCGCCGCCACCGTGCTCGACCCGCGCGGTCGGATCGACGAGGCGGTGCGCGCCCTGCGCGCCGAGACGGACGCGATCATCGCCCGCGCCGCCTCCAACGGCACGAACCTGCTGGTCACCGGACAACGCGACATCGTCGTGCGCCAGAAGTCCGGCGGCGCGGTGCTGACGGTCGAGGCCGCGTCCACGTTCCGCGACAAGGTCCGCGCGGACCTCGCGGGCGCCGTCGCCAGCCTTCCCGGCGATGCCGCCGCGGCGCGCGCCACGCTCGCGTCCCTCGCCGCCCATGCGGGCGACGTGGAGTCCGGGCTGCGCGCGTCGCGCGGCCGCGTCGACTTCGCGCTCACCGAGGCGCGCCGCAAGCTCGCCGCCATGCCGGCCGTCGACGCGTCAGGGTCCGCACAGCAGACCGAGTTCACGAAGCGCTTCATCCAGCGCTTCCTGTCGCTGCGCGACGCCAAGTCCGCGGTCGATCCCTCCGCCGGCGCTACCGGCAAGGGCTCGGAGTACCTGGCGCTCTTCGCCTGACCTCCAGCGTCGCCCGCGGGGCGATGGACGCCCCGCCGCCGGCATCGTAGCTATCTGCGCATAGCCACGTGACCGGAAGGATCGCCGCGATGCCCGTCTCCTGCGTCGGACGCAAGAAGGTCGAACTCGACACGCCCGTCCTGCTTGTCGACCTCGACCGCATGGAGGCCAACATAGCGACGATCGCCGGCGCCTGTCGCGCGGCGGGCGTCTCTTGGAGGCCGCATTTCAAGGGGATCAAGGTGCCCGCGATCTCGCTGCGCGCGATCGCCGCCGGCGCGATCGGCATCACCTGCGCCAAGCTCGGGGAGGCCGAGGTCGCGGCGGCCGCGGGCATCCGCGACATCCTGGTCGCCAACCAGATCGTCACGCCGCTCAAGATGGAGCGCCTCGCGCGGCTGCGGCGCTCGGCCGATCCCATCGTCGCCGTCGACGACGCCGGCAACGTCGACGCGCTGGGCGAAGCGGCGCGGCGCGCGGGCGTCGTGCTGCGCGTCGTCATCGAGGTCGACATCGGCATGCGCCGCGCCGGCGTCCTGCCGGGCGAGCCGGTCATCGCGCTCGCCCGGCGCATCGCCGCCACGAAGGGGCTTTCCTTCGCCGGGATCATGGGCTGGGAGGCGCAGGCCGTGGGCATAGCGGACCCCGCGGAGAAGCAGCGCTGCGTCGCCGACGCCATCGCCCTGCTCGCGGGCAGCGCGCGGGACTGCGCGGCGGCAGGACTGCCCTGCGCGATCGTCAGCTGCGGCGGTACCGGCACGATCCGCTACACGATGCACCAGCCCGGCGTGACCGAGATCCAGGCCGGCGGTGGCATGCTGAGCGACATGCGCTACACCACCTCGATGCACGCCGACCTGCCGCCGGCCCTGACCATCCTCGCGACGGTGACGAGCCGGCCGACGCCCACGCGCATCATCTGCGACGCCGGGCGCAAGGCGATGTCGGCGGACGGCGTCAACCCGATGCCGATCGGCCTCGGCGCGATCGCCAGGCTATCCTTCTCCGCCGAGCACTCGACGATCGAGCTGGAGGCGCCGTCTGCGACGCCGCGCATCGGCGACACCGTCGAGTTCGTGGCCGGATACGGGGACACGACCGTGCACATGCACGACACGCTCTACGGCGTGCGCGGCGGCGTGGTCGAGGCCGAGTGGCCGGTGCTCGCGCGCGGCAAGCTCGCCTGAGACGCGCGGCGCCTGATCAGAGCAGGTCCGCGGGAAGCGCCGGCTGGCCGCGCGGCCGCGCGGGCCCGGGCAGGTCGCAAGGCAGGAACCTGCCATGGCCGCGGCGATCCACCGGCGCGCCGCCGCGCATGACGAAGGCGCCGCGCGAGATCACGTGGACCGGCCAGCCCTTCACGACCATGCCCTCGTAGGGCGTGTAGTCGACCGCATGGTGCAGGTCCGCGTTGCGGATCGTGCGCTCGCGCGACGGGTCCCAGAGCGCGATGTCGGCGTCCGCGCCGATGGCCACGCTGCCCTTGCGGCCGGAGAGCCCGTAGATCCGCGCCGGGTTCGTCGCCGTCAGCGCGACGAATTGCTGGAGCGTGATGCGCCCGCGCGAGACCCCGTCGAAGAGCAGTGGCATGCGCGTCTCGATGCCCGGCACGCCGTTCGGTATCCTCCAGAAGGGTGCATCGGTCCCCGCGAGCTTCTTGCCGCGCGCGTCGTCGTAGCGGTAGGGCGCGTGGTCCGAGGAGAAGACCTGGAACACGCCGGAGACAAGCGCGTCCCAGATCACCTCCTGGTTGGCGCGGTCGCGCGGCGGCGGCGAGCAGATGCAGCACGCGCCGAGGAAACCCGGCGCGCCGAGGTCCTCCTCCGTGAGGTAGAGGTATTGCGGGCAGGTCTCCCCATAGACGCGCAGCCCGCGGGCCTGAGCGCGGCGGATCTCCTCCACGGCCTCGCGGCCGGACACGTGCACGATGAGCATCGGCGTGTCGACGAGCTCGCCGAGCGCGATCGCGCGATGGGTCGCCTCGCGCTCCACCGGCATCGGGCGCGAGGTCGCGTGGAAGCGCGGCGCCGTGCGCCCCTTGGCGGCGAGGCGCTGCGTGATCCAGGCGATGCAGTCGGCGTTCTCGGCGTGCACCATCGTCATCGCGCCCTCGCGGCGCGCGAGCGCGAGCACGTCGAGCAGCTGGCGATCGTCCAGCTTCAGGTCGTCGTAGGTCATGTAGACCTTGAACGAGGTGTAGCCGTCGCGGATCAGCGCGGGCAGTTCCTGGCCGACGACCGCCTCGCTGGGGTCGGAGACGATGAGGTGGATCGCGAAGTCGATCCACGCCCTGCCCTCGCCGCGCCGGCGATAGGCATCGACGCTGGCGCGCAAGCCCTTGCCCTTCTCCTGCACGGCGAAGGGGATGATGGTCGTCGTGCCGCCGCAGGCAGCGGAGCGCGTCCCGGTCTCGAAGTCGTCGGCCGTCATCGAGCCGTCGGAGCCGGGCTGCTCGACATGGACATGGCTGTCGACGCCGCCGGGCAGCACGAGCAGCCCACCGGCATCGACCTCGCTGGCGCCGCGCAGGCTGTCGGCGATGGCGACGATGCGCCCGCCCGCGATGCCGACATCGGCGCGGTACTCATCGCTCGCGGTCACCACCGTGCCGCCGCGCAGCACCATCTCGAGTTCCTGCATTCCCGGCCCTCCGGCTAGCGCGCGGCGATCGAGGCGCGGCATGCCGCGCGCATGGCGAGGTTCGGCGTCGAGGCGCCGAAATGCAACCCGGCCGCGGGGTGCGTCATGGCATCGCCCGCCGCGGCGCGAAGGCAAGCGGCGCCAGCCAGAGCGCGGCGCCGATCGCGGCCGCGCAGGCGAAGCGCGCCCAGGGGTCGATTCCAGCGAGGGGCACCAGCAGCAGCATGGCCGCGGTGCCGACGGCGACGCGCCAGCCAGGGGCGAGGCGGCCGCGGAAATGCCCGGCGAGCGCCGCCGCGGCGAGGACGAGCCCGGCGGCGCTGGCCAGCACGGCGCCGAGGAGGTCGAGCCATGCCCCCTGCATCGGCACCACCAGCGCGTGGAGGCAGCCGAGGCCAGCGACCAGGCCCGCGAGGGGGAAGCGCCCGGCCACGCGGCTCGTCAGCACCGGGTCGGCTCCGGCGAGCGACGCCGCGGCGCGCGAAGCTGCGGACGCAGGCGGCATCAAGTCGGCGAGGACCGCGAACCAGAGGACAAGCATATGCGCGGCGAGCACGGGCGCGCCGAGCGAGACCAGGACCGGCGCGAGCAGCGATGCGCCGACGACGCAGGCGGCGGTCGCCTGCAGGCCCCTGCCGAGGAGGAGCATCGCGGCCGCCAGGAGCGCGCCGGCGAGGAGTATGCCGCCCGGTCCCTGCGGGAGCATCGCGCCGGGCGCCGGGATGGCGACACCCGTCTCGGCCAGGCAGGCGACGAGGATCCCGGCGCCCGCGCATGCCAGCGCGACCACGACCATGGCGAGGCCCGCGTCGACCAGGACGCCGAAGGCCTCGCGCACGAGCGGGCGCGTGCCGGGGCGCGACCACAGCATCGCGAGCAGCGAGGCGGCGCCGAGCGCGATCGAGAGCGGCCATGCCGCGTCATGCGCGCCGAACCGCGCCAGCGCGAGCGCCACGGCGATGGCGACCGGCAGCACGAGCAGGATCGCCCGCGGATGCCTGTGGACCCAGGACACGAGGAACGTGGCGAGGAGCGCCCAGAAGGCGGCGAGTTGCGGCGGCGAGCCGAGGGACAGCAGCAGGACCAGGAGCAGGATGGGAAGCAGGAGGGGCGCGTCGCGCATCACCTCGCGCCATGCCGGGATCCCGGCCTCGGGGATGCCGGGCAGCCGCAACCGCTTCGCCTCGAAATGCACGCTGGCAACGATCGCGAGCATGTGGAGCAGCACGCCGATGGCGGCGGCGAGGCAGATCTGGGCGTAGGGGATGCCGGAGATGCCGGCGATCGCGAGGGCGCCCGCGCCCATGACCGGCGGCGTGAACTGGCTTGCCGCCGAGGTCGACACCGCGACGCCGGCGGCGAAGTGCGGCTCGTAGCCGAGCTTCGCCATCGCCGGGATGACCGGCGAGCCGGCCGCGGGATCCCGGGCCGCCGAGGCGCCCGACAGCGTGCCGGACAGCGCCGAGGCGAGCACCGCGACCTTCGCGAGGCCGCCATCCTGGCGTCCCGCGACGCGGGTGCCGAGGTTGCGGAAGAACCTCGCCGCGCCGCCCCTCTCGCTCGCCACGCCGAGGGCGACGAAGATGGCGACCAGCGTCGCCGAGATCCCGGTGACGGGACCATGCAGGCCTATGCCCTCGGCAAGGTAGAGCGCGCCGACGATCTCCGGCAGTTGCGCGTCGTGATGGTGGAGGATGCCCGGCAGGTGATCGCGCGCGAGCAGGAGCAGGAGGCCCGCGGCGACCAACGCCGCGAGGATCGGCGTGACCGCGCGCCTCAGCGCCTCGACGACGAGGAGCAGCGCCATCGCGCCGAGCAGGACCTCGGCGCCGGCCGGCGATGCCGGGCCCATGGAACTGGCGCCGATCCGGCTCGCCGCGAGGACGGCGTGGAGGCCGGCAAGGATCGAGAGCAGCGCCAGCGCGAGATCCGGCACGGAGGGGCGATGCGCGGGCGAGATGCCCGGGCGCGCGGGCCAGAGCAGGAAGGCGAGCGGCAGGAGGAAGGACAGGTGCAGGGCGCGCATCGCGAGCGGCTCGATCGGGCCGGCCAGCGCGCCGTAGACATGGAAGAGCGTCGCCAGCGCGGACCAGGCCGCGACGGCGATGCGTGTCGATCCTGCGAGCGCGCGCATGCCGGGCCGGGCCCTTGTCCTGGCGGACGGAGGTCCCCCGCCGCGTCAGCCGGCCTTGCCGCGCGGCCCGCGGCGGCGCGGCGCCCGGGGATGGGGCGATGGTGGCATCCCGGTTCCCCGGGCCGAGGCGCCGGCCACGGCCACGCCGGCGCCGAGGGCCGCGAGCGCGGCCGCGAGTGAAATGCCCATGCCATCCCCTTGTCGAAAACGACGCTATCCAAGCCCCCCGCCCGAGCGGCTGTCAATCGGCTCTCCCCTGGAGCTTGCGCTCCAGCAGCGGCCGCACGCGGCTGCGCAGCTCCATGCCGCCGAGACCCGGAGGAAGCGCGGGATCGTAGAGGATCTCGAGGAACATCCAGTCGTAGCGCGTGAGCTCGGTGCGGCGGCGCATCATCGCGTCGTCGAAGAGCGAGATCTCCGATCCCGGCAGGTCACTGCGCAAGCCGAGCGACTGCGTCACCTCCTCGTGCACGCAGCGGCGCCTTGCCCAGTCGGGGATGTCGGTGCGCAGGCCGACCACGGCGTAGAGGATCGCGAACCGGTTCCGGTCGAGCGTCAGGTTGGCGAAGCACGGCGTCGTGCCGCTGTCGATGTCGGCCCGCAGCTTCGCGTCGACGGCGGTGATGCGGGCGAGGCGGCGAAGATCCTCCTGGTTGCCGAGGACGACCAGCATGTTAGCGCGCCAGACCTGGACGACGCCGTCGCGCGCGTGGAACGCGTAGACATGCGGGTCCCCGCCCCCGAGGTTGCCGAAGATCCGCAGGTGGGTGGTCGGCGTCGCGAGGCCGAGCTCCATGCCACCCGGCACCGCGCCCCCGGACGGGACCGCGATCGGCGGCACGCTGCGGATGGACAGCCCGGTCGCGGCGGAAAGGCGCGGGACCAGCGCCTCGAGCGTGGCGACCTGGTCGGGCTCGGGGCGCCCGACCATCGCGATGTCGAGCGATCCGCCCTGCCACCTGACGACCCCCGGCAGGGGGACGCCGAACTCCCCGAGCCCCGCGATGCGCAGGAACGCATCGGCGAGCGCGTCCGCGTCGGGAAGCCGCTCGGCACCCCCCGCGCGCCCGGCGCTCGGGGCAAGGAGGAGGAGGACGAGGACGGCGACGCGGGCCACGAGCGCGGCGGCGCGGTCGCCATCGCATCCGATCGGTGCAAGCGCGCTGATCGCGCGCGCCATCCCTGTCGCCGCCCTCGCCCGGCTCACGGCGCCACTATCGCGCCGATGCCCAGGCTGTTCGCCATGCCGGCGTTGTCGAGGGCCTGGCAGGCGGGGCTGGCCTCGAAAGCCTGGTTCCCCGCGGCGATGATGCCCGCCGCCCCCGCGATGGCGTTGGCGACGGCGACGGGCGCGTTCGCGGCTGTCGCGACGGCGGTCGCGGCGAAGCCCGCGGCGCTGAGCGCGTTGTTCACCGTCGCGAGGCCGGAGAGCACGTCCGCCGCGCAGCGTCCCTGCTCGGCCTCGTTCTGCTGCGGCCCGGCCTGCGGCCCGCCGGGCATGTCGGATGCGTTGTATTCGTATCCGATCTCCGCGACGGCAAGGCGGAAACGGACCGTGTCCACGTGGTTCGGCATCGGCACCTCCCTGGTTGCGCGACGGAACCTAGCCATCGCCGCCCGCCCCCGGCAGGTGCGCATCCGGCGTCGCCCGGTGGCGCTACTCCCCCGGCCGCGCACGACGCCGCGCCATCAGCTGCCGACCTGAACCGGGGCGACGAGCGAGCGCAGCGCAGCGAGGATGCTCGGACCCACGATCCGCGACGTGCGCGGGTTGGCGGAGGGCCGGTTGCGGCTCTGCATCGTGAGGCCGATGTCCTCCGCGTCGACCTCGACCGTGTGGATGGCGCCGCCGATGTCCGGGTCGACCCAGATCTCGACCGTCGTGCGGTCGAAGCCGATGCCGCCAAGGCTGAGCGCGATGGCGACGTTGAAATGCCGCGGGAAGGCGGCCGCGGCCTCTGCCGCGCTGCCCTCGAAGACCTTCACGGCCGTCGCCGGCGGCGCCTTGGCGAAGTCGAAGCCACGGTCGAGCACGTAGCGTTCGTGCGCCATCGAGCCGGGCTTGATCTGCGAGCGGAGATGCACGCTGCGGATCGTCCCCTCGCGCGCGCAGCGCAGGATGTCGAGGCCGGGCAGCGCGCCCGAGGCGATGCGCACGCGCCCGCCATGCGCGCGCGCGAGTTCCGCCATCTCCGGGCAGTTGGGCACGCCACCGGCCGAGACCGCGACCAGCAGCCGCCCCGCGCCGAGCGTCGCGCGCGCGATCTCGGGGAAGGAATCCGCGGTCGCGCATTCGACGACGACGTCGACGAGGGCCGGGAGTTCCGCCAGCGGCACGACGCGCGGCCGCGGCTGCAGCGACGCGGCATTCGCCGCGGCCTGCGCGAGGTCGCGCGCGCTGACCGCGACGAGGCGTGCCTCGGGGATCGCCCCTGCGCAGAGGCGACGCGCGAGGTCCTGCCCGACATTGCCGAAGCCGGCGAGGCCGACGCGCAGGTCGCGCACGGGGGCGAGGCTCATGGCGCGCGCCTCCCGCCCTTCGCCGCCCGCCGGGCCGGCGGCCGCGCCTTCGCGCGCAGCGCCGACGCGTAGGCGCGCAGGTCGCGCGCGCGCGGCAGCTCGACGACGCAGCGCCCCAGCGCGCGCACGCGCGCGGCCGGCATCACCGAGCCCGCGAGCAGCTCGAACTTGGCGATCAGTTCCTCGGCGCCCAGCGGCGTCTCCGGATAGCCGCGCGCGATGTCGTTGCGGCGCGTGAAGCGGCGGCCGTCGCGCGTCTCGACCTCGACGATCGAGGCGTAGAAGTCCGGGAAGAGGCTGTCGAGCTCCGGGTCGGAGACCACGCGCACGCGCCGCGCCAGCGCCGCGACCTCGCGGTCCGAGGCACGGCGGTCGACGAAGATGTCGGCGACCTTCAGGCCGCGGTCGGCGACCGCGACGGGCAGGATGTACTGCGCGCAATGGCTCTTCAGCGGGTTGCCGTCGACGCAGTGGATGCCGTCCTTCGGGAAGCGCAGCACCAGCCTCGCGATGTCGGCGGGGCGCAGGTCGTTCTCGCGCACGATGCCGAGCAGCGCGTCGAGGCCGGGATGCAGGAACGACACGCAGGAATATGGCTTGAAGGCGAGCTCCATGATCCCGTCCCACGTGCGGCCGAGCCCCGCGAGCAGCTTGTCCGGGCGCGGCGCGCGGCTGAAGGCGCGGAACACCGTGTGGCCGTGGTCGAAGACCGCGTCCGGCCCGCCGAAGCCGCTCCTGGCCAGCATCGCCGCGGTGACGCCGTTGCGCGCGGCGACGCCCATCTGGAAAGGCCGCGCGTTCTCCGTCGGGTCGCTCTCCCACGCCATCATCCCCGAGGCCTGGCAGGCCGCGAGGCCGAGGGCGCGCACGCAGGCCTCCTCGTCGAGGCCGAGCAGGAACGCCGCCGCGGCGGTCGCGCCGAAGCAGCCGCAGACCGCCGAGGGATGGAAGCCGAGCGCATACTGCTCCGCCGGCCCGAGCGCCATCGACACGCGGTACTCGACCTCGCAGCCGATGGCGACGGCGGCGAGGAACTCCGCGCCCGTCGACCCGGCGTGCTCGCCGACGGCGAGCGCGGTGGGGATCATCACGGCGATCGGATGCAGGATCGCCTCGGGATGGTGAGGCTCGACGTCCGAGGCGTAGCCCATCGTGCCGTTCGCGAGCGCGGCGTTGGCGACCGAGCTGCGGAAGCCGTGGCCGACGATCGAGGCCTGGCCCCGGCCGCCCTGACCGCGCACGAAGGCGGCGATCAGCCGGCCGGTCGAGAAGGCGGGATTGGCAGCGGAGACCAGCGCGCCCGTGCCGTCGAGCACGAGTTCCAGCGTCCGGCTGCGCACCGCCGCCGGCAGCCGCGACGCGCGGAAACCCGCGACGAACCTCGCCAGCGCCCGCGTCGCGGTCGCCCCGCCTGCCTTGCCCGCGCTCATCTCTCCCTCCATTGCCGCCTGTCGCTCGCCGGATGGCCGAAGTCGCGCGGCGCGATCCCGGCGTGGAACCAGGTCACGAAGCTGTAGATGTCGTGGACCGGCATC
>Ga0194129_10005251_pt1 | contig 16642 bp, 14 predicted proteins | sample TA2KigCa35mmetaG_FD_150862 | JGI IMG/M metagenome (GOLD analysis project Ga0194129, IMG submission 150862) | Freshwater microbial communities from Lake Tanganyika, Tanzania - TA2015038 Kigoma Deep Cast 35m | ecosystem: Environmental > Aquatic > Freshwater > Lake | place: Tanzania: Lake... | reverse complement strand
TCCAGAGCCAGTTCTCGCAGACCGGCAAGGTCAACAACGGCGAGCTCAAGAAGGCCTCGCAGGTCTTCATCCAGGACGAATACGAGTGACCCACGAGCGCCGCGGTGGCGAGGCCGCCGCCGCGGGAAGTTCGCCCCTCGGCAGCGCCTGGGCAACCGGGCGCTGCTCGCATTGAGGCCCCTCGCTCGTCGCGGGCTTGCTCCTTGCAAAGTGCTCGGTGGTATCCCTGGAGGCTCCCGACCGATGACCCACCGCCACCTGCTTCGACTCCGCCGCGGCTACACGCTCGTCGAAGTGATGATCGTCGTCGCGATCGTCGGTATCCTCGCCGCGCTCGCGTTCTTCGGCATTCGGAAGTTCCTCATCGCCGGCAAGGCGAAGGCCGACGCCGACAGCGCCATGCTCGGCATCGCCTCGGCCATCCGCGCCTACTACGACGCGAACCGCGGGTACCTCGACTGTTCGAGCGACTACGACGACTACTACCCGGTGGCGCCGAACGACCAAAAGCACGTGCTCAACAATCCGGGGCACCCGGACTTCGGGTGCTGGTCGCTCTACAACGTGCGGATGGGCCCGACCTACATGTCGTTCGCGGTCCGCGCTGGAACGAAGAACGACTCCCCGCCGGCCTCACCGATCGCCGGCGTGAATTTCCCCAAGCCGAAGGAGCCGTGGTTCGTGCTCGTCGGCACCCTCGACCTCGACAACGACAAGACCTTCGCCCGCTACGTGACCTCGTCGTTCTCGCCAGGCGTCGTGCATCGCGCCAACGAGGGCGAGTGAGGGCCACCCATTCGCGGCACCAAGTCGGCGCCAGAGTGACCAAAATCGTCGCACCATCGGGTCGGGCGCCCGTCGGATCGGCAAATGCTGGTCCCAATTCGTTGGCATGTGATTCGCTTAAATTCGGAACGCCGCCCTCCCCGGTGACTCCATGAAGGCCTCCCGCCCGCTCCTCCGCGCTCGCCGCATCCGCCGCCGCCGCGGCTTTACCCTCGTGGAGCTGCTGACGGTGGTGGCGATGATCGGCGTCCTTTCGGCGCTCGCGGTGGTGGGCTTCAAGAAGTACATGAACTCGACCCGGACCGCGGACGCGCGCGCGATCATCGGGTCGATCCGCATCGCCGAGGAGTCCTACCGGGCCGAGACGCTGTCATACCGCTCGTGCGGCACCTCGCTGACGGACTGGTACCCCGGGACGCCGAACGGGAAGAAGCGCCACTGGTCCGGGTGGACCTCGCACGCCCGCTACGACGACTGGCGCATCCTCAACGCGACGGTCGACTCGCCGACCAGCTTCGGCTTCGCCGTCGTCGCGGGCGCCCCCGGAGGCAAGCCGCCCAACACGAACACCAGCCTGAAGCCCGCTTGGCCAAGCCCGACGACCGAGCCCTGGTACGTCGTTCAGGCGGCCGGCGACTCGGATGGCGACGGCGTGTTCTGCTACCTCGTCTCCTCGTCGTTCAACGGCGAGATTTACGTCGAGAACGACACCGAGTGAGCGCGCTCGACGGCGCACGAGTTCTCGAAATCATCGAAAAACCAGCAAGAAGACCAGATGCACACTCCGCCAACGACTCCCTCGAGGGCGGATGTTTGGGTGCTCGAAAGGAAAATGACATGAAGGCCAAGTTCAAGATCGGAAAGCGCGGCTTCACGCTCGTGGAGCTCATGATCGTCGTCGCCATCATCGGTGTCCTCGCGGCCCTGGCGATTTACGGCGTCCGCCGTTACCTCGCGAGCGCGAAGACCTCGGAGGCGAAGAACACGCTCGGTGCCATCTCGCGTGCCTCGCAAGCTGCCTACGAGCGCGAGAACGCGGCCTCCGAAGAAGTGGCCGAGGGCTCGAACTCGACGTCCGCGAGCCACCAGCTCTGCGCGACGGCGACCACCGTCCCAGCCACCGTGCCGAAGGGGACGAAGTACCAGCCGAAGACCGGCAACAACCAGGACTTCGATACCGGCGACATGACCACCGGCTGGAAGTGCCTGAAGTTCAGCATGACGCAGCCGCACTACTACCAGTACCAGTACACCAGGGACACTAAGGCCGTAGGCTCGGCCAACACGGCCAAGTGCGACGTCGCGCCCTGCTACGAAACGATGGCCACCGGCGACCTCGACGGCGACGGCGTCCAGAGCCAGTTCTCGCAGACCGGCAAGGTCAACAACGGCGAGCTCAAGAAGGCCTCGCAGGTCTTCATCCAGGACGAGTACGAGTGATCGACCCCTGACACGTCGAGCATGCCCAATCGAGAGGCGTTCGGCGTAAGCCGGCCGCTTCGTTTTTTGTGGGCATGACGTGCCCCGCACTTGCTAGAACCTTCGCCAGCGTCATGGCCCGAACCTGGAGCGCCCCTGAGGTCGCCGTCGCCCTCGCGGTCGGAGGCAGCCTCGTCATGATCGCGGTGCCGGCGTTCCTGCGGAACCTGAGCTTCTCGAAGCTGAGCGAGCCGATCGAGGGGCTCGACCGGATGGTGACCTCGGCCGTCGTGTACGCCGAGAAGCACCCGCAGAACCTGAGCTTTCCGCCGTCGGCGCCGCTGACCCCAGAGAAGGTCCCGCGCGGCGTCCAGGAGCGGGACCCGGAAGACGCGTGGGAGCACCTGACCTGGAAGTCCCTCGACTTTCGCTTCGATCAACCTCACGGCTTCGCCTTCCGCTTCGAGAGCGCCTACGACGCGCAGACGGGCACCTCGCGCTTCATCGCGACGGCCCACGGTGACCTCGACGGCGACGACGTCCTCTCGACGTTCGAGGTCCGCGGCGAGCGGCTCGGCACGCAGCCTGCGCGCGTCTTGCCCGGAATGTTCGTCGACCGGGAGGTCGAGTGAGTCGAGTTCGCGACGGGGGCGTCGTGGCCCTGCTCGTCGCAGCAGCCATTGGCCTCGTCGGCAACGTGCGCGCGTCGCTCGCCGAGACCCACAAACGCGTCAAGGACACGGGCAACGTCTACCTGTTGCCACCACCCTCGCAGGTCAAGGCGTTGAGCCTCGGCTACGACGCCGCAGTCGCCGACATGCTGTGGGCGCACACGCTCGTGGCTCAGGGAATTCACCTTCAGGAGCGGCGCAGGTTCACGAACATCACGCGGCTGTACGACGCCATCAACGAGCTCGACCCGACCTGGCGAACGCCGTACCGGCTCGCTGACGCGCTGATCACGCTGCAGTCGGCGGCGATCGGCTTCGAGGAGGTCTCGGCCACCCGGCGCATCCTCGAACGCGGGATTCAGAACCGACCGCTCGACGCGGAGCTGTGGTTGAACCTGGGGCAGTTCGTCGCCTTCATCGCGCCGTCGAGTTACCTCGACGACCATCCGGAGCTCATCCCCACGTGGCGCGACGAGGGCCTGCGATACCTCGAGCGTGCTGCGGAGCTCGGGGCTCAGTCTCACATCGGCTGGCAAGCCCTCGGTGGCGCTTCGAGGCTCGCCCGCGAGGGCAAGCGCGATGCGGCCATCCGGTACTACGAGCGGCAGTACGCCGTCGCCGAAGATCCCGAGCTACGGAGGACCATCGAACGGCACTTGCGCAAGCTCCTTGGCGAGGAGCATCGGGCGCGCGTGGTGACGCGTCGGCGCGCCTTCGATGCCCTGCGCGAGGCCGAGTTTCCCTGGCTCGAAGACGAGGATGGAGTGTACCTGCTGCTCGGACCGCGCCTCGACCTGGGCTGCGTGGGACCCGACCACCAGGCCGACCGCTGCGCGACGACCTGGCGCGCGTGGGCAGAACGACTCGAGGCACGCTGAGGCGGACGAGGTGGAGCCGCACCAGGTAGCGTCGCACGAGGCGGAGCCGCGCGATGAGCTGGCACGAGCGGGCCACGCGACGCGAGGCCCACCAAGGGCGAGCTCGTCTCCTTGGGCGAGCTCGTCTTCCTTGGGCGAACTAGTCCTTCTTCTTGAACTTCACGGTCGCCGTCGCCGAGCCACCCGGAGCGACGGTCACGGTTCGCGACTGGACGCCGAGATCCTTGTGCTTGAAGACGACGGTGTGCGAACCCGCGCTGACGCGGACGCCGGAAACCGGCGTCTGACCGTGGGACTTGCCGTCGATCATGACGCTCGAGGGCGGGATCGAGTTCGCGCTGATCGTCCCACCTTCCGCAGCGGGCGCGGCAGCCGGCGCGGCAGGCGTCGCCTGAGGGGCGGCTGTGGGGGCGGAGGTCGGTGCGGCGGCGCTCGTCGGCTCGTCGGCCTTGTCGAGGCGGATCGAGACGGTCAGCGTGGGCTTGTCCTCCTCGAAGACGATGGCTTGCTCGAAGTGACGGTGACCGGCGAGCGACGCGGTGACCTTCCATTTCGAGGCGGTATCGAGCTTGCGGTCAACGGAGAGTCCGGGAAGTGCGAGCGAAGTCGCGGCCTTTCCTTCCTCCTCGAGCTTCACGTTCGCGCCGGCGGACTCGAGCTTGAAGGTGACCGTCACGTAGCGGAACGGGAGCTTGAGGTCGTCGATCGCGAGCGTCTTACCCGCCTCGAGGACGTAGGTCTTCTCGAGCTTGCCGAAGCGATCGCCCTCGGGCTCGAAGCGCAGCGTGACGCTTCCGGGCTTCAAGTCCTTGAGCTCGAGCGGCAGGGTGCCCTTCTCTTGGCCATCGACGAAGACCTTCACCTTGTCGAGGACGGAGGTCTTCAGTGAGAGCGCCGCCACCTTCACCGGCTCGGCAGGCGAGCTGGGGCTCGGGACGAGGTCCGGACCCTCCGCGCCAACGCCGAGCTGCATCGTGAGCTCGGTCTCCCCCGAGCCGCCCTTCACCTCGATCGAGCTCTGCGCCGCCAGCGGCCCCGCAGCGACGCGGACGTCGCGCTTGCCTGGGTCGACGTTCTTGACGCGGCAAGGGGTGAACGTGCAGACCTGCTGGCCGTCCACGAAGACCTGCGCGGTGTCGACAGGCTTTCCGCGATGCTCGACCCGGATGAGGAGCGTGCCAGGCCCGGAGCTGCGAAGCCACAGGAAGACCCCGAGCCCGAGGACCAGCGCCGCGAGCACGCCGATCCACAGGTTCGACTTCGGCTGCGGCTTCGGCTCCGTCGCCGGCGGGACCGACGGTCCCCAACCGTTCGGTGCGTTCGAGACCGCAGCGGGCGCCGGCGCCGAATCGAAGTTGTGGGAACCGACGATCTCACGCGGCACGGGAGCCGGTGCCGGGATGCGCGGGAGCGCGTCGAACTGGGTCGCCGTGATGCCGGCGGCGGGCGAGAGCGTCACCGACCTGCTCGACCCGGCGAGGAGCGCGGCGGCGGCCTTCCGCTCTGGCGGCGCGGACTCCACTTGCGGGGTCGTCGGGCGCTCACCGAGATCGCCGAAGAGCTCCTCGGCGTGCTGCTTGCCGAACACCGAGGTCGACTCGTTTTCGTCGTCCCACTCGAGCCCGCTGCCCTCCTCCTCGAGCGCAACCGCCGAGACCTCGGCAGGTGGCACGCCGGCAGCGCCGCCTTCGGGCTCCTCGACGACCTCGAGCTTCGGCTTGCCGGATGGCGCCGAGGTCACGACATTGCCGCTCCCCACCTTCTCGGGAGCAGCTGCCTTCTCGGGAGCAGCTGCCTTCTCGGGAACAGCTGCCTTCTCGGGAGCAGCTGCCTTCTCGGGAGCAGCTGCCTTCTCGGGAACAGCTGCCTTCTCGGGAACAGCTGCCTTCTCGGGAGTCGCCGCCTTCTCGGGCGGAGCCCCAGCGTCTGACGACCCGGCGTCCGAGACACCAGCCTCGTCGCCCCGCATCAGCTTCTCGATCTCCTGCTTCGTGGGACGACGCATCTCGGCCGTCGCCTCGGGCGCGAGCTCCTCGTCGAGGTCACTCGGTTGTGGCGCCGCGGGCTTGCGCGGGGGCGGAGCCGCCTTCGGGATCGACGGAGCCGGTTCTTCCGCCGCGCCGACCGCCATGCCGATCATCGTCTTCTTCGGCGGCGGGAGCTTGGCTGCTGGGATGCTGCTGCCAGCTGAGTTGCTGCTGCCAGCTGAGTTGCTGCTGCCAGCTGGGTTGCTGCTGCCAGCTGGGATGCTACCGCCAGGCGGCGGCACCGAAGGTGCGCTCGACGACGCTCCCTTGGGCGCTGCCGGGTCGGCGGCAGGCGGCGCGGAGCCACCTGCGGCGGTGGGCGGAGCGACCGTGCTCTTCTTCTTCTTGGTCAGCCCCTCGAAGACGTCGAGGTCACTCCCTTTTTCGTCAGCCATCGTCGTAAAGCTCCGTACCCTGGAACTGTGTACGATAATCCCAATCCTCGGGACATGAGTAGCGAATTCCGGTGAGGTCGCGGCGCCACGCGGCGCCGTCGTGCCCGTCACTCGGCCGGCTTCTTGAAGTAGCGGATCCGCTTCTGCTGCAGCGGATACCACTGGTCGAAGGGGACGATGGGTGTCGCCTCGAAGATGCGCCGCGACCCGGGGCCAGGCTGGCGGCGCAGGACGACCACGTCGCCCTCAGGTAGCTTCGCCGGCCGGGAAGCGAGATCGGTGTTCCCGCCGAGGAGAATGGGCCACGGCTCCGCGAGCCCGAGCCCCTTGCCGCAGCCGAGCCGCGTGAGGAGCGACTGGAAATCCGCCAGGGCGACCGGATTGCCCGCCGGTTCCTTGAGCTCGATGTAGACGAGCAGCCCGCTCTCCTCCTCGACGCCGAGGGCCGCGACCGCCCGGTCCGTCGAGGTGGCGCTCGCGAGCCGGAGCGCGCCCTTCACGTCGGGGGCCGGACCGACCGCGAACGCTGCGCGCGAGAACCACAGCGACGGGACGCTGTCGGCGCGTTGCCCCGGCGGGACGGCCCCGAGCACGATCGGCGTGAGGGCGCTGGCCGCGGGCTTCTCGGCTGCGTCGCCACCGAACCCCTTCGGCCGGGCGTCGCGCACCAACATTCGGGGGTCGACGCGCAGCACCGTCATCCGACGACCGGCGTGGGTCAGCTCGGTCCGCGCGACCGCGTAGGGGAACCCGTGCTGCGGCAAGCCCTTCGTCTGCCAGACGCCGTCCCCCTCCTTGCCGCCCGGGGTGGCGATCGGGTTCCCCGGCAGGACGTGACGGAGCGTGAGGTAGAAGAAGTCGCGCCCTTCGCGCTTGATGTAGCGCGGGAAGTTCATGAGCCCCATGCCCTTGATGAGGCGGCGCGCACGGAACTTCCAGCCGTCCATGTCGGGAACGTCGCCCTCCCGCTCCCAGTCGTAGCTGAGCGCGCGCCCGAGCGTGCCGATGTCCCTTTCGGTGCCCACCTTGTAGAACTCGAGGCCGCTGTGGCCCGCGTTCATGTCGAGCGCGACACCGTAGTGGCAGCGCGCGAGGATCATCGCCTGCGCGAGGGCGTCCGGCGACAGGTCCGCCCCGTAGAAGTACGCGACGAAGCTCTCCTTCGTCTGGCACATGCCGGTGCGGACCGTGTGGGTCTTGTCCTCCCAGTCGGAAGGCGTCCCGCCCCACCAGGTGCGCTTGTAGGGGTTGAACTTCCCGTCGATCACCATCGGCGTCATGTTCTGGCGATACGAGAGCATGTCCGTCGGGATGCTCGCGTCGTCAGGCCAGGTACCGAAGCCGGTGCTGCCATCTTCGAGTTGCGCGATCGTGGCCGCGTACGGCTTCGGCGGGAGATAGACCACGCCGTCGCCCATCATGCCGAACTCGCCGTGAAGCGCCTGGAAGCCCGCGTTCATCGCGGCAGCGACCCGCCGCAGGGTGCCCGGCTCGCGAGGGATCGTCCCCGGTCCGGTCGCGCCGGTGGCGCTCTTGGGCTCGGCGACGCCCGCCATCATCCGGAGTTCGACGAGGCGCGGATCCCACATGGCGATGAACACGACGCTCGTGCGGTGGAGGCGATCGCTGCGGAGGTAGGTGGTGACGAAGGTCGGGGGCAACCCGGGGAGCGAGTGGATGAACGGGTCGTCCACCTTGGCCTGCCAGACCCCCTCGTTCTGGAGCGTCGGGGTGATCATCGGCTCGAGGGGCGGAGGCGGGAAGCCGATCTCGGGATCGACCGGAATCGCCTGGCTGGCCTCCTCGAGCGAGGTGGCACCGATGTCCTCGGCGATCTCCTCGGCGGCGCCGGAGTCGGACGAGACCGCCTCCTTGCCGGACTTGACGACGTCCAGCGCCGAGAAGGCGATCGCCTTGACGTACTGCATCGCCTCGTCGCCGACCTCCGCACGGACCCGGTCGACGGCCCAGGTGACGAGGTTGCCGGGGGTGCTCTCGGGGACCGCCTGCACGCCGAGCGACTCGGGCACCTCGGTGGGTCGGTCGAGGACGACGTGAAACCGTCGACCGTCGCCCTCGATCAGCATCGTCGACTCGTCGATCGAGAGCGTCAGTGCCTTGGGCTCGGGGACCAGCTGGTAGACGTGGCGAGCGACCCCCGACAGGCGACCGGTGTCCTGCAAGCGCGTCAACGCCGCCTGCGCGCGCTCGAGGCGAGTCCAGCCCGTGCGCCCCGCCGCAGGCTCCCCCGCGAGATCGAGGAGGCGCACGCCACCGCTTGGGTCGGCATACGCAAAGCGGCTACCGCGACCCACGGGACGCTGCTCGTCGACCGCGGTCGTCTCGCTGATGTCGTGGGGCCGCCCCAGCGACAGCAACACGCCTTCGGGCGAGAGCCGCGCCTCGGCCAGGTAAATGTCGTGAGGCTCGTCCTTGCCGGTCCGGGCCCGCGCGACGACCGGGACGCTGCCCGCGGCGGCACGCCAGGTCGAGACGGGTGGACCTTCGAGCCAGAGCACCCCGCCGCGGTCAAGCTCGAGCCCGTGGCTCGCGAACGCCTTCGCGAGGGCCTCGTCGCGGTTCGGAGCGGCGAGCGTGCGGCCCCTCGCAGCGGACGCGGCCGCGGCGACGAGCGCGACGATGGCGACGAAGCGCCAGGGTCGCGCGGGGACCCTCGGGAGCGGGGCCGAGCGTTCTGCTTCCGCCATCGAGCATGCCGGTTACCACGGCGCGACGAGCGCTCGCAACGTTGCGGCAGCGATCGCTTTTGGGCAGCGAATCTTTTTGACGGCGGTTCTTTTCGACGGCGAGCGTCCTGCACGGCGCGAGCGGCCGCGCCCTTCGGGTCACTTGATCTTCGACTCGCAACCCAGGATGATCGTGATCTTGTTGCCCTTCGACGCTTTGTAGGCGTCGCATGCCGGGCCGAACAGTTGGATCTTCGTCTTCTCGGCGTCCGCGTAGTCCCAGCCGTCGGCGTGGGCGGGGTCCTTCAAGACTTCCTCGGGGCCATTCGGCGTTTCGACGGTGACGTTGACGAGGTTCGGATCGACGTCCTGCCCCTCGGGCATGTCGAAGACGCAATCACCGACGCTGCCGGCGATCGCCTCGAGGACGTCGGCGAGATCCTTCTCGAAGTTCGCACTGCCGATCTGGTAGTGGCAGCTGCCCTGTGCCGGCGTGCACGACGGGTCCTTCGCGGTCATCCCGTTCTTCGCGATCGTCGACAGCGACTTCGCGGCGTCCTCGCTGCCGGGCGAGCCGATGACGAAGGTGTGGACGGACGGCGAGCCGTTCGCGGCGAGGGCCGCCTCGTTCTCGATGTCGGCGAGCACGCCGCACTCGGACTGCATCGCCGGGAGCGGGAAGACGGCAGGTTGCGCCGTGTTCGGCACGCCGTCGGTGACGAGCAACACGTAACGCTGCCCGGGCGTCGGATGCGCCTTCATGATCGCGTACGCGTTGCGCAGGGCGTGAAGTGTCGGCGTCCCCCCGGCGGGATCGTTCTGGTTGAGCCACGATTCGATCGCAGGCGCCTTCTCGATCAGCGGCTTGACCGGCACGACCGGCTGCGTCGCGACGTCCTTGCAGCCGCCGTCCGCGAGGATCTGCGGGCAGTTGGGCGGCGTCGGGAGACCCGGGATCGGGATGAGGCATTGCTGCATCGTCAGGCTGTTGAACTTGCCCTCCGGGAACGGCAGCAAGCCGACCTCGAGCGTCGGGCTCGAGCCCTTGATCATCGCCTTCACGGCCGACACCGTCGCGCTCCACTTCGATGGCCCGTTGTTGCCCGCCGATTCGTCCATGCTGCGGGACTTGTCGAGCAAGAGGAGCAGCGACCCGGGCACCTCGTTGCCGAAGGTGCTCATGCCGCAGGCCATCTCGGTGCCGGTCGAGCCGTTGCCGGCGCCGATGCTCGCGGTCACCCCCAGCCCGCCGCCGACGCCTCCGCTCGGTCCGCTGCCCGCGCTCGAACCGTCGAACTTGCTGCTGCTCGTCGCCGAACACGCAACGACACCGAGAAGGAGACCGAGCACCGAAGAAAGCCGACGATGGAACATGACGCGCACCTCGAGAGGATCGCCAGCCGAGACGTCGCTGGCGCGGGGAAACCTTTAGAGGTTATCAGCGTTCCTGCACGCGCGCCGCGCGAAAAGTGGTAGGGCTTCCGCATGTCAGCTGCGTCGGAGAAGGTGCCCGGCCGGATCGTCGAGGCCGACGTCCGCGCGGTCGCGAGGCTCGCTCGCCTCGAGGTCGGCGACGCCGAGGTCCTCCGCATGACCGACGAGCTCGCGTGCATCCTCGCCCACGTCGACTCCCTCGCGGAGGTCGTCGAGGCACCGGGCTTCGCGGACCTCGCGCCACACCGCCACACCGCGAACGCGATGCTGCTTCGCGCGGACGAGCCCGCTCCGTCGCTCGGTCGCGATGAAGCCCTCGCCGCTGCGCCGCTCGCCGTGGATGGCGGCTTCGCCGTGCCGACGTTCGTCGACGAGGGATGATGGACCCGCTGGCGCTGCCGATTCCCGAGCTCGCTGACCGCATCCAGCGCGGGGACGTCGGCGCACTCGAGGTGTGCGAGGCGGCGCTCGCTCGCATCGCCCGGGAGGAATCCCTCGGGGCGTTCTTGTCGGTGGCCTCCGACACCGCGCGTGAGGCGGCGCGGGCGGTCGATCGGCGCCGGGCGCGCGGGGAGACGCTCGGCCCGCTCGCAGGCGTGCCCGTGGCGGTGAAAGACGTGCTCTGCACGCGCGACCAGCCGACGACGGCGGCCTCGAAGATCCTCGTCGGGGATGGTCGCCCCTGGCGCCCCCCATACGACGCCACTGCGGTCGCGCGCCTGCGTGCCGCGGACGCCGTGCTGATCGGCAAGGCAAACTGCGACGAGTTCGCGATGGGCTCGTCGAACGAGAACAGCGCATTCTTCCCCGCGCGCAACCCGTGGGATCCGACCCGCACCCCGGGCGGCTCCTCGGGTGGGAGCGCCGTTGCCGTCGCCGCATCGATGTCCCCCGGCGCGCTCGGCACCGACACGGGCGGCTCGATCCGCCAGCCCGCCAGCTTCACGGGCGTCGTGGGTGTGAAGCCGAGCCACGGGCGCGTCTCCCGCTACGGCCTCATCGCGTTCGCCTCGAGCCTCGACCAGGTCGGACCGTTCGCCGCGGATGTCCGCGGCGCGGCGACGCTGCTGCAAGCGATCGCGGGCCACGACCCACGCGATGCGACCTCATCGACGACCGATGTTCCCGACTACCTGAGCGCCTGCGACGCCCCGGTGCGCGGCCTGCGGCTCGGCGTCCCCGAGGAATATTTCGCGGAGGGGCTCGACGCGGAGGTCCTCCGCTGCGTTCGCGGAGCGCTCGCCGAGCTCGAGCGCGAAGGCGCGGTCCTGCGTCCGGTGTCGCTCCCCCACACGCGCCATGCCGTCGCAAGCTATTACGTCGTCGCGAGCGCGGAGTGCTCGTCGAACCTCGCGCGCTTCGACGGCGTCCGTTTCGGCCTGCGAAGCGGCGGCGACCGCGACCTCGCTCAGATGATGTCCCGGACCCGCGCCGAGGGCTTCGGAGCCGAGGTGAAGAGGCGGATCCTGCTCGGGACCTTCGTGCTCTCGTCCGGCTACCAGGAGGCGTATTACCGCCGTGCCCAGCGCGTGCGCGCCGCGATCGCCGCGGACTTTCGCGCGGCCTTCGAAGAGGTCGACGCCATCGTCGCGCCGGTGAGTCCGACGGTCGCCTTCCCGCTCGGTTCGCGCACCGACGACCCGCTGGCGATGTACCTCGCCGACGTCTACACCCTGCCCGCGAGCCTCGCGGGGCTCGCCGCCCTCAGCGTGCCGTGCGGCCTCGGTGACGCGAGTCGACTGCCGGTGGGCCTCCAGCTGATCGGGCCAGCGTTCGAGGAAGCGCGCCTGTTCACGCTGGCCCGCGCCGTCGAGCGATGCACCCCGCGCGCGAGGCCCGAGCGCCCATGACGGTACGCTGCGAGGCCTTGAGGTCCGAGCACGCGGCGAGCCTCGCCGAGCTCTTCGTCGCGGCAAGCTCACCCTGCTTCTGTCGCTTCTGGACGTTCGAAGGCGATGACAACGCGTGGCAGCTGCGTGCGGCGACCGCCCCCGAGTCGAACCGGGGCGAGCTCGTGACGGCGGTGACGCAGGGTGGCGAGCGGGGCGTCGTCGCGCTCGCCGGCGACCGCGTCGTCGGCTGGTTGAAACTCGCGCCGAGCGAGGCAGTGCCGAAGATGTTTTCGCGACGCCTGTACCGCGCAGAGCCGTGGTTTCGCTCCGAGCGCGCCGGCGTCTTCATGGTGGGCTGCGTCCTCGTGCACCCGGCCGAACGACGGCGCGGCGTCGCGCGTGACCTCGTCCTCACGTCGATCGCCGTCGCCCGCGAGCTGGGGGCTCGAGCGCTCGAGGCCCTCCCGCGGAAACTCGAGCCGCCGGCGCGTGACGAGTCCTTCTGGAACGGGCCGCTCTCGACGCTCGAGGCCGCGGGCTTCGTGCGCGTGGCTGGCGTCGACGGCTATCCCGTCCTGCGGATCGACCTGTGAGGCGACGCACCGCCGTTGTCGGGTTCTCGCTCGTCGTGGGTTGCGGCCGTGGCGACGCGAGCCCGCCCGCGCCGACCGCGAGCGCGACGACGCCCGCCGAGACCTGGTCCTTCGCGCCCGCCGCCCGAGAGGACGCGCTGACGCTGCCCGCTCCTTGCAGCCCGATGGGTCCAACCCTCCGTGGGGTCGTCCCGCGGGACGCACGGCTCCTCGGCGCAGCGAATGGCGTCGGCGAGGTCGTCGTCGCCACCTCGTCGAGCGGGCGCGCGCGCCTCGCTACCATGACCATGCAGTCCGGCCTTGCCCCCGCGGAGGCCTGGACGGACGGCCCCGGCCTCGCCGCACCGCTCGCGGTCGGCTCGCCGTGGATGCTCGCCGGGACGTCGGCCGATGGAACCCGCCTGGCGCTGCGACGCGGCCCGGCTCACCCCATCGAGGAGCTGACGCAGGGCGAGCCGCTCACGCTGGCCTCGGCGCGGTCGACCGACGGAAGAGCCGCGGTGTTGGTGCGATCGGAGACCGGGGCCCTCACCGCGTTCCTCGGGACGGCAGGGACGCCCGCGGGTCAGTGGAACCGCCTGGCCGTCGACCTGCCGGGAGCCGGCGCGCGGCTGGCGTCGCTCGTCGACGTGCGAGCCGACGAGATCGTGGTCGCGGTCGATCGCGCGAGCGACGTCGTCTGGGAGCGCATCGGAGCGCGCGGCTCGACCACGCTGGGCACGCTCCCCTTCGGAGGCGAGGTGCTCGCCGTGGCGCTCCACGAAGGTCGCCCGACGCTGCTCGCGGCGACGCTCGGCGCGATCGGCGGTGACGGCGGAACCCGCCTCGAGCGCGCAGGGATGCCGACCCTGATCCTGCGCGGTCCGATCGCCGCGCGGCGGGGGTGGTTGGTCCCACTCGAGGGCGGCGTGCTGGCGCTGTGGCAAGGGGAGCCCGGAACGGGCGAGGCGAGCCTCGTGCATGCGGCGGCAGTGAATGACGGCGGCGCGATAGGTCCGGTCACGGCCGTGGGCGAGGCCACCGACGTGAGCGTCGCGTCGCGCGGGGAACGCCTCGACGTGTGGCTCCGAGACGGCGCCGTGGTCCGCCACGCATCTGCGATCTGTCAATTGACGGATCGCAACCCAAAGGAGATCTCGCCATGAGCCGTCGCGATGCCGAGCACCACGGCGTGCTGCTGGTCGACAAGCCCTCGGGGATGACCAGCCACGACGTCGTTCAGCGGCTCCGGCGGATCGCGCGCACCTCGCGCGTCGGCCACGCCGGGACCCTCGACCCGATGGCGACCGGGGTGCTCGTCGTCATGGTCGGCGAGGCGACGAAACTCGGTCCGTACCTCACCGCCGAGGAGAAGCGCTACCGCGCCGAGCTTCAGCTTGGCCGCAGCACCGACACACTCGACGCAGAGGGCGCGACCACCGCGGAGGCGCCGCTCCCTGGCTGGTGGTCCTCCGACGAGCGCGCCGCGAAGGTGGAGCAGGCCCTGGCCGAAGAGCGCGCCCGGGCCCTGCAAGCGCCGCCCATCTTCTCGGCGATCAAGATCGATGGCGAGAGCGCCCATGCCCTCGCGCGCCGCGGCGAGATCCCGGAGCTCGCGCCTCGCCCCGTCGCGGTGGCGTCCCTCGCGTCGCTCGCGACCACCGACCCCGGCACGATCGAGCTCGAGCTCGAGGTTTCAAAGGGCTACTATGTGCGCTCGCTGGCGCGCGACCTCGGCGTCGCGCTCGGCTGCCCGGCGCACCTCACCGCCCTGCGACGCCTCGCGAGCGGTCGGTTCCGCATCGAGGACACGAGCCCCCTCGGCGCCTTCCTCGAGGCCCCCGGGCGATGGCTCGAGCGGCTGCTGGACGTCCCGACCGCGGCGAGCCTCGCGATGCCCCTCGGCCGACTCACGCCCGAGGGGACACTCCGTGCGCGGCAGGGCAAGCGCCTCCATGACGGCGACTTCGTCGAGCCCCCCGCGGGTACCGGCGCCGCAGGCTGGCTCGCGCCGGAGGGCACGCTGGTCGCAGTCGGGCGGCGCGACGAGGAGGCCCACGTCGTGCTGCGCGGCTTCCGATGAGCCGGACCCCGGACGCGCGCTGGCGAGGACCGCCGATTGCGCGGAAGCCTCCCTCAGACTACGCTCGGAAGTTCTCTTGAACGTCGAGCCCTCTTCGTCAAGCGCGCCGCTGGTCGCGGCCTGCCTCGCCACCCTGGCCTCGGCCCTGTTCGCGTGCGCGGACACGGCGCTGACTTCGCTGTCGGACGCCCGGCTCGCGGCTACCGTGATCGAAGCCGGCGAACGCTTCCAGGGCACGTTGACCCGACTCGAGGGCCAGCGCGAGCGGGTGCAATCCTCCTACCTCGCCGGCCGGGTGCTCGCCTCCGCCGTGGCCGTCGCGGCTGGCGTCGAGGCCCTCCGGACGACGGGCGTTCCGGCCGAGACGCGGCTCTTCTGGGGGCTGCTCGGTCTCGTGCTGTACGCCGCCGTGGTTCAGCTCGCCGCGACGCTCGGACGCCGGATGTCGGACTGGGTCGTCCCGCGTGCGGCGCGCTACCTGTTTCCCCTCGAGCTCGCGCTCTTGCCCTTCGTGCTGGTGACCGCCTCGCTCGCGGAGATCGTCGCGCCCCGGCGCTTGCGAAAGCCCGACCCGCGGATCACCGAGACCGAGGTCGAGATCATGGTCGACCAAGGCGCGGCCTCGGGCGCCATCGATCACGGCAACGCCGAGCTGATCCGCAAAGTGCTCGAATTTCCCGACCTGACGGCGCGCGACGCGATGGTGCCGCGCAAGAAGGTCGTCGCGATTCGCTTCGACACCCCGCTCGACGAGATCGCGGACGTGGTGATGAAGAGCGGCCACTCGCGCTACCCGGTGTACCGCGAGGACATCGACGACGTGTTCGGACTCCTCTACGCGAAGGATCTGTTTCGCGTCCTCCGCGCACAGCCAGACCACGACGGACCGCCGGTCTCCACGACGACCGAGGCCGTCCACGGGCGCTCGATCCGCGACATCGTCCGCGAGCCCGTCAAGATCGTGCCCGAGTCTCGCCCGCTCTCGGAGCTGCTCCGCGACATGCGGCAGAGCCGGCAGCACATGGCGATCGTCGTCGACGAGTTCGGCGGGACGAGCGGCGTCGTCACGCTCGAGGACGTGATCGAGGAGATCGTCGGGGACATCCGCGACGAGCACGATCCGGAGCGGGCGCCGGTGGTCGCGCTGCCAGAGGGCGGTCTCCTGGTCGACGGCACGACGCTGCTCTGCGATCTAACGGGCCAGCTCGGCCGCGACCTCGACCCCGACGACGAGTACGACACCATCGGCGGCATGATCACCGACAAGCTCGGCACGGTCCCGACCGTCGGCACCACGCTGCGCGTCGAGGGGTTCGAGCTCGTCGTACGCGACGCCGACGAGAAGCACGTGACGAAGGTCGAGATCGTGCCGCGAGAGGATGCCCCTGCGCCGAGCTCGAGCAAGGCGGGAGCGGACGGGACGCGTGAAGCCAGCTGACATCACGAGCCTCGGGGGACCGAAGGTGGTGGGTTCCGCGTGCCCAACACCCGAGTTGGGGTAGTTTCGGGCACCGGTGAAGAAGTCCGACCTCGCGACCAAGACGATCGATCACGGCGGCCCCGAGGCGTCCTGCAACGACCCCGGCGTTCCCGCGCTCGTCTGTGCCTTCCCTGCGCCCTGTGCGGTGCCGGTCGCCGCGCTGAACGGCATCCTCGGTCGAAAGACCCTGCGCGAAGCCGGCGTGCTCGACGGCGAGGTCTCGACGGAGCACGCCCGGCTCGTCCGAGAGGGGCGCACCTTCCGGTTGACCGACCTCGGCTCGCGGAACGGGACGTTCGTCGATGGGCGGCGGGTCCTGGCGGGCGAGCCCGTGTCCCTCGTCGACGGCGCGCTCTTGCGCGTCGGGCGGACGGTCTT
>Ga0194129_10005246_pt1 | contig 16654 bp, 16 predicted proteins | sample TA2KigCa35mmetaG_FD_150862 | JGI IMG/M metagenome (GOLD analysis project Ga0194129, IMG submission 150862) | Freshwater microbial communities from Lake Tanganyika, Tanzania - TA2015038 Kigoma Deep Cast 35m | ecosystem: Environmental > Aquatic > Freshwater > Lake | place: Tanzania: Lake... | reverse complement strand
CCGGCATCGCCGGGGCCTTCGTTGCGCTCGTCACGCCGCCGCGTCTTCGGCTTCGTCCTCGAGCGGGTCGAGCACGAGCTGCCCTGGCGCGCGGCCCTTCGTCTTCTTGCGCGGGTAGTGGTCCGTCGTGTCGCCCGGGCGGATGACCGGCAGCGCCTTCGCGGGGTCCATCGTCATCGGGTTGAAGAGCCCCGACTTCTGGTGATGGTTGCCGTGGTAGTAGATGCCGTGCCAGATGCGGTTCCCGAGCCAGTAAAATCCGTGGTCGAGGTTCACCGGGCGAAAATCGGCGGTCTTCGACCACGGGTTGTGCGTCGACCAGTTGAAGTGCATCAGGTGCAGCACGCCGATCACCGTCGCAGGTAGAAACAGCATCACGAACACCGGAGCGCCGAGCGCGAGGTACCAGACCATCGCGAGGAGCACCATCGTGCCGAAGCTGAGCGTCGCGCGGTAGCGTTGGTAGGCGACGTTCTCCTCCGACTTGCCCCCATACAGCTCGAAGTACATCTGCTGAAGCTGCTGCTCGACCGCGACGAAGCCACGCCAGAGGAAGCGCCAGTAGCCGGTGTAACCGGGGATCACGGGGTGCGGGTCGAGGATCGGGTCGTCGGAGTACTTGTGGTGGCGCTGGTGCAGGATCTCCCACGAGGCGTAGCGCGTCATGACGACGAGCCCGCAGACCTCACCGACGAGGCGGTTCACGGCGCGAGGAAAATTGCCGTGCGTGCAGTTGTGAATCCACACGCTGCAAAGGATCTGGATGTGGCAGACGAGCGGCAGCCAGAGGAAGAGCTTCGGGCTCCACTCGGCAGTGAGGCCCTGCCAGCCCGCGCGCCGCATCCCGGCGAGCGCCAGGACGCACAGCGCCGCGTAGAAGCCGTCGTACCAGAGGTAGAAATGCTTGCTGCGCCGGAACTGGGTGAACGGCTGGATCGATAGACTCGCGACGAGGGTGCTCATGGTCGCTCCAGGGCGGAGATCGCCCGACGGAGCGTTACATATCCGAATTGCCCGATGCCGTCGAGGCAACGGTCCCTCGCCACCGGCGCTGGAGCCTCGCCCTCGGCGCGAGAAACATCGTTCACGGGGTCAGTCAGGGAGCGGGCGCATCGCCGCGAGCCCGGCAGCCTCCACCGCGGCGCCCAGCGCGCCCCACGGCAGCCACCCTCATTGGTTGATTTACGTCAAGGCATTTCGGCACAGCATCGAACGCCGGTCGAGTAATCGGCGTAGCTGTTGCCGTGCGCGGTCGTGTGCCAGTCGCAGCCTTCCTTCGTGCTCCGCGCGTAGAAGCCACCTGCGAAGGAGCCCCTCGGGTGATCGACCCACTCGTCGAGGTTGCCGACCATGTCGTAGATCACGTCGTCACCCCAGCGGCTCGCGCAGGTGGGCGTGTCGCCGGTCTTGCGGAGCAGCGGCTTGCCGCGCAACGACACCCGGTTGAGGCGCGGGTCGTCGTGCCCGATCGACGGGTTTTCGTGGAGGACGCCCGCCGGGTGCGCCTCGCGAAACACGTTGCACTGGCCCGCGACGTAGCTCGTCCCGTACGGAAAGCGTTGCCCGGCTTCGCCGCCGCACGCGACGCGCCACTCGGTCGGCGTACAGAGGCGCTTGCCCGCGCTCGCGCACGCCGCCGCGGCGGAGAGCCCCGTGACGTGGCCGTTCGGCCAGACGCCGCGAACCGACCGCGCGCGAGGGACGACGTCCGTCGTTCGCTGCCAGCCCGGCAGCTCGGGCAAGCCCATCTCGCGTGCCGCGGGCGGCCCCACCTCGAGGCGCTGGGTGCTCCAGGTCGTGTAGGCGGCGATGGCCCGCTTGCGCGAGGGCGCGTAGTAGGGCGAGAGCGGGCGTGAGGACGCGTCGTCGACGAGGCTCGCCTCGTAGCGATCGACGCAATACGGTCGCCCCTTGCCGGGTGTGACCTTGACCATCTCGGGGCTGCAGCGAGGCTCCGGCATCACGCTGGGGACCGGCGGCGCGGTCGCCTCCGCGGAAGGCGCGCGTGACGTCGTGCCACCGTCTGACGCCGAGGACGCGGTGGCGTCGGGGCCAGGCTGTTCCGTGGCCGACGGCCTCGGCTCGTCGCGATCGCAGCCCATTCCGGTGAGGCCGAGGGCGACGAGCGCGGCGACCCCGGCGCGGTTGCACCGCTCACCGGAGAGGGCGTGTCGACTCGCGTCTGCGGGCATCGCGCGCGAGCATAGTCGAGGCCCGGGCGCCGACGATCGCTTCGTCACGCTGCCGCATCGTGGTACCTTCCCCGCGCTCGTGACGTCGGACGGAGCCGGCGCGCAGCGAAGGAGGAGCATCATGGGAATCGAACTCGGCAAGGCGCTCGCCCTCACGGCGGCATCGGGGCTCGTCGCTGGACTCGCGGCGTGCGGTGGTCAGCAGGAAGCGGCGAAGGATCCGTCCGCCGCCGCACCGCCCGCAGGAGATGCGGCTGCCGCGACCGCAGCGGAGGCGCCGAACGGCGACAAGGAATGCTGCAAGGGCAAGAACGAGTGCAAGGGCAAGGGCCAGTGTAAGACGGAGAAGAACGACTGCGCCGGCCAGAATGAGTGCAAGGGCCAGGGCGGCTGCAAGGCCCCCGACTGCAAGGGCGCCTGAGCGTCCCCCTTCACCATCGAACGAGCCCCGTCGGTGTCCTCGAGGCGCCGCGGGGCTCTTCGCGTTCCATGGCCTCGCGCGGGTCCTGCGAGCGACTCGACTGCGAGACAAAACACTGGCAGATCGTGACGCGACGATGAGCCTCACCGACCGCCCTCCCCGACTCGGCTTGCCGGATCTCGGCTGCGGCGTCGGCTTTCGCGTCCCGCACTACGCGCACGTCTTCGAGGCCTCCCCCGCGGTCGACTTCCTCGAGGTCATCAGCGAGAATTTCCTGGTCGAGGGCGGACTCCCGCTCGCCAACCTCGAGCGCGCGATGGCCCGCTACCCGCTGGTGCAACATGGCGTCTCGCTCGGCATCGGGGCGACGACACCCCTCGACTGGGAATACCTGCGGCGGTTGAAGGCGCTCACCCGAAAGACCCGCTCGCCCTGGCTCACCGACCACCTCTGCTGGACGCGCGCGGACGGCGTCGACCTGCACGATCTGCTGCCGCTTCCCTACACCGAGGAGGCGGTTCGGTACGTCGCCGAGCGCGTCCGGATCGTCCAGGATTTCCTCGAGCTCCGCGTCGGACTCGAGAACACCTCGAGCTACCTGACGTACCGCGCGAGCACCCTGACCGAGTGGGACTTCTTGACCGCGATCGCCGAAGAGGCCGACTGCGGGCTCTTGCTCGACGTCAACAACGTCTACGTATCCGCGTACAACCACGACTTCGACGCCACGACGTTCATCGACGCGCTGCCCGCCGACCGGGTGCTCCAGTTCCACCTCGCGGGTCACACGCACAAGGGCGCGTACATCCTCGACACCCACAGCGATTTCGTGATCGAGCCCGTCTGGGACCTGTACCGCCACGCGCTGCGCCGCACCGGACCGGTGTCGACGCTCGTCGAGTGGGACGACGACATCCCCGAGTTCGACGTCGTGTGGGGCGAGGCGAAGAAGGCGCAGGCGATCCGCGACGCGCTGTTCGGCGGGGCTGCGACCGAAGAGGAGCGCGCATGACCGCCGACCCGCGGGCCCGTGACGTCCCCCCGACGCTCGCCGAAGCCCAGGCTTTTCTGGGGCGGATGCTGCAACGGTCCGCCCCCCTCGCGGGCGCGACGAGCGAGGCGGAGCGGGCTCGCATCGCGGCGCTCGTGACGGGCAACGCGCGCCTGTCACCGCTCGAGCAGGTCGAGATCTACCGCGAGCAATTTTTCCTGCGGCACCGCGATTCGCTCGTCGAGGACTTCCCCGCCCTCGCCTACCTTCTCGGGCGCGACGCCTTCCACGCGCTCGTGCGCGCCTACCTGGCCGCGCACCCCCCGGCGTCGTACACGCTCCGCGATCTGCCGCTCGCGCTGCCCGCGTTCGCCGCGCAGTACGACGGATTTTCCGCTGACCTCGCCGCCATCGCGCGGGCGCTGGCGCGCTTCGAGGTCGCGTTCATCACCACCTTCGATTCGCCCGAGGTCGCGCCGGTCTCGCCCGCGAAGGTCGCGGCGATCCGCGAGGACGCGTGGCCCAACGCTCGCCTGCGCCTCCACCCTGGCCTCGCGCTGTTCGCCCTCGACCATCCGCTCCACCTCTTCCGCAGCGCGGTCCGTCGTGACGAGGAGCCGCCGCGAAGCCTCGCGTCCGGGCGCGTGGACGTGGCGCTGTGGCGCGGCGACGATCGCCGGGTGCACCAGACCGAACTCGAGCCCGCCGAGCATGCGCTGCTCGGTGCCCTCGCCGAGGAACTGACCCTCGAGGAGGCGTGCTTGCGCGCCACGTCCCAGACGGAGGGCGCCGAGCCGAACGTCGCCGCGTGGTTTGCAGGGTGGGCCCGTCGCGGCTGGGTCGTGGACGTCCTCGTCGCGGACGGCAGCGACGCAGACGGCAGCAGCTGAGGGGCAGACGGCCGAGGGGCAGATGGCCGCCGCCGGGGCGTCGATTCGCTGCCCGAGCGACGGTGTCAGTCTCCCCTACATTGACACCCTGATGTCGGATGACTATTCAGCCGCGCCATGAAGCTCCGTCACCTCGTTCGCCCGGGTCTCGTGATGCTCACCCTCGGCCTCTTCGGCTGCACGAATACCGAGGAATTCACCGAAGATCGTGACGGAGCGCCGGTCGGCCTCGGCACCGAGGAGGACGACTTCGCCAGCGCCAACGCGACGCTGCTCGACTTCGAGTTCGACGGGGAGGCCGTCGCGGCGAGCGGCGACAACCTCGCCTCGAAGGCGCGGGCCCAGTTGCTCTTCACCGTGGGCCTGTTCAACGAGGTCAACGGCGGGCCCCGCCTCAATGCGGTGACCCTCAGCAACCTGAGCGCGGCGCCGCTCGGAGGCGGCCTCTTTCGCATCCGCTACCGCGCGAAGCTGCCCGTCGCCTGGAACACCGCGAACAAGGTGCCCACGGTCTACACGATGATTCTGCCGAAGCGCGTCGACCCGGTCGGGCAAGCGCAGTTTCTGTCGAACTGGGGTCAGACCTGCACCGACGCGGACGGTCACACGGTCACGCCGACGAACGTCTGGTACCACTACCGACCGAACCATGACGGCTGCGTGCCGATGGCGACCGACTTCACGGTCACGAAAGCGAAGGTGACGAAGAGCCCGCTGAACTCGTCATCGAAGTACCCCGAGTACCACCGCGTCTGGGAGGACGGCGTCCTCAACGTCGTCGCGGTCTTCGGCAAGTACGACGCGGGCGCGACCTCGAGCAGCGACGCCGGCGTGGCGGCCTACGAGGCGTTCGTCGAGACGATGCGCGCGATGCTCCCCGACGCCGCGACGACGCCCGCGAGCCTGCCTCCGGGCGCCGGTGTCGGCTACCCCGACGTGACCTTCGAGGCGGAGGTCGAGGCCGGACGGGTCGCCGTCACCACGCTGCTCGTGGACGAGGTCGCGTCGTCTTCGGTGGAGTTCGATCGACGCTTCGCCGAGCTCTCGCCCGGCGCAGACCTGATCTTTTACGGCGGCCACGCGGGCCTCGGCGCGAACGTGCGCGCCCTGACCAAGAAGGCGCAGTTTTTCCCTGCGAAGTACCAGCTGTTGTTCCTCAATGGATGCGACACCTTCTCGTACGAGGACGACGCGCTCAACGCCGCTCGCAAGCTCCTCAACCCTGGCGATCCGAGCGGCGCGAAGTACCTCGACGTGATGCGCAACGCGATGCCGGCCTATTTCCACGCGCTCCCCGGCGCGGCCGCGGCGCTGCTCGACGCGCTCATGAATCGCGACAAACCCCTCAGCTACGCGCAGATCTTCAAGCGGATCGATCCCGCGCAGGTGGTGCTCGTCACCGGCGAGGAGGACAACGCGTTCACGCCGCAGCTCTCGACGAGCGGTCGCTGGCCCGGCTTCGAGGCGGCGGACACCGTCGCCTACAACGAGACACGCAGCTACGCGACGGCCGACCTCCCGGCCGGCAAATACGTGTTCGAGCTGACCCCGGAGACCGCCGCCCCCGGTGGCGACGCCGATCTGTACGTGCGCTCCGGCACGGCGCCGACCGCCACGAGCACCTACAAGTGCGCCTCCTACAAGTTCAACTCGAACGAGCGCTGCTTCGTCACGCTCACCAAGCCGAGCAAGGTTTTCCTGCTGACGCGCGGCGACAAGAAGACGTCGGGCTCGAGCTACCAGCTGCGAGGCTGGCAGTCGTTCGATTGATCGCGCGAGCGACCGGGAAGTTGCCGGCCAGCCCCTCGACATGATCCGATCGACCCCATGAACCTCCGGCGCCTCCTCGCCGTCGCGCTCACGGTCGCGTGCCTCGGCAGCCTCGTCGGGTGCGTCCGCCAGGAAGGTGGTGGCAAGGCCGCGCGCTCGTGCCCCTACCGCCGGCCCGCTCGTCGCTGAACGCACGCCGTAGTTGTGCTAGGTCCACCTTCGGAGAGCGGCATGCGCTTCACCCTGTTCGGCATCCCCACCGAGGTCCACGGCAGCTTTTGGTTCGGCGCCGTGCTGCTCGGCATGAACGACGTGAGCTTCCTGCCCGTCTGGGTGCTCATCGTCTTCCTCTCGGTGATGATCCACGAGCTCGGGCATGCGCTGTCGATCCGCGCGTTCGGGCTTCGCCCCGAGATCAGCCTGCAGTGGCTCGGCGGCTTGACGTCGTGGAGCGGCGGGCGTGACCTCTCCCGGCCGAAGCGCGTCTTCATCAGCTTCGCGGGTCCGCTCGCCGGCTTCGTCTTTGCGGGGCTCGGCTTCGCCGTGATGCGGCTGCGGCCCGAGGCCGTCGCGTCCCTCGGGAGCATGCCGCTCAAGGCGCTGCTGATGTTCCAGGCCGTCAACCTCTACTGGGGGGTGATCAACCTCGCGCCGGTGCTGCCGCTCGATGGGGGCCACATCCTCGAGCACACGCTCGGCCCGAAGCGCGCTCGCCTCACCGCCGGCCTCTCGGCCGTCTTTGGCCTCGCCTGCGCCGTCGCGGGCTACCAGTTCGGCGGGACCTGGCTCGCCTTCCTGTTCGGCATGCTCGCGCTGCAGAGCTTCCAGCGCTACCAGGCCGAGTCCCCCGATCCGACGCCGCGCCCCGAGACCGTCGAGCGACGGCCGGTGGAGCCGACGCTCTCGCCTGAGCTGGAGCGCGAGCTGAAGCGGGCAAGCGACGCTCTCGCCGACGAGCGGTTCGCCGAGGCGCGGACCACCGCCGAGACCATCCTCGCGAACGAACCGCCGCGCGGGGGGCGCATCCGCGCGCTCGAGACGATCGCCTGGGCGTACCTGCTCGAAGGCAAGATCGAGGATGCCACGCGCGCCGTCCGTGCCATGGAGCGCCACGGCAAGGCGGACGCCGCGCTCGCCGGGGGGGTGCTCTTCGCGCGGCGCGACCTCGCCGCTGCCCGCGCGGTGTTCGAGGCCGCCCGAGCCGTCGGCGACGACCGCAAGGAGGTCGTCGGCCCGTTGATCCAGATCCTCATCGAGGAGGGCGAAGTCGCGCGCGCCGCAGCGATCGCCCTCGACATCGTCGACACGCTGAGTGACGATGACATCCGTCAAATGGCCGAAATCGCCGCGCAGCAGCGAGCGTACGCGTGGTCGGCGCGGCTTCGCGAGGCACTGTTCGATCGCTCCGGGGCTGGGAGCGACGCCATCGAGGCGGCTCGCGCGAAGCTGCTGGACGGCGACGTGAAGGGCTCCCTCGTGTGGCTCGCTCGCGCCAAGGAGAGCGGCTTCGACGACGCCCGGAAGCTCTGGACCGAGGCCGACTTCGCCACGCTTCGCAGCGATTGCCAGGCCGAGCTGAGCGCGATCTTCCCGAGACCCGAGGCATCGTGATCGCGGTTCGAATTCTTCCAGTCGGCGACGTGCGCGTTCCGCTCCCCGAGCCACAGACCGCGGGTTCTGCCGGGTTCGATCTGTGTGCCGCGATCGCCGAGCCTTGGGTCCTCGAGCCGGGTCGGCGGCGGCTCGTTCCGACCGGCTTCGCGCTCGCCCTGCCCGCTGGCTTCGAGGCGCAGGTCCGACCGCGCAGCGGGCTCGCGTTGAAGCACGGCGTCACCGTGCTGAATGCCCCGGGCACGATCGACAGCGATTATCGCGGGCCGGTCGGCGTCGTGCTGGTCAACCTGGGAGACGAGCCCTTCGTCGTCACCCCAGGCGCGCGGATCGCCCAGCTCGTGTTCGCGCGCCACGAGCACGCGACCCTCGAGGTCGTCGCGACGCTCGAGGAGACGGCGCGCGGCTCGGGCGGGTACGGCTCGACCGGGTGAGCTTCCCCCGACCGACCGTGGTCGTCCGAGCCGGGCCCGGGCACGATCGCCCACGCTCCGCGTCAACTTTCTTGTGCGCGGCCAAAGGGGGTAATACACGCGCGTCGTTCATTACGTATCGAAAGGATGACGACACCATGAAGAGCTTCAAGACGATTGGCCTGCTTCTCTCCGCGACTGCCCTCATCGTTGCCTGCGGCGACGACGAGACGACCACCACCGCCACCGCGACGACGACCGCGACCTCGTCGACGGCGACGGGTACCGGCGGTGCGGGTGGCGAGGCCGCCACGACCACGACGGCGACCGGCGCGGGTGGCGCGGGCGGCGGGATGATGCAGTCGGCTTGCGAGGCCTACTGCGACACCATCACCGCGAACTGCACGGGCAACAACGCGCAGTACTCGGACAAGGCGCACTGCGTCGCGAGCTGTGCGGCCTTCCCCAAGGGCACCGCGGCCGACACGACGGGCAACACCGTGGGCTGCCGCGCGTACCACGCCGGCGCCGCGAAGATGGACCCGGCGGTCCACTGCTCGCACGCCGGCCCGGGCGGCGACGGTGCCTGCGGCACGAACTGCGAAGGTTTCTGCGCGATCGCCCTCAAGGCGTGCAGCGCGAAGTACGCCGACAAGGCGGCGTGCGAGACCGAGTGCAAGGCGTTCAAGGACACCGTCGACTACAACGCGACGGTCACGACGGGCGACAGCCTCGCCTGCCGCCTCTACCACCTGACGGTGGCCTCGGTCGACCCGACCGTGCACTGCGACCACATCACCGCGACCTCGCCGGTCTGCACGAACCCTTGAGCCTCGTGCGCCTCGGCTCCTTCGGGGGTCTCGAGCGCCGCATGAGCGAGACGAGCCGCCGGGTGTCACGCCCGACGGCTCGCGTCGTTTTGTCGTCGATTCGCGCGACGCGCGCGCATCACGCGCCCAGCTCGTCCGCAAGGCTCGAAGCGTCGGGCGTCGAGACCACGAGCCGCGCATAAGGCTGACCCTCCAGCTCCACCACGAGGCCCGGACCGCGGTGGGCCGCAACGAAATCCCGCGACTGCAAGGTCCGGTAGGTGGCGAGCGCGAGCACCCAGGGGATCCCGGTGCCGGGGCTCCGGAAGCCGCGGACCTCTCCGAGCGGACGCGCGACGCGACGCACGCGGCGGACGGCCGCGCGCGGGACGCGGACGTCACCGTGCAAGGCGCCGACCTTCTCGAGCGTGGAGAGCGAGAGGACGACCGAGTCACCGACCAACCTGAGTGAGGCCATGTTTCCGACTCCTTGGGATCACGCGCCGATGGGGGCGACGTGTCGGGGAAGGGTAAGGCCTGCCGGGGCGCGCGCAATCGCCCTCGCGCACGAATCGGCCCCATGAACACCCGAGTGGACAGCCCCTGCCGACTCGAGTGAGCAGGCCGACCGTCGGTCGCGCCATGGGTCACCCGGATTCGCCCCGTGGGCAGCTTTTTCCGCGCGAGGCTCGACCGGGCGACGCTGGCACGAGGCGTGTAAAGGCCTTTCCCATGCGAACCCCTCGACGTTGGAACCTCGGTGCCGCCACGCTTCTCGGACTTGCCGCGACCGGCTGCGGACAGAACGACGCGGTCGCTCCGCCGGCCGAGCCCGTGCCGAGCGGTGACGGCAACCTGGGCCTCAACGGGGCCAGCTCCGGCGTGACCAGCGGCGGCGGCGAGACGTCGGCCCCGAGCAGCGGGGCGACGTCGGGCGGAGGCAGCGACGAGGTGTGCGGCAACGGGCTCGATGACGACGGCAACGGCAACGCGGACGACGGCTGCCCGTGCGAGTTGGGGGCCGAGCAGCCCTGCTTTCTCGGCAGCGCTCCACGAGCGGGTCAGGGCGCGTGCGTGATGGGCAAGCAGCTCTGAGCGGGAGCCGATTCGAACGGCGAGTTCATGGGCGGGACCTGGGGCGAGTGCGTCGGGGCCGGCGCGCCGCTGACCTGCGAGGCGAAGCCCGGCGCCTGCGGCCCGCTCGACGATGGCTGCGGCGGCACGGTCGACTGCGGGAAGTGCCCGGAGTGCACGCCGGGGTCGAAGACCTTCGAGGCCGCCGGCGAGCACACCTTCACGGTGGCGGGCTTCAAGAGCCTCACGGTCAAGGTCTGGGGCGCGGGCGGCGGCGGCGGCGCGTACGGTGCGAAGTCCGCTGCGTCGGCCGGAGGCAAGTCGAGCTTCGAGGACATCGTCGCCGAGGGCGGCAAGGGCGGCGTTGGCGGGGGCAGCGAAGCCGCCGGCGGAACGGCGACGGGTGGCGCGAAGAACCTGAAGGGCGGTAACGGAGCCGGCGCGTGCGACAAGGGCTACCCATTTCTCTGCGGAAACGCGAAGGGTGGCAGCTCGCCCGAGGGCGGGACCGGCGGCCAGGGGATCGACAGCGTGGATGGCTGCGCCGGCGGTGACGGGCACGACGGCAAGGCCCCGGGTGGCGGTGGCGCCGGGGCCTGGGCCTGCGTCGGTCCGTGGTGGATCGGCCAGGGCTGGGGCTTCGGCGGAGGCGGCGCAGGAGCGGGCGCGCACGCCAGCAAGACGTACGCGGAGGGCGAGCTCGCGGCAGGCAAGGCGGCGAAGGTCGTGGTGGGCGCGGGGGGCGCGGGCACGCAGGGCGTGGTCACCGATGGCCAGGCCGGCACCGGCAAGCACCCCGGCTACTACACCGGTGGCGACGGTGGCCCAGGCCGGGTCCTCGTCGAGTGGACCTGCCCCTGACTCCCGCGCGCCTTGGAGTCCTTCAGAGACCCGGCGCAGTTCCTCGTGAGGCGCTCGTAGAACACGTTCTACGGTGACGCGGTCGCGGCGCTCCCGACGAGCTCTTTCACCCGCGAGAGCAGGAAGCCGATGGCGCGCCCGCCCTTGACCGCGCCCTCCCGCCGGTCCGCGCCGCACGTCCCGTCCTCGTTCACGCGCGCGAAGAGCGGCACGAGCTTCGAGTGGCAGCCGATCGCCTCGACGAGCGGGCGGTGCTTCTCGAGGTCGAACTCGACGAAGCGCACGTTGGGAAGGTCCCGGTCGAGCTCGCCTCCGACGAGCGCCGCGTGAAAGCGACGGCACGGCTCGCACCACGGAGCGCCCACATCGACGAGGAGCGTGCGACCATCGGCGCGCGCCCGCTGGAACTCCGCGCGAAGAAAGGCCGGGCCATCCGTCGTGCCGGCCGGTGGGGTGACGACCTCGGGTCGCGCGATCGCGATGGGCGGCGGCACGGTGCTCGGCAGCGGGGTGGGCTCGCTGCGCGCGGGCTCGTTCGAGCAGCCGAACACGCTGAGCGCGAGGCCGGCGCCGAGGGAGAGCCCTCGGACCGCGGTCCTGCCATCGGTTTTCCTCATCGTCTCGAACATCGGCGCTTCGCGCTCCCTGTGCCTTCGACCGCGTACGATCGGCGCCGACCCGCGCGGAGTTCGCTGTGCCGAAACCCGCGAGCGTCCAAACCGACCGAGATCGACGATGCACCACAGGCTGCGCTGCGGTGCAAGTTCGACCGGCAAGCACCCCGCCTCACTCGACGGCCGTTCAGATTGACGGTGATCATGGGAGCTGGTTGGCTGACCGCGGGTACCCGAATGAAACGACTTCTATCGCTCGCTGGCTTCTTCGCCGTGTTGGTCGTGTTCGCCACCCGCACGCCGACCGCCGAAGCGCGCAACCCCGCCGGCAATACCAACTCGCCGGCGTGCAAGGCGTGCGTGAACCGCCTGAAGAGCGAGGAGGCTTGCGTCGCACGCGACATCCGCGATCCTCGCTGGCACCAGGGCTGCGCGCGCGCCGTCGTTCGGAGCCTGACCGAGTGCAAGACGGAGTGCCTCTAGCCGTCGTCGCCGACGCCTCCGGTGCCCGCGGACTCGTCACGCGCCGCGTGTCCCACGCGCTCGGTCGCATCGCGCTCATCGGGCTCGCGCTCGCCTCCGCGTCCGGCGCGGTGCGTCGCCCCGACGCCGACGAGCCGCTCACCGTCGCGCCCGACACGCTCGTCGTGATGGCCGATGACGAGCCCAGCAGCGACGCCCCTCCCGAGGAGGTTGCCCCGGGCGAGCGCGACGCCACGAACGAGGCCCGGGCCCCGTTCGACTGGGCGGGTGCGGTATGCCCTCGGACCGGGACCGAGCCTCACGCGGTCCTCGTCACCCCGCGCTCGCTCGCGAAGGAGCGCTCGGTGCGGGTGCTCGTGGCGCTCGAGCGAGAGGAGCGCGGCCCGTTCGAGGCGCGCTTTCAAGCTGCGGATGGGCGCTCGTACGTGACGACCGGCTCGACGATCGTCGTCCCCGACGCCACGACGCGAGGGCTGCTGTTCGTCGCGCCACCCTCCACCGCGATCGAGGCCGTCCAGCTCCGGGTCGGGCCGCGCCTCGTCGCGTGCCGCGAGGTCGCCCCGAGCGCTCCTGCCACACGCCGCTGGGACGCCCAAACCGAGGCGCTGTACTCCCTCTGGATCGCGCGGCTCTTCTCCTTTCCCGAGGACATCGCGCACGCCGCGCTCGCCGACGTGCTTCGCGATCCCGGTCTCAACCTGCTCCATGACCACCTCGGGCTCGGCGAGGACGCGCCGACGAGCGGGCTTCGCCTCGCCCCCGACTGCGCCGACTTTCCGCTGACGCTCCGCCTCTACTTTGCCTGGAAGCTCGGCCTCCCGTTCGGGTTCGACCGCAGCTACCAGCCCAGGGCGAAAAAGCCCGAGGCCAGCGCGGAGAACGCCGCGAGCGACGCCGACATCTACGACGACGGCCCGGTGCGCCCCGCGCGCAAGACCACCTTCGACCTCGTCCTGGATGGTCGCAGCCCGGCGGACCTCGCGAGCTTCGCGGCCGGAAACACGCGCCTCGGCGACACCTCGAGCACGAAGACACTGCGTCGTGACGGCGCGAGCGAGCGAAGCTTGCTCTACCCGATCGCGATGACCCGCGAGTCACTCCGCCCGGGCGCAGTGTTCGTCGATGCGTTCTCGCACGTGTCGGTGGTCGCAGGGTGGCTCGATGCCGGTGCGGAGGCGCGGCGCTTGCTCGTCGTCGACGCGCAGCCGAGCGGGATGATCGCGGTTCACCGCAACGTCGAGGGCCGGCTCGTCTATCGACAGGGTCGCGGTAGCGTCGGCTTCCGCTGGTACCGCCCGACCTTGCAGACGCGCCACGAGAAGGCGCGACCGGCCTCGACGCTCGAGCTTTCGCGGCGCTCCGATGCTCACCTTCGACCTGCCCAGGACGAATTGAGTCGGTCCGAGGCTTCGTTCTCGGAGACGCTCGATGCCCTCGAGGATCCACGTCCCCGTGAGCCGGTGAAGCGCTTCCGCGAGCTGCATGACGCCCTCGTCGAGGCGCTCCGCGAGCGGGTGCGCGTCGTCGCCGAGGGGTACGCGCGCCGGCAGTCGCTCGGAGCCGACACACCCCTGCCCACGACGGCGAGCATGCTGTTTCACGGGTTCGGCGTGTGGGAGGCCGACTCGACGCCCTGCCGCGATCTTCACCTGCTCGGCCTGCTCCGGACGATCGCCGCGTTTCCAGAGGCCGTGGCGTCGAACCCCACGCGCTACGCGTCAAATCCCGACGAGACGCCCGCGGCCTTGCGGGCGCGGCTCGAGGAGGCGCGGACGAGGTGGCTCGACGAGCTGGGCGTCGACTACACACGCAGCGACGGCAGCACCTTCCACCTCACGCTGCGCGAGGTGTTCGCGCGTCGTGAGGCCTTCGAGATGGCGTACAACCCCAATGACTGCCCCGAGCTTCGCTGGGGCGCCCCCCCCGGCTCGGACGAGCACCGCACCTGCTCGCAGCGCGTCTCGCCGGACGACCGCGCGAAGATGGACGCGTACCGGTCGTGGTTTCAGGAAGGCTACGGCTGCGAGTGAGCCGCCGAGACCACCCTCGCGGCGTCACTTCGTCTTCGGGCGCCCGGGCTCGAAGCGGAAGGTGAGATCGCGATCGTAGGTGCGGACGTAGAGCGTCCCGTCCTTCAACACGAGGTGCGACGGGCCGCTCGGCAAGGGCGTGCGCGCCACCGTCTTGCCGGTCGCACGATCGAGCGCGAAGAGCGCATCCGGCTCGGCGGTGAACCCGTAACCGGTCACGATGAAGTCTCCGATGAGCAGGAAATTATCTGCGTTCGAGACGAGTGGCGCGCTCTGCCAGAGCAGCTCGCCCGTGCGACGATCGAGCGCCGAGACGAACGCGTTCTTGCCACCCGAGCTCCGCGCGTAGGTCGGATGTCCCGTCGCGACGTAGAGGACGTCACCGTGGACCTCGGCCCATCGGACGCGCTGCTCCGCGAACTGCTCCTGCCCGGCGGCGGCAAGCGAGAGGCCTGACCATTGACTGAAGTCAAACTTCACCACGGCCTCGTCCGGTGCGCCGACGATGGCGACGCTCGTCCCCCCAAGCCAATTCGGCCCGAGGACGAGCGCGTTGCGGTCGGAGCCCGTCTGGCCCCAGAGCGTGTAGTCGGTTCCGACCTTCGCCGGGATCCCGGCCGGTGGCGGGTTCGGGGCGTCCTCGCTCGAGCCGCGGAAGCCTGGTGGCGTCAGCTCGTTGCGCTCGAACCACTCCGCGTCGTCGGTGACCTTGTTCGGCCGCACCGAGAGCTTCTTGAAGCGCGGGGGAGCTCCGCCCACGGGCGTGAGCCCTGCACGCACATAGGCGGCGAACGGCGGCTCGGCGAGCTCGATCGGACGCGCGTTGGCGAGGCGCGCCTCGACCGCTGTGCTCCCGGCGTTCGCGGCGTCGCCTGCGGTCGGGGCACTGGATGCCGGCGCCGCGCTGCCGGGGATGGCGGTCGGGGACGTGGGCGCGGCGAGGACGGCGCTCGAGGTCGCCGGCCGCGAGGTCGACACGGACATCGTCGAGCCGGCCGTGGGCGGTGCGTTCTCCGCCCGAGCGCCCGGCGGCATCACCCCGACCTGGACCTCCGGATCCGGATCGCAAGGTGGAGACCAGCTGCCGCAACCTGCCAGCGCGAGCACCAAGAGGCTACCGAGTCGCGCGCGCCCTGCGCGCGCCATCCGTCCACGCGCGGTACCAGACCCTCGAATCTCGACGCCCTCCTGCCACCGTGACGACATGTGCCTCTGCCTCACCCTTGCTACTTTCGAGTGTTGATCCGAAGAGCAGGCCTCCCCGCTCGTCCCCGCCGCGACGAGGTCGGTGGACCGCTCGCGGCTCGGTTCGACGTCGCGCTCAGCTGCCGTCGTTCGCGCGCCGGATTTCCTTCGCCACCGCCTCGGCGCCCGCATCGATGGTGTCGCTCGCGATCGGCGCCTCGATGACGAGGTCGTTCCCGTCGGCCTTGACGACCAGCCCATCGACGGTCGAGCGCAGGTTCGCGGGGACGCCTGGACCCGAGCGGACCGCTGGCAAGAGGAGGTTCGCCTGGAGAGCGGCGCTCCCCGCGGCGGCCCCGAGCTCGAGACGCGCGCCGATCTTTCCGGGCGACAGGTGGACCGTCGCCTCACCGCGACCGACCGCCGAGAGGTCGATCCCGACCTGCGACGGCGCCGACTTCGCGAGCCGCTTGGCCGCATCGGCCGGCACGACGAGGGCGATCTGATCGTTGGGGAACTTGTAGTTCGACGCCGAATTGTTCGCGGCTTTCTTCAGCAGCTCGAGGCTGGTCGCGGCGAGCAGCGCCCCGTCGCTCGCCTGGGTGATGTAGAGCGTCGGGTTCGAGTCCTTCGTCTCGATCACGCGGAGCCCATCGCGCTCCTTCGGCTGCGTCAGCTTCTCTGGTTTGGCGTGCGCCGCGATGGCGTCGACGATGGCGTTCTTTCCGAAGTTGCCGCCCATCGCGAACAGCACCTCCGGGTCGCCCTTCCCTCCGGCCGCGACCGCCTCGAGGCCGGACACGCAGACCGCGACGTCGTCGATGTCGGTCTTCGGGTTCAGGCGCGCCGTGACGAGCAGCTTGGCGATCCTGCCCGCGTTTTCCTTCTGCTTCGCGTTGTCTTCGAGCGCCGGGATGACGTGCTTCTCGATCGCCGGGACGGTGAGCAACCCCTTCACATCCATCCGCGCCGCGACATCGCAGCCCTTCGGCAAGTGATCGAGCGCGGCCGACTTGCTCTTCCCGCCGCCGAGGATGAACAGGAGCAACCCGACCAGGACGGCGACGATGAGCAGCGCGACGAGGACGATCGCGACGAGCTTGCCCTTGCCGCCCCCCGCGGCGGGAGGCGCGCCCGGCGGCCCGAAGCCTTGGGGTTGGCCATGGCCCGGAGGACCGTAGCCGGGAGGACCGTAGCCACCGCCGGGAGGACCGTAGCCCCCACCGCCGGGAGGACCGTAGCCGCCACCGCCGGGAGGACCGTAGCCCCCACCGCCGGGAGGACCGTAGCCCCCACCGCCGGGAGGAGCG